>Ga0255052_10003586_pt1 | contig 10732 bp, 11 predicted proteins | sample JV7_2_21_MG_FD_188632 | JGI IMG/M metagenome (GOLD analysis project Ga0255052, IMG submission 188632) | Seawater microbial communities from Jervis Inlet, British Columbia, Canada - JV7_2_21 | ecosystem: Environmental > Aquatic > Marine > Inlet | place: Canada: British Columbia | collected...
TCATTCCGGCACCTTTTACCATGGCAAGCACACTGGGAACGGACAACTGCTCTGCAAAGTTCGCAAAACTGGGTGCGCCCTGCCTAAGTCTGAAAGCGGAGATGGTAGTTCCACCGGTCTGGATCTTTCTGATGGCGGCTTCGATCTGTCTGGTTGCGGCCTGGTTGCTTTGCCGGTCTTCGGCCGCAAGAAGGATGAAAACGGCGTCACTGTTAGCCGCCGCCTTGTCGAGCAAAGCCAGGGAATCCAACTCAGGCCCCCATAGAGCGGGTGAAGCTTTGTCAGAAATGTCTTCCTTTGTTCCTTCATTCGCTGCCGCCCGAGTTTCCGTGTCGTCCTTTGACGGCGTGGGATTTTGCGTCGTGGCTTGAGCATTTTGAGGCGAAGAAGTGTCCCCCATGACCTCAGGTTGGATTGCAGCGAACGTATTTTGACCTTGCTCCGTCGGCGAATCCGATTTGCTCAAAAGCGAACGCGCCAGAACTGCCCCGGCCGCAAGCACAATAAGAATAAACACCACCGTCTTCCAACTCTTGTTCCCGCCATCAGAGCCTGACGGGCAGCAACTTGTTCCGTCACAGCACGGTTGGACATCACTCTCGCTTTGCCGGCTAACAGCCTGTTCGTTCTTGTCGTTCATCTTAACATCCTTTCAAAAAGAGGTTGGAACTGAATCGTGTCCTGTAATCGTTATGCACATTGTGAAGCACTTTCTCTTGCGACATTGTCAACTGCCCTGGGTGCGACAGAAAAACTGCCCCTATCTTCGTTCTTCAGCCGTGATCCTGTTTTGGACCACAACAGCAGCGTTGAGCTGAAGACCACGGTAATACAGCCCGCCTCCTGAAAAATGACTGCCAACACAGGGGTGAGCATCCCAAAACCTGCCAAGGCAAATCCTACTATATTGTACATAATGGAGAAGAAGATATTGAGTTTGATGCGTAACAGGACCTTCCGGGACATGCCCATGAAATCTACAACCCGCGACAGATCATCATTCATTAAAGTCACATCTGCTGTTTCAACAGCTACATCTGTCCCTGCCGCTCCCATCGCAATACCCACATCAGCCAGGGCGAGTGCCGGGGCATCGTTGATACCGTCGCCAATCATACCGACAACAAGCCCCTGTTTTTGCAGCTTTTCGACATATTGCTGTTTTTGTTCCGGAAGAAGCTCGGCTTGAAAGTCATCAACTCCGATTTCTTCTGATACGGCCTTGGCTACCTTGTGATTGTCTCCGGTAAGCATCGTAATATTCTTAATGCCCATCGCTTTCAAGGATGCAATTGCACGAGGAGTCTCATGGCGAATCTCGTCGGCAATGGCAATCAAGCCGACCGGCTCGGCGTCACTAGCCACAAGAATGATGGTTCTGCCCCGTTCGGTTTGGCTTGAGATCTTCTGCCCTATGTCCTCGGCCATAACAACACCTTTATCCTGGAGAAATGTATCCTTGCCGATCAGTATCTTCTTACCGTCCAACCGGGCGGTAACGCCCATTCCAATTTCGATCTTGAACTCATCGGGATCAGGAACCTGAATGTCGCACTCTTTGGCGCGATTCATGACCGATCTGGCTAGTGGATGTTCAGAATACTTCTCCGCTATCGCAGCCAAACGCAATACCTCTTCTTCCGATATGCCGTCAAAGGCGACCACATCGACCACTTTTGGCTTACCAAAGGTAAATGTGCCCGTCTTGTCCACAAGGAGAACATCCATCTTTCGAGCCAGTTCCAGAAATATCCCTCCTTTAATGAGCACCGCACGGCGGGCCATATTGGATATGCCGGCAGTTACAGCCGTGGGAGTGGCAATAGCAAAGGCACATGGACAGGCGACCAGAAGAACCGAGACAGCGACTTTGATATCACCGGATGTTACGAAGGATATTATTGCCAGCACCAGTACGGCAGGCAAGAACCAGACCGTGAAGCGATCGGCAAGATTCTGGATCGGAGCTTTTGTCCCTTGAGCCTGTTCGACAAGATGTACAATCTTGGCCAGCGTCGTGTCGCGACCGACCTTGGCGGTCTCGATCTCAAGTCGACCTGTTTCGTTCAGAGTTCCGCCAAATACCTCTGTGCCTTTGAATTTCTCAACCGGCATTGATTCTCCGGTAATTGGAGCCTGGTTTACACAGCTTTGGCCACCTACTACAATTCCATCGACGGGGATACGTCCTCCAGGCCTGACGACCACAACATCTCCGATCTGAACCTCATCGACCGGCAGAACAATCTCTTCTGCGTTGCGGCGTATAGTTGCCGTTTTGGGGGTAAGATCCAACAGGTTCCTGATACTCTTGCGCGTCTTATCGAGCGTGTAGGTTTCCAGAGCACCTGCCACCGCCATAATGAACACAACGACTGCCGCCGCTCGAAATTCACCAACTGCAATAGTAGCGATAAGAGCAACGGTAACGAATACATTGACGGTTATCTTCTGTTTGAAGATGTCCTTGAAACCCGCAACAAACCGTAGATACCCGCCGAATAAAGTTGCAAGAAGCGCCAAGACCGCATTCAGCCAATGTGGGCCGATTTCCCAATGGGCCAGGGCCCAGCTTGCCAGGATCAGAATCGCGACAATACAGGGGACTATGCTCAAGACAACTACTTCTCTGTATTTGCCGACCTTGTCATTGTCTTCGCTCACGGCAGGAATCTCCTGTCTGATCGCAATAGAGTGCTCCATGATTAACGCTATGTTCCGCAACTGCGATGCCGGACTTCCTACTCGTTATCAGACGCTTGCGCCTTGTTCTTGCCGGCGGTTCTTTTGTCATCGTCATCTGAAGGACCACAGCAGCTTTCACCAGGACCACAGCATCCACCGGTTTTGGTCATAGATTCCCAGATCGTGGCCAACAGACCTTTCTTCTTTTCTTTCGTTTCCATTTCTCAGTAACTCCTTAACAAACTTGTTCCTTGCGACACGTGAGTCTCACCCCTTCTTGTAACAGGCGCACAACTTATCCCTGTCCAGTTTGCTGACACGTTTGACTTGCCTGGCGTCCGCCCTTATGCGTTTGTCCTTTGCGAGGCTGTTCCTTACCCACCCTATAGCCTGCACGGCCTCTTTCGGCGAATCCTCGTCGGCCAGCCTATAATACATCCATTTGCCCTGCTTCCTCGCTTCGACCAGCCGGGCCTGCCGCAGGATAGACATATGTTTGGACACCGTAGACGGAGCGAGACCGAGCATTTCAATCAACTGGCAAACACAAAGCTCGCCTCGCGAAAGCATCATCAGCGCCCGGACCCTGTTTTCGTCAGATAGGGCCTTGGCAATGTTCAAGAAAGTAAGCATAATGACATCTCCTATACTTCGTCATATAACGAAGTATACATAAGCAATAATACTCGGTCAATCCCAAAATGTTCAATTTATTGGAAAGATTGTAGACACTCAACACCAAGATCAGCCACGACGGCTATTCCCTGTTCGGCGTCCTGATAGTAATGAAGGGGTGCTAAGTTACACTTCGACATTGGACGTTCCCTGCCTGTCCCGATTCCTTGTATCGGGGTTCGATATTCGATATTCCAACGCTCTTTGCCTCCTGTATCCTGTGTTCTGCCTTTCCCTATCCGCTACCCGCTATACGCTATCCTTCTTGCCTTTTTGTCTGCTTTCTTCTGTATTCTGTCTCCTGTGTTCCGTATTCTCGTCTTTTACGTTTCTTTCTTGCTCACCCGCCTGCCGCAGCATACAATTTCTATGGCGTAGATTTTCCGATTTTCGAGCCGGACGTGAAGGCTCCCCGGCCGGCCCGTGTTTTGCGGGACACCGACGGGGACGGAGTCTGAGCAGATGGCGAAGCCATCTGTCATTGATTATTGATCATTGATATTGGTGGTGTTCATTTTTGGGTACGTTGCTCGTCCCCATAGACTCAGAATATCGCTTTAAGAAATCTGTATTTATCTTAAACATCGTAGTTGGCGAGTTTCCCGATAACACAATTAGCGCAGTCCATATAAAACCTTATTTCAAAGAGATGGTTCATGAACAGGATAGACCTATTTAAGACGGGCATGCTTCTTATATGTACAGTTTGTGTCACTAGTTGCTGCTGTTCAACTCAACAGAAGTCATCTGCCAAATATCCCCCCAGGGAAATGTTTCCCATCACAAACGACTTGGATATGGCCTTTGTAAAGATACCCAAAGGGAGCTTTATGATGGGGAGCCCTGACGAGGACAAACAGAAAACTGATGGGCCCCAGCATCTTGTCACAATAACAAAACCCTTCTACATAGGCGTGTATGAAGTAACGCAACGCCAATGGAATAAGGTCATGGGGAGAATCTCATGGTCCACTCATTCTCATTTTGCAGGGAGACCGGATAACCCGATTGAGGACATATCTTGGCAACAAGTACAGGGGTCCTTGGCAAAGATCAACGCCCGAGGTGATGGTGTTTTTAGACTACCCACAGAAGCTCAATGGGAATACGCGTGCCGGGCAGGCACGATGACCAGGTGCTACTGGGGCGATGATCCCAATCAGACATTAGCGGACGAATATGCATGGCGCAGCGGTGGTCCGGATGGAACCACGCATCCTGTGGGACAAAAGTTGCCGAATCCATGGGGATTATATGATATGTGCGGCAATGTCGTTGAATTTTGCCAAGACAAATATGGTCCTTACCGACCGGATCATCAATTCGATCCATTACATCAAGATCAAGAAGAAATATATGTAGCCGCCAGAGGTGGTGATTGGAGAGGGCTAAAGGGGTCAAGCCGTAATTATTAACATTGTATCAAATGACAGTTCAGGGACAATGCTAACATGTCACTGAACTCGGACCGGAAACAGCTAGCGCTATTTCCGTCCGGTGAGCTTCGCGTTCTGTCCAATGCAACTGAAGCGCAAATCACAACGGAAACACGGTTACGATTATTCGCAGCCGGGCTATTACGCTGTCACCGTCTGTACCCAAAACAGGTCGTGTCTATTCGGTATGATTATCGACGGTCAAATGCAATTAAACAATGCAGGTCGGATGGTTGACGACACGTGGCATGAAATCCCATATCATTGGTCAGGTATTGAATTGGATATGTTACAGATTATGCCCAACCACCTGCATGGTATAATCGTTATTCGCGAGGTAGGGATAGGCCTCTGTGCCTGTCCGTTCTCTATGCCGGGCAGCGGGCGGGTACAGAGACCCGCCCCTACAACGCTGTCGGACGTCATTAAACGATTCAAAACATTGACAACCAAACGATATATTGATGGTGTCCGCGCCCATGGTTGGCATTCATTCTCCGGCAAATTGTGGCAACGCAGTTACCATGATCGCATTGTACGCAACGAAATGGAATTGAACAAAATCAGAACCTACATTTGCAATAATCCCAGAGAATGGGATACAGATGAAAATAACATTCAAATTAAAGACAGAACATGCCCCTGCATTGAGACGCCCCTACCGGGCCGCTTCTGAGGGGCAATCGTTAGCGCTGCCTTCCTTGAGTTTGTGACGTTGTTTGGGATGCCAGAGGCCAACGTAAAGGAATAAAAGAATGTCTATCCCAACAAGACTTGTCATACTGTTCCTATTGCCCTTGCCCATCTATGCACATGTTTTTGATGTCACAGACTACGGTGCCGCCGCTAACGATGGGGCCAATGACCTTCCTGCCATTCAGGACGCCATCCAAAAAGCAGGCGAAGGCGACATTGTGACATTCCCGGAAGGCATTTTTACTATCAACAATGCCATCATGCCTCGATCCGGCATTGTCATAAAAGGCGAGGGAGACGGCACCATCATTCAATCTTCTGGAAATTCCGGCCATGTGATGGTCTCTCTCTCGGGGCTTTCCAACGTGGAAATTACGGCCCTGACACTTGAGGGCAACAACAATGCGAACATACAACAGGGGATTACAGCGTCTCAGGGATCGGGTCATTTTATCCATCATATGGCGATTAAAAACCTGGTTGCAGGCGGTGGGTTCGGTCCTCACGGCATATATTTTCAACGTGATGTCACCCATTCTCGTATTGAGGACAATGACATATCCCACATTGGCCTGGCCAGTAAATGGGGCGCTGGTATGCGAATTTCCAGACAATCCTCCCACAACCGTATTCTTCGCAACGCCATTTCCCATACAGGCCGCGGAGGGATTCTTTGTGATAGACATTCCCTGAATCTCATCATCCAGGAAAACACTGTCGTCGGATCTGGAGGCGAAGGCCTGGGTATAGAGGTTTGGGGGGGATGTGCCAATGCCCTTATTGAAGACAACCAGGTGGATCATTGGCTGAGTATTGACGCGTCTGATGGAAGCGCCATCAGAAGAAACACCATTAGTGATAAAAGCGGCGTTTTTAAAGGTCATGGATTGGAACTGGTAAGCTCCATGAACTGCCTGTATACGGACAACATTCTGGATGATGGAAGCGCCATTGGCATTTCCATCTCCAATGACGGTCCCAAGAATTACATTTACTGGGGCTACAACACGATCCGAACCTGTAATACCTGGGGCATCCAGGTTCAAGGTGATGCAGGAGGTGCCTCCTTTCAATATTTTTATAAAAACAAGTTTCTCAACACGTATTCCGCTCACCCCAAGGCCCTATACAAAAACCAGGGACACGGCTTCCGTTTTAATGGCAATTGCCATTACATCACGTTAGACGACAATGAAATCATCGATAACGGAGGTGCCGGGATTCAGTTCAGCGGGTCTGACATCAACCACCTCAGCTTTGTCAATAACACCATTACCGGCAATAGAGGCAGTGCCATAACCGATACCCCTGGAGACAATTTTGAGTGGCGCAATAATACAGTCTCGGGAAATGGCAATAATACCGAACCTGCCAGCAAAGGCTTTTCCAATCAAAGACCCACAGCCGCCTTCTCCTGTGAAGAAAGAGTGCTGAGAGGAGAGGCAGTCTCCTTTACCAACACATCCTCCGATCCAGATGGGAGTATCAGCCATGTGCTGTGGGACTTTGGACAGGGTCTTCCATCCAATACAGAGCATCCCACATACACGTTCGGTAAGACAGGCACATACCGGGTCAGTCTCTTGGTCTGGGACAATAAGGGAAGAGGTGCTCTTGCTGAAAAAGAAGTGAAAGTCGTAAACGCCTTATCCATTGACAAGTAAAAGGGGAGACCCATGTATAATGGGATCGGACCGCGCTAAGTGATTCATTGCCAAATACTTATCTCTCAGGAACCCCCTGTTTTGAGGCTTAGAAGCCCCATTTTGTCCTCGAAATGGACCGCCTAAGAGAAACTCGAAACAATTAGTGACAAGTGCTAACATGAGCATCGAGAAAGATTTCTGTTACGCTGCGCTCCACAGAAGCTCTTCATGCTCTGCGTTATCACCTCAGCATCTATATGAAGAAACATCGTGGACATTACTGTCGGATATGTGGCTGCACAAAATCCAATGAATCCTTTTCCGGCAAAGGCCACAAGACGCACATATGTAAGAAGTGTGCTAGCATGCCCAAGGAGAAGCAACAGTTGATAGAGGCCCAAGACCACATCTACACCTTCCTTAGCCAATCACATGTTTCTGATAGGAATGTGTTAAAACTCCGCCAACTGGCTTCTTCCCATAATTCTCAAGTTGTCCAACTGGCAAGTCCTATGTTAGAAATTGTTCAAGCCGCTCCGCGAAAGCGGCAAAGAGTTATACTGACGGTGCAAATGAGAGATAGAATCTGTGCCAAATGGACAGAAGCAGGTATTCTGTCAAATAACGAATTTGAAGACATATGAGAACATGCGAATCCATTGAAATCCCTCGCAAGCTCGGGTCTCATGATTCGCGACATTATGCGAGGGGCTAGAAATGCCCATTATCGAGACAGATGAGTTGACGAAACACTATGGCGTTTGTCGTGGGATCGAAGATCTGGACCTGCGCGTTGACGCTGGCGAAGTATTTGGCTTCCTCGGCCCTAATGGCGCTGGCAAGACTACGACGATTCGCTTGCTTTTGGGATTAATTCGCCCTACGCGAGGCCGCATGCGTATCTGTAATATGTCTATTGACTTCCGGTCGTTTTCTTACAAAAAGAACATCGGATACCTGCCAGGGGAAGTTGGATTGCCCGGATATCTTACCGGAGGTGAATTTCTTGCTCGAATGGCGTCGTTACGAGGCGGAGCCAGTAACAAACTTGAACATCTGGCTCAACGCCTCGATCTTGATCTATCCAGGAAAATCAAGTCACTATCTCATGGAACGCGTCAAAAGCTAGCCATTGCGCAGGCGTTCATGCACAATGCGCCTCTCTTGATACTGGATGAGCCGACGACCGGCCTGGATCCCCTGACGCAACAGGTGTTCTACGAGTTAGTGTGTGAGGAGAGAGACCGGGGCACAGCAGTGTTTCTGTCTTCCCATGTGCTTTCTGAAGTAGACCGCGTTTGCTCCCGTGTCGGCATTATCCGCCAAGGGCGGCTCGTGACAGTGGAAAGGATTGACGACCTGAAAAAGAAACGGATCAAACGGGTCGAAGTGGTGTTTGACGCTGAAGTAAACACCAAGGCGGTTCGTTTGCCCGGAACGCAGTCGCTTGCAGTCGATGGCCGGGTGATACGATTCGCAATAGAAGGCGAATACAACGTAATGCTGAAAACATTGTCCGCCTATCCTGTCGAGGACATTACAATCCAGGATGCGACACTAGAGGATATCTTTCTCGAATACTATGCTGCTCCCGAAAGGGAAGAATAATGAAAACCATCGTTTGGCATTTGAAAGATGAGATAACCTGGCTCGTGTTCTGGATATTGGGAATGGGTGCCTACATAGGTCTTGTTGTCTTCATCTATCCGGAGTTTGGTGATACGTTTGAGAGTATGATGTTTAACATTCCAATCGTCAAACTGTTCATGGGCCAGTTTGCGCCCGATCTCATGAACAGCAGTCCTTGGGATGCCTTTCTTGGCATGGAATTCTTTGCATGGTTCGGGATTCTTGCGGGTTTCTTCCCACTTATATTCGCTTCCGAAACCATCGCGGGAGAGATGGAAAAAGGAATGATGGATATGCTGCTTGTCCAACCTATCTCGCGATCGCGGGTGCTTCTTGCGAAATTTACAGCCATCGCCATCCTGTTAGCCGTACTTTGCGTAGCATGCTTCACGATATTGGTTGCCGCGGTGGCCCTTTATTTGCCTCAATCCCCTTCGATTTACGGGTACGCCAGCACTTTTCTCAACGGTTACCTTCTCCTTCTCGTGATTGCAGCGTTGGGGTTTCTGTGTTCCTCGCTCACTGACAGCCAGCGTGCCTCTCTGAGCGTAAGCATCACGGTTGTCATCCTTTCCTACATTTTCTACGAAGGACTCAGCGCTTTCAAAATTGCTCCATGGTTTACCCGTTTAATGCCATTCCATTACGCTAATCCGATCAAGACCCTTGCCAGTAGACAGATCGACTGGTGCGACAACCTTATACTAACTGTTATGATGGTGATTTGTCTGTCGCTGGCCTTGGTTGTCTTCCAGCGAAGAGACATTGCGGCATAGGATTGAGTCGAATGGCCATGACATAGACGTGAGACAAAAGACATAACGATTCATTTGAGAGAGACGGCTCGTACCTCGCCGCCCCTCAATTTGTCGGTTGGGCCACACTTATCGACCAAGGATTGCTGTCACTGCGAAGAAGGAAGAGGAGGCCTGGATGCATGAACTTGATCTTGTTGTATTTGATATGGTAGGAACCACCGTGCGAGCAACGAATCAGGTGCCTGCCGCCTTCCAGGAAACCTTCGAGCAAGTGGGCGTGATATTGTCTGACGAAGAAATCCAGTCTGTCCGGGGCAGGTCAAAACGTGAGGCAATCTCAGATCTCTTGACCCACCATCTCAGTGCAGCAGATGAGCGGCGGCTCGCAACCGGAGTATACAACGACTTCCAGCGCATTCTGACAGAGCGTTACGAAGAACATGGGGTCGAACCAGTCGACGGTGCCGACGAAACGTTTGAGTGGTTGAGGAAGCACGACGTGAAGGTCGCACTAAGCACAGGATTTGATCGAGCCTTAGCTGACCTGTTGTTACAAATGATTGGCTGGGACAAGTCAATAGACGCAGTCGTATGCAACGAAGACGTACATCGAGGACGTCCAGCGCCCTATCTGGTATTTCGTGCAATGGAATGGACGGGCTGTGAATGTGTCCGCCGTGTTGCCGTTGTAGGCGATACAGTTTCTGATTTGCAGGCCGCTTCTAACGCTGGGGCGCGTTGGAGCATTGCGGTGTTATCAGGAGCCCATTCCGAAAGCCAACTCAAATCCTGCCCTCATAGCGAGATTATCGCTAGCGTTAGAGAGCTACCCTCTGTGTTCAAGTAGAAGGCGATTTCTGGTTTTGAGAAACGCGGAATAGTGGCCTATCCAGTGCGTCGAGCGGACGCCGATGAGCGCCAGCCGAAAATTCAAACGTCGTACCTCCGCCCCTCAATCTATCGCTGGCAGTACACGTAGAGAGCTACGTATATATGGAATCAAACATTGTCAAAGGTAGTTGCCTTTGTGGTGAAGTGAGTTATGAAATCACTCCACCCTTCAAATCCTTCCGATATTGCCATTGCCCCCGTTGTCGCAAGCATACTGGCAGTGCTCATGCATCAAACCTATTTGTGGCTTCAGACCATTATAGGTTGGTTAAGGGTGAGGATCTGGTATCACGGTTCAGTCTACCAGACGCCAGTA
>Ga0255052_10003589_pt1 | contig 10729 bp, 13 predicted proteins | sample JV7_2_21_MG_FD_188632 | JGI IMG/M metagenome (GOLD analysis project Ga0255052, IMG submission 188632) | Seawater microbial communities from Jervis Inlet, British Columbia, Canada - JV7_2_21 | ecosystem: Environmental > Aquatic > Marine > Inlet | place: Canada: British Columbia | collected...
CATTCCTGTCCATATGATGTTTTAGAGGTTCATAGAGAGGGATACCACGTTGAAGAGCTTGAAAAGGCTCGAGATTGGGAAAAGGCACGAAGACAATTCTACGAGGCGGTAATCGGGAATGATCCTCCATCGAGTGGTCTCTTTGAGAGGGATATTTCAGTTGTCCCAGTTAAAAGAGCACGAGTTCGGTCACAGGAAAGGAAAGAATGGGAAACAAAAGATGGAGAACGAGAGGGTGCTATGAAGGTTGCACAAAAACTCAAGGACCTACTCAAAAAGGACTCCCGATTGCACCTGCAATTTGAGAGAGGAAGAACTGACAAGGTAATAGAGCAAATTAAGGACTCTCAAGAAGATCCTCGAGAGAAGTGATCTTCTCATCGGTGCGTGTAACAGTGACAGACACACCATGCATCTGAGGTGGTGACCCCTCTTTTGGTACTGATACAAGAGCTAATGCCCATGGTCCATAAGGTACGACAGCAGATCCCTCAGGAACTTTACTGTCGCCATAGGCACGGACAATAATACTTCCAGTCTTCGCCTTCACACTCGCACTCTTTCCATCTTTCAGACCCAGTCTCTGGAGGTCCCCCGTGTTCAACCTGACAACAGCAGCACTCTCTTGATACTCTGAAGAGAATTTGTCCTTCACAGACTCAACATCAGTTTCAAACGATCTTGCTACAATGAGTTTCAGGTCTGCATGAGGAAATAAGAAATCGCCCAATGCCATCTTTCAAACATCCAGATTTGATGTGCGTTATGTCTCATATTATACTTCTGCTATAACGTCACCCTTTTTTGTGAATGTTGTGTTTGGTCGACAATTCAGAGGTGATATCTTTGCGAATAGGGACAATATACGGTGATGTTTTTGCTGAACGAATTATTGGAAATCTTATCAACTTCAAGTCATTCTGTGAGGGTTGTGAACCTGTCTGCTCAGAGTGTAGGGTTCCTTATGGTTCGCATGTAGGAGACATTGTTGGCATTCATCCTACAGATCCGCCGATGCCAACTATGATTGAGGATCCTACAAAATATATTGAGGATCTGAATCTGATTGAATGTGACCTACTCCTTATCGTCGCAATTCATCATGATATTCTCGCTGCGGTTGATCTATTGGTGGAAGCTACAGGTGCAAAGGCAGTGATTGTTCCCATTGAAGATCCAACATGGGTGCCTCCTGGTCTGAGAGCACAAGTGAAGGAAACATTGGACAATATTGGAATTGAAAATGCGTTTCCCAAACCCTTCTGTACACTTGAACCTGGGGAAGGAAAACTGATTGATGAATTCATGGAAACGTATCGAATAGGAAAACCAATTCACTACGTGGACATGAATGGTGACATGATCCAAGAGATTGGTCCACTCAGAAGCGCACCTTGTGGTTGCACGTGGTATGTCAGCCAGAAGATACGGGGGAAGTCGATAAGTGATACTGACACATTGTTTGATGAGATTTCAAAAGCTCACCATTCATACCCTTGTACTGCATCAATGGCTAAAGATAGAGAGTATGGAGATGCACTCCTCCATCTTGCAGGTTATACTGCAAGGAACGCTGTCTGTGATGCCATTGGGCTCGAAACTTGCAAGTTCTCTCATGAAGCAACGAAATAATCCATGAGCTGTGATATATCATGCCTGACGATATTCTCGAATACTGGTCAAGTCTTTCTCGCGAGCTTGTGGCACGATTCAATGCACAGGACGCTAAAACAAGTTCTGCTTGGTGGAGCTGGGATAACTTTGGTGATGATATCCGGTCAATTCGAAATAGATTCGGTATTGGTGACAAGTATGTTGAGATACTAGGTCTTCAGCTAGATTTTGAAACTGGTGAAACTCATGATCTGATTACTAACAAAAAGTTTCATACCAGTCGAATTGTTCCGCATCTATACTACCATAGCAAAGCAAAAGATGAAGGAATTGCAGGTGAGTGGGTGAAATTCAATTCCCTCAGTGGATCGTGGGCTTGCAGATATTCCTTTGATGAATCAGATATTGGAAGGCTTACCACTGCATATACAGAGCACAAAGAGAATCTATTCACTGCTCTTGAGCGTCTTGGTGCAAAGAAGGTAGACTTTGGTGATGCAGGATTTGAAATTTCTTTTCTACCAATGGTGAAGGTTCTTCTGGTTTTTGAGGATGCAGATGAAGAGTTCCCTGCCAGTGTTAGATTACTCTATGATAAAAACTCCATATTCTATATGCCTCATGAGCAGTTAGGCGACATCAGTTGGTTTCTAGCAGGTAGGGCCTTACAGGCTCTCGGATAACAAATAGTCTAGAGAGTGCATAGTGGCCTGTATCAGACCCCTACTGAACTTTCTTCGGACTCCAGACGAACTACTTCTTGAAGTGAGGAATAATCTCCTTACCAATTTGCTTTATCGCATCACTCTTCTTAGGCCCAATTGGTGACCCTACAACGAATTGAGTCACACCAACTTTTCCAAGGTCTTCGATACGCTTGATGCAGTGGTCTTTGTTCCCAACAACAGCAAATGCATCAATCATCTCATCCGTGATGGCACCTGGCAAGTCCTTGAAGTTCCCCTCACCTAGCAGTGCACGAACTTTGTTGCATGCATCCATGTCCAAGCCATGTCGTTCTAGAACAACATCAGGTGATCCTGCAACGATGAACGCAACAACTATCTTTGCATCGCCTTCAAGGGCTTCTTCCCTAGATTCTCCAATACTGAATGAAGCGTAAGCAGTGATGTCGATTTCCTTGACGTCCCTTCCTGCTTTTTCAACACCTTCCTTGATCTTCTCCATTGCAAGATCAAAGTCTCTGGGGTGACTTGCATTAATCAGGATGCCGTCTGCAACTTGTGCAGTTCTGCTCAACATCATCGGTCCTTGGGCACCTGCATAGATGGGTATCTTTGGAGCCTTCTTTAGAGGTTTGTCACCTTTCATTATTGGTTTTCCATCAGCATCAAAAACTTCTTTCTTCTTTACAATGGCAAGTTTGGCTCTCTTTACCTTGAAGACCTTACCATCCGCCTTGAACTTGTCCCCCGCAGTTAATGCCTGCATGTACTTGATGGACTCGACCACAGCTGACACAGGTTTGTCCCATTTGATTCCAAGAGCATTCAAAGTTACCTTATCACCTGCTCCCATACCAATCACTGCTCGTCCCTTGCTAAGTTCATTGATAGTCACCGCAGCTGAAGCGGTCAAAGCAGGACTAATATGGAAGGGGTTTGTTACTCCCGGTCCCAGTATAATTTTTTCAGTGTTCATGGCAAGAGCAGTAAGTGTAGCCCAAACATTACGATTGTTATAATGATCAGTTATCCAAACATTATCAAAGCCAGCATCTTCTGCAAGTTTTGTCCATTTGAGTATCTTCTCAATTGGTTTGTCCGGTACAAATTCAATTCCTATTCGCATAAATTGGCACTCCTTCCAAATCCGTGTGCATACTCGCCCTAGAATAAGTTATCGGAAAAAGGAATCTTCCGCGAATCTTACCAACTATGAACAGAAACTTATCCATTACAACTCTGAAGGTATGAACCTTGAATTCCCATCTAAAATACAGAAATCCTTATCATCGGTTGCTCTTCGCTTGGCTAATCACATGCGGAGGTTGCCAAGCCAGGTTAAAGGCGCAGGGCTCAGATCCCTGTCTTCGTGGTAATTCGTCACGAAGGGGGAATCTCGTAGGAGTTCGCGAGTTCGAATCTCGCCCTCCGCACCATTTCACTTCTTCTGCAGATACCTGATGAAGTAGATTTCGTCATTGCCAGTCTCATTGATTTCTGATATGGTCCCGCATTGGCTGAAGCCACACTTCTGATAGAATTCTGGGGTTCCTTCATCTTCGGTTGAAGTAAACAATGCACGATGTCCCTGTTTGGACAGATCCTTCGCTATTCTATCTATAAGGGCACTACCGGTACCTTTACGCTGATACTCGTCATCAAGAGTTATGAGTCCAATATAAGGCACGGTCAGCCAGATGTATTCTAGTCTGGCATAACCTACTATACTATCTCCATCCACCACAACGTAGACCCATCCGTTCTGAAATGACTGCTTGATTAACTCTTCAGGGATATTAGGGAAGTCATGACGGCGACAACATTCGAAATCATCAAGAGACGCCACTCTGAAACTGACCAACACGAACACTCCTTACTCTTCTTCGACTAAGTAATAGATTAGACTTTCCATTCGAATCTCGCCCTCCGCACCATTTAATCATCCTGAGGAAGAATGAACATCGTTTCAATCCTCTCAACACCATTCAGCTTTTCAAGCTCACTAGTGATGAATTTGGTTAGTTCAGTGATATCCCGCACGCGAACCTTACAGATGAAGTTCGCAGGTCCTGAGGTGCGGAGGACCTCAGTAATCTCATCATATCCTTTGAGCGCGAGATTGAGCCGGTCTGATTCACTTGGTTTAGAGGTAACGAGTACAACGACTTGAATCTCAAAACCTACCTTTCTGTGGTCGACTTCAAGAGTATACCTTTTGATTACTCCCAAATCCACAAGGCTCTCCATCCTATTACTGACAGAGCTCGGACTCATTTTGACAACAGTTGCGATTTCTCTGAGAGAAAACCTTGCATTCTCTGTGAGCATCTCTATGATTTTCTCGTCGGTTTTATCAACCTTCACTGGCGACCCCATGAGGAACATCCCTTGTTTCGTGAAAGGCAGCTGAAATGCGAGTACTCTAGGTCTTGACTCTAACAATTATTCGAGTGTCCATGACATTCCAAACCTCAACTCCCACATTCAGTTCGATTTTTGCGGCAATCTCCTCATCAGCGGGTTTTGGAACTTCGTATGTTTCGAATGTTTCGCTGTCCATGAGACTATAAGTTTCGCCCAAATCAGCTATGACAGTCGCACTTGTCTTGTCAATGAGCGGGACATCAACCATCCTGTCTCCTGGCATAATGACATTACGTTTCCGATTGTCAAAGAAGCCAACGGCAACAATGTTTGTCTTGGCCGAACCGTGCTTTCCAGGCTTTGATTTTTCAATTGATATAACTCTACATGGTGCTCCTTCTATCAGAAAGTATCCACCAGGCTTCAGGCTCTTTGCCTCTGACTTCTTAATACTCACTCTAAATCACCAAGTCTTACAGTCCTGTGCTATTTCACACCTCTAGGTTCATCTATATATATTTGGGGGCGTTGTCGTTTTTCATCCCTGCAATAACTGTAAAAGGGACCAGATAAAGGCCAAGCTAAGGAGTGTTCCACAGTGATTGAAGAGAACCCTCAGATTGTCACAGACAAAAGGACTGTTGGACTTGTTTGTAAGCCTGACCGTCCTGGGATTGAGCAGATTGCCAATCAAGTTGCAGAATTTCTCATTTCAAACAATCTGGATGTGCAAGTTGATCACGGGTCATGTAATGTTCTCCACAAACGAGCTCAACCCACATTAATTGAGGAAATGGATGTTGACTTTATTGTGACGATTGGTGGGGACGGCACAATTCTCTATACCCTTTCTATACTAAAAAATCGCGAAACACCCCTCTTTTGCATTAATCGCGGAACTGTTGGATTTCTCACAGAAAGTGACACGGAGTCTGCTCTTACAGCACTTGGCAGAGTATTGGAGGGTGATTGTGTCATAGAGCGTAATGTCAACCTCAGTTCTGGGGTGGATGAAAGGAAGTTCGAGGATGCTCTAAACGAAGTCTATGTTGTGTCCAAGATTCCAGGCCGTCTTTTGAGTCTACAAATCTACGTCGATGGTGTTGAAATAGATTCTGGACGTGCTGATGGAGCAATGGTTGCCACTCCTGTTGGTTCATCCGCATACTCACTTGCTGCAGGTGGATCGATTCTTGCTCCTAATGTTAACGGACTTATCTTTGTACCAGTATGTCCACCTAGGTTCGAGTTGAAGTCGGTTGTAGTACCTGATTCAGCAACTGTCGAGATTGAGCTTGTCAAACCAGGAGTGTCAGCTCTAGCAGTGATTGACGGTCAGACTCGGTGGGAGACTGCTCCTCATGAGACTGTGTGGATAAAGAAATCTGAAGGGGTGTCTCGATTCATTAGACTATACGATAATTACTTTGATCGTCTCAACACACGCCTCGTACCAAGGATACTCTAGGTGATGTGATGCCCCGAATCTATATTCTAGATACTGGAGTTCTGGTTTCCACCTGGACAGACAAGAAAGTGGATTCGATTTTCGTAACAACTCCAAACATAATTATTGAAGTCCGAAATCGTTTGAGTCGCTTTCGTACAGAAACCTTATTCCATCTCGAAAAAATGGAAGAACGCACACCGCGTGAAGAGGATCTTCGACGTGTGGAATCTGCTTCAACTTCATCCGGTGACAGGTCAGTATTATCACAAAATGACATTGAGATAGTTGCCCTAGCTCTCACGATTTCTGATGAGAGTTCTGACGCCACTCTTGTTTCTACAGATTTCGCAGTCCTGAACACAGCAAGTCATCTGGGTCTCAAGATACTAGATCCAAACAAGAAATTTGGACAAGTAATCACTTGGGCCATGAAATGTCCCGCATGTAACTTCAAGTCAAAGGTACCGACGCGCGAAACCGAGTGTCCCGTTTGTGGGACAGAGATGCGTAGATCTCTATTGAAGAGGCGTAAGATACGTTGAATCAGGTAATACTGAGGTCTTACATGATGTAATATGGTAACTTCTGGGGTGTATGATTTGGAGAGATGTCTTGATTGACTGACCAACCTAGATTAACAATACAACGAGACCTTGACGATATCAAGATCCAAGTCCGAAAAGAGCTTGATACAATTAGAGATCTCATGGATTCCGTTTCATATCGAAATCCTACTCCTAATTGGACTGCTCCTTTTCAGATTCATCGATTGCGAAGAGCACTGAGAATTCACTACCTAGCATTTAAAATCAGGGACTCAACACCTCAGAGTCCAAGTACTAGAACGCTTTCCTGGGACCTTGGAAAGAATTATGATTTACCATGATTACTCGCCGATAATAACAACCTCGAGACTTCTACTTCGAGGCCGATTATCAAAGTCCAAGAATGTTATTTGTTGCCATGTGCCTAGAGTCAACTTGCTATTGACAAAAGGAACGGTTAGACTGGGTCCCAGAATAGATGCTCTCACATGAGAATGCCCATTGCCATCTCTCCATCTTAGATGGTGCTCGTAGATTGCATCTTTTGGTGCCAGTCTCTCCATTGCTTCGGGGAAGTCCTTGAGAAGGCCGTCCTCGTATTCTATTGTTGTAATCGATCCAGTAGAACCTACGCAGAAGATGGTACAAATTCCAATCTTCATCCCACTTTTGATCACTGTTTCCTCCACCGCTTGGGTAATATCAATCATATCACAATCGCCCTGGGTTTGAAAAGAAAGGGTTTCATTATATGTGCTCAACATGCATCACCAATTAGACTCATTTGGAACTGAGAAATACAATCACTTTTGTCTTCCGTCGTGTTTTTTCTATTTTGTAGGTCGAACTTTCTTGGAATGTTCAATTAACTTACGAATTCGAACTGCTTTGTCAAGCATGTCCTCCTCATTCTCTTGTAGAATTAGGAGTGCTCCGATATGATTTCCAGTATTGAGAGCTCGAACCAATGTCACTATTGCAATCATAAACTCATCCTGATCGGTCGCAGCGGCCTCGTCCATTAATTTGATTGTATCTTTGATTGGTCTTCGTTTTTTCGCGTAATTCAGGAAACGCGTTTCAAACACAGTGAAAAGATCCTCAAAGGCTTCTTTGTGTTCATTTACATCTCTGAATCCTTCAGCTGATTTGGTCAGTAGCTCAATAGACTTCTCAATCATTTCAGGAGATTGCGTCACAAGAGCTTCCTTTCCCGCTGTCCGAAGCCATATGGTTGCTAGTTCAGGAACTCCCAATTCTTCGTAATATTCTGCTGCCCTCTCTGCCTTCTCACTTGCCAATGAATGAAATGACTCATGCTTTTCCTTATCATCTAGTTTGAGTGCGCAATCTGCGGCTTTCCCATATAGCCTTGAGCTACCTTCATGGTCTCCAGAGGTAGACGCCTCTTCAGCAAGTTGAACGTATAATTCAATTGCATGGCCAAGATGATCTGTTGCCTCAGCTAATCTCCCAGACTCGCGAAGCACCTCAGCTGCTTCTTCCAGAGAAACTGCCTGCAGCTCCTTATTCCCATTTTGTTCTTCTTTCTTGGCCTCGTTTAGATAGTGAGATATCACTTTGATGTAGATTTCACTAGCCACATCATTTTGACCCCAATTTAATAGACACATCGCTTGAAATCTAAGGTATTTCATTTCAGATTCTGTTTCATTCTGGGATTGTGCCTTTTTAGCGAGCTCTCCAAATAACTCATTTCCATGAAGAAAAGCCCATTTTGCTCTCATCGGCCTTTCGATTTCCTTGAACATGTTGCCTGCTTTTACGAGGAGAGGAGCAACTGCCTCCGGTGCTCCTTGAGCTTTAAGATAAGCCTCTGCTGCCTTGGTTATAGCCTGTTTCCTTGAAGAGGTAAGTCTTTGAAGTTTGTATGCCACTTGTGCTGCATCATAGATATTGCCAGCTTTCTCAAAGAGCTCGGCTGCTTCGTAAAGTTCTCCTGCTTCCATCATTATCCGAGTTGCTTCAGGTGACTCGCCTTTAGTTTCCATGAGTTGAGCTGCCTCAGCTAATGCGTTACCTGCGGAGAGAAAATCTTCATTCTTCTTGGATAAATCCGCCCAACGTTGAGCAACCCTCACTGCTCTCGCATTGATTCTCTCACCTAGTTCATCATCACCTGCTGTATAGTATAATCTCCCCACCTTTCTTAGCAGATTTACTGTTTCTTCAAACTTTCCCTCTTCTTCACGGGTATCTGCTAGGATTTCCAGTGCATCCGCGGCTTTGATGCTTAGCTCAGCTTGTTCCTCGTCACTTGGAGCAAAATCTTGAGCTCTGAAGTAAAAGTCTGCAGCTTTCTTATATTCCGCAGCTTCTTCTGCAATCTTTGCAGCATGTATATTCAGTCGTACAATTTCCTTGTGAACTTCAGGTTCTTGTGGGAGCCGAATCAACATCAATGTTGCATTATCAAACGCTTTGAAACATTCATCAGCTTCATAGAGATCTTTAAAGACAAGTGCACATTCTTCGAAAATCTTAGCTGCCTTTTTATATACCCCTTTTTCTGCAAATCGATTCGATGCAGCAAGAAGTAGCTTGGCACCTACTTCTTTATTTCCCTCATCGAGGGCATGTCTAGCTTCATTCAGGATTTCATCATCCGAAGTCAAGGTTGTTTCTCCAGCATTGGATATCTTATCATTGGTGTACTGAATCTTTTTGGTTAGATATTCCTCATAATACTTACCGTCATGACTCAACAATGCTCATGAAGTTCTCAGAACACTAAAATATCAACGTACCAATAGTTTGTTTGGTAGTTGACACCCATTGAGCAGTGAAGCAGGACTTCGACTAGGTCTCATCGGGATCGGGAAGACTGGGAGGACTCATCTCGCCGCGTTAGTGGCAATTAAGAATTCAGGACTCTTACCACTGGAGATTACGGCGATTTGTGATAGTGACAAGTCTAAAGCAAAGAAAGTCGCAAAGGAATTCGGTAGTCCCGTATTCTATGATAACCATAACGATTTAGTTAACGATGAGAACGTGGATGTAGTCTACGTCTGCACTCCAACTAGCAAACACATAGATATGGTGAAAGCTGCAGCGAGAGCAAACAAGGCAGTATACTGCGAGAAGCCGGTAGCTCTTAGTTGCCCTCAAGTTACAGAGCTCAATGCTGTCGCATTAGATTCTTCCGTCCCAACAAGTGCTGGTTTCATTCTTAGATACGATCCATTCTTGCTTTACGCAAAAGAACTCATGCAAAAACACGATTTTGGTCAACCTCATCTTGCTCATATTCGTGATGATCAACATTTCCCACGAGAACAGGAAGACTATGCACAATGGAGAGGTGAGAATTCTGTTCCTGGTGGAGGTATACTTCTTGAGCGGTGTACCCAAGACATTGACATTTTGACGTGGTTCTTCGGTGACGTGACGAATATCTACGCTCGTGTTGGCTTCTTTAATGAGCTTAGCGTTGAGGACCAAGCCTCTTTAGTCATGCAGCATAAAGACGGAACAACTAGTTCAATTGATGCAATTTGGCACTTAATAGAGCGTTCTGATGAGAAAAGTATGGAGTTCTTCTTTGAAAGAGGATACATCGGGATTACATTAGAATCAGGGAATAGTCATCTTGATTACCATCTTCAAGGTGAAGATCCAGTTCGTATAGACCCAGAGAATGTTGAAACTGTCCTTCTAGACCATCTTGGTATATCATCTAAGAATATGGCGTTGGAGGTTCGTGAACCCTTAGTTGACCCTAGCATTAATAGACACGCTGCCCTAAGTTATGCTTTTCTAAATGCGGTCATCTCTAAGAAAACACCCTCTCCAAACTTCCTTGATGCGGTAGCTATCCACAAGATTGTGGATGCCGCTTATGAGTCTGCAAATAAGGGAAGTCCAATCGATGTGCTCTGATGTAACTTTGGGCATCCTTAAGTAGCATCATCTCTGAATTGGGTCCAGCATGAAGCAGATATCTCTGGATCAAGTAGATACATCGAAGTACGATGTGATCATTGCAGGTGGGGGTGCAGGTGGTCTACTAACCGGCCTCGCACTAACTGCTGAGGGAAAGAGAGTCT
>Ga0255052_10003590_pt1 | contig 10728 bp, 7 predicted proteins | sample JV7_2_21_MG_FD_188632 | JGI IMG/M metagenome (GOLD analysis project Ga0255052, IMG submission 188632) | Seawater microbial communities from Jervis Inlet, British Columbia, Canada - JV7_2_21 | ecosystem: Environmental > Aquatic > Marine > Inlet | place: Canada: British Columbia | collected...
CTCACTCCGATTCCAGGTGCTTCGAGGCGGCGCTGCGCAGGTCGTCACTGATCATTACGCCACAACGTGCCTCGAGATCGAATAGTACGTAGACGGCCTCGAGCGTCGCCGCGACTTCGCCGGTTTTCAGGTTCTGCATGACGTAGCACGCGGTGATCGACTTGCCGCCGATCTTCATTAACGACGCGCGAATCTCGAGCAGGTCTCCGGCCGCCACCTCAGCCTGGTACTTGATCAGGTGCTGCACGTCCACCCATGCACGCTTGCCATCGGCATCCTGGTTGCCGATCCAGCCGAACACGTCGTAGATGAAATGATAAGAGGCATCGTCGAACATGCCGACGTAGTAGCGCGTCGTCAGGTGGTCAAGCACGTCGCACTGCCACGGTTGCGCAACCGACTTGTGTACCGAGATCATATTGCTAGCCCGACTTTGCGATGGTCCGGGACCTGGAGCCCCAGGGTCTGGCGAGCCTGTGCCGGCGTCTGTACCGTTGCGCCCATCGATTCGACAATGCTCCTGGCTCGCTCGACGAGTTGCGCGTTGGACGCGAGCACACCTTTGTCGAGATAGAGGTTATCCTCGAGCCCGACGCGTACGTTGCCGCCCAGCATTACAGCCTGCGAGACCATCGGGAATTCCATCCGGCCGATCGCGAAGCCGGCCCAATTACAGCTGTCCGGCAGTTCATTCACCATCGCCTGCATCACATTCGTCGTTGCCGGCGCGCCCCAGGGGATTCCGAGGCAGATCTGAAATAACGGCGGTTCGTCGATCAGGCCTTGTTCGATGAGGTGCTTGGCAAACCAGATCTGACCGAGGTCGAAGACCTCGAGCTCGGGTTTCACCCCGATCTCCTGCAGGCGTTGCGAGCCCATCTCGAGCATGTCTTGTGTCGACACGTAGACGTAATTGCCGCCGAGGTAGTTGAACGAACCGCAATCGAGCGAGCAGATTTCGGGCCGTGCCGCTTCGACGTGGGCCATGCGCTCCATCTGGCCGACGCAGTCGGTCTCGTCGGCAAGATTGAGCGGATCGTCGTCCGGGCCGAGCCAGAGATCGCCGCCAATGCCGGTCGTGAGGTTGACGATGACGTCCGTATCGCTGTCGCGGATTCGGTCTACGACCTCGCAAAACAGGTCGACACGCCGGCTCGGCGCACCGGTTTTGGGATCACGCACGTGGATGTGGGCAACGGCCGCACCTGCTTTCGCAGCCTCGATGGCTGCTGTCGCGATTTCTTCGGGTGTCTTCGGCAGGTCGGGGTGCTTGTGTGCCGTGTCGCCGGACCCGGTTACGGCACAAGTGATGATGACGTTGTGGTTCATTGTGATGCTTCCCCCGAAGCGTCGAGTGCAGCTACTCGAAAGTTGTAACGTAGACGTCGAGATTACTCGCAACCGACGCGCGTTTCATGCCTTCCGAGTTATAGATCATTTCGATCTGGCCTGTCGAATTTATGGCGATGATGCCGCCGTCGCCGCCCAGGTATTTAACGTCCGCGAGTACTTCATCGATCGCCTGGCTCATGGATATACCGGCTTTGACTTTATACGCGACGGCAAGTGCCGCGCCGGTACGGATGAAGTATTCGCCGGTTCCGGTACAGGAGATCGCGATGTCGCTGTCGGCCCAGGTGCCGGCACCGATGATAGGCGTGTCGCCGACGCGCCCTTCGAGCTTACCGAATGTGCCGCCCGTCGAAGTTGCCGCGGCGAGCTCGCCATTCGTGTCCAGCGCGACGGCGCCGATCGTGCCGTGCATCTGTTCGTCGATCTCGTGTTCGTGAACGCCAATCGGCAGCATGTAGTACTTGCCGGGGTCTTCGACGACCTCGAAGCCCTGCGCCCTCGCGAACGCCAGCGCACCTTCGCCCGCGAGCATGACGTGCGGGGTAGCTTCCATGACGCGACGAGCAACAGAGACCGGATTTACGACATCCTGGATCGCTGCGACGGCGCCCGCCTCGCTGACAGGGCCGTCCATGATCGAGGCGTCCATTTCGACGTGGCCTGCCGAGTTGGGGGCGGAACCGCGGCCGGCCACATACAGGCCGGATGTTTCCATTTCGGCGACGGCGAACTCGACGACGTCGAGGGCGCGCGCACCCGACACGAGCCGGTCACGGGCGTTCTCGGTCAGCTCGCGCATGTGAAACTCGGCGACCGCGTAATCGCGGCCTGTTCGCGCCCCGGCGCCGCCGTGCAGCGCAAATGCGAAGTTCTTACTACTCATCGGGCGACAGTTTACTAGAAAAGGGCTCTGACCCCTTTCTATTCTCCGACTTGCGCTACCTGGTCAGATGTTCGAACACGCCATCCCAGTCTGCGGGAGGCGGCTTCTTGCGAAACGCTGCGATTCGCTCGAGATAGATTCCAATGATCTTCCGCCGCGTCTCTCTGCGGAGCTTCTCCAGTATTCGCTGCGCTCGATCCCATTCCTGGTTACGGTAGGCATCCAGAGCGCGAGCGTAATCAATGAGCTCTTCGCCGAGGTCGCGGGTCAACTCCGCACTCGGACCCAGCGGTTCGAAAATCGCGACGGGATCGGTCTTGCCCTTGACCCTGACGAGGTCCAGCTCCCGAAACGTGAAATCGTGCACGAGCTCCGTGGTCCGGTCATTGACGATAATGTCGACGCCGTATTGCTTGGTCAGCCCCTCGAGTCGCGAGCCGAGGTTCACGGTATCGCCCATGACCGTGTAAGCGATGCGGAATTCGGAGCCCATGTTCCCGACGTTCATGTCGCCGCTCGCGATGCCCACGCCGATACGAATCTTCGGCCAGCCTTTTTTCTCGAAGTCGCTGTCGAGGCCTTCGATGGCGCGCAACATGTCGAACGCCGCTGCCAGGGCATGAGGTGCGTGATCCTCGTCGGTGAGTGGGGCGCCCCAGAACGCCATGACGCAGTCGCCCATGTACTTGTCGATCGTGCCGCGATGTTCCTGGATGGCGGCCGTGAACGGCGTCAGGAACTCATTCATCATGTGTGTAAGTTCGCGTGCGTCGAGTCCTTCGGAAATAGTCGTGAAACTGCGTACATCCGAAAACAGGACCGACATTTCGCGCGTTTCGCCCTCGAGCGAAACATCTTCGCCGGATGCGTCAATTTCCTCGACGAGTGACGGCGGAATGTACTGGCCGAATATGTTGGAGAGACGCCGCTTGTTGCGGCTCTCCACGAAAAAGCCATACGTAATCTGCAATAGTGCTGCGACCAGCGTGTAACTGAGCAGAGATGCAACGGGAACGACGAGCATTAGTGACGTCCATATCCACAGGTTAGTCGCGGCAATTGCCGTGAGCAACGCGGCGACGAACGCCAGCGCGGACAGAGGTGCGAGTCGTGGTAACAGCATGGCAGTCAATACGCCGACGACAAACAGCAGGAACAACTCCAGCCCGTCCGAGTAAGCGGGCTGCCGGCGAATGGTGCCGTCCAGTAAGCCGGCGATGAGGTTGGCGTGTGCCTCGACGCCGACGTAGCGCTGGCCAACGGGCGTCGAGCGCAAGTCGAGAAGTCCCGCGGCGCTTGCTCCGAGCAAGGCTATGCGTCCCTCGAGCTGCTCACGCGGCGTCGAGCCGTTGTAAACGTCTCTTGCGGATATGAATCGAAAACTCTCCTGCGGTCCGCGAAAGGGAATGAACACGGCTACCTGTTCGTTGACCGGGATCAGGGTGTCACCCAGCCTGAAATGCTCGAGGTCGACACCGCTCATGCGGCCGTCGGCATTGTCCGCAAATTGCAGCCCTACGGGCGGGTTGCCGAGTGCAACCAGTGCAGTCGCCAGGCCGAGAGACGGGTACAGGTCGTCCTGGTAGCGTTGTACGAGCGGGCTCCTTCGAAACACGCCATCCGAGTCGATGAGCGGCGAATCAACGAAGCCTCCTGCTGCGGCATTTTCCTGCAGAGCCGGCAATGAACCCGTGAAGCCCGCCGCGTCCACGAAGGGCACGGATACCATGGCGATGTCCGCCGCCCTGATGAGTGGTGCCGGCAATACGCCCGTGTACTCCGGTTCGTTTGTGCTTAATGAGTCCTTGAACACGAAACCTGTCACGACATCGCGGGCGATCATCGATTCGGCGAACGCGACGTTGCCGTCCAGCGACTCGCGCATGTGTTCGAGCTGTGCCTGGACTTCGGGCGCGAGCGGTATCTCGCTGCGATTCAGTTGGTCAAGCAACTCGTCAGCCGAGGTCTCTTCCTCCTCGGCGAACAGCACGTCGAGCCCCAGAACGGTGATCCCGTAGTCGTCGAACAGGCGGTCAATGATGGTTGCCAGCGTCTTGCGTGGCCATGGCCACTGGCCGAGCTCCAGCTGACTGGATTCGTCGATGTCGATGATGACGATGCGGTCGTCGACGGCGCCCGGCATCGTCAGGCGGATGCGCACATCGTAGAGGTAGTTCTCGACGCGATCGATGATCTCGAAGCGCGGAGCGCCGGCGACGTGCATCGCAAAAATAAGCAATGACAAGCCACTGATCGCAATACGGGTCAGCAACCTGACAGTGTGAGTGCGTGCCGCCGATAACATGCCGTCAATTTACCCTAAACTGTGTCCCAATGCGGATAGCGGACATCTACAAGCAACTCAAAGAGCGGCGTGTCATACGCGCAGCCGTCATCTACGTGGTGCTGCTGTGGGCCGTCTTGCAGGCGGCGGACCTGTTTGCCGGCTCGGGCATCATCGGAGAAACGACGGTTCGCTGGTTGATCCTGGGCGGTGTTGCCGGCCTTCCACTCGTTGTCCTGGCCAGCTGGTTTCTCGAGAGTCCCTGGCGTGAGCGGCGCTGGACCGCCGTTGCCGGGGACATCTTCGTCATCGCCGCATTGCTTCTGGCGGCGGCGCTCTTCGCGTGGCAGCAGTGGTTCGTTGTGTTCACACGCCCGACAATTGCGGTGCTGCCGATAGAGGCGACCGACACCCGCGTGGAAACGAGAGACCTCGCCGATCACCTTACCCGGCAGTTGCGGCGGCTGCTGGCGTCTCGTTCCGAACTGCGCGTCATCGAACTCGACAGTTCCATGCACCCGGCTCTCGACGGGTTAGCGGTCAGTGAGCAAGCGGAAGCGCTTGCAGCAGAGTACGTTCTGGCGGGAACGCTGAGCGGGCGGGGACAGAATCTGCGTTGGTCCCTTCAGCTGTTCGCGGGCGAAGGTGAATTGACCTGGAGTGACGGGTTCGAAGGCCCGCTGCTTTACCAGGAACAACTGCAGGGCTGGGTGCTGGATGCCCTTTGGCCGCAGTTGCCTCTGAAACCGGAAGCACTGGACGAGACCCGCGAGCTCCTCGCGAGTTGTGGCTATCCTGCGGATGCGGTCGCGATACTCACGCTTGCGCGAGTAGCTCGCCGGGGCGGCGACTCGGCCACACTAGCGATGGTAGCTGCGTCGCACGAGGATGCGGGTCTGTTGCACATTGCCAAAGCGAGGTTTTATTTCGATCAGGTTAAGACGCTGCCACCAACACAGAGGCCGGTGATACAGAGTCTCGCGATGCAATCACTGGAGCTCGCGGCGAGGACCTGTGCAGAGTATCCCGAAGTGGAACTATTGCGGCTGGTCAATACGCGCGAACTGCGGCAGGAGAATGCTGCTGGCCACATCGCCCGGCATCCCAATGCGGCGGCTCTGTATCTGGCGCTTGCGGAGTTGCACTACGATGCGGGCAACAGGCGCAAGGTCAAAGCACTGGCAAACGAAGCGATGCTGCTCGATCCGCTTGGCGCTGCGACACAATGCCGCGTGCGGGAATTGCTACAATTACCGCAAGATAGCAATAGCCGGGAAAATAACGACAGCGCCTGTCCCTGACGTCGATCCGGCCAACATTCGACACGCGGCGTTGTATAACAAGAAACAGGGAGTTTAATGTCAGGCCTTACGAGTTTTATCGCCGAACTCCAGCGGCGGCACGTCATTCGTGCGGCAGTCGCGCATGTGATTGTGTTCTGGCTGCTGATCCAGGTCGCCGACGTCGTACTTCCCTATGTCGGTATCGTCGACGAGCCCGTGCGTTGGGCCCTCATCGCTGGCATCGCGTTGTTGCCCGTAACGCTGATTGTCGCCTGGTTTTTCGAGCATCCGTGGCAAGAGTTCGCGCGCGGCCGGATTGCCATCGACCTAATCGTAATCGTGATCATCGCCGTGACCGCAGGCTCGTGGGTGCTGCGCAATCTTCCCCAGGTCGTGCACACGCGCACGAGCATCGTCATTCTGCCTTTCGAGCATTCCGGCGACTCGTTGGAGCAGAGTCTGTCGCGGGCACTCGCGTACGAGGTAAACAGCCTGTTAATGAAGTCGAAGTCGATCGATGTCATCGGATTTCAAAGCGCCAACTCCCTGGCGTTGTCCGGGTTCGGAACTATGGGAGTTGCCGAGAGACTCAAAGTGCAGAACATCCTGACCGGCGAGATTTCCGTGACAGGCGACGTAATGCGTGTGGCGTTGAACCTGACCGACAGTCTTGGTGACGAGCTGTGGAGTTCCGTGATCGAAGACAGTCTCGACAATCTATTTGACGTCCAGGAGAACATCGCTGTTGCGATCGAAGCGCGACTCGGAGCAGGTGACGACACCGTGTCCGTCGAGTCGGTTGCCGCGCTTCGCTGCTGGATGCCCACGGATCCTGAAGCGCTCGAGCAATACTACACCGCCAGGTACTACGTCGAGTTGCGCAATGATACTGACGTCGCGGTCGCACGCCTCAGGGAGGCGGTGGCAATTTACAGAGAGCTGATCGAACAGTACCCGCAATTCGCCGAAGCTCATTCGGGGCTGGCCTGGGCAATCGCGTATCAGCACGCATACGATCCGGAATTCGGCGACTCTGAGTGGGAAAGCAAAGTACAACCGATTGCTCGCGAGGCGCTGCAGCATTGCGCAACGCTCGGCGAAGCGATGCACCTGTTACCGAACGAATACGATCATGACAACGACTGGATTGGTCAGCATCGGCAATTGACCGCGTTCATCGAGTCAGAGCCGCACAAGACGGAGTATTACCAGCGGCTCGCAAGGCACTACCGGGAAGCGGGCCTGAACGAGCGGGCGATCGAGGTCGCCGAGCGCAACTACGCGCTGAATCCACTCTCGGTACGAGCCATCAAGGAGCTGGCGTTCGCCTACATGCAGGAAGATCGAATGGACGAGGCCAGTGAGTTGTTCGAACTGCAAATAGAGCTTGGCAGCACGAGCCCGAACTACGCAGCGACATACAGTGATGATTGCAGCGACACTCTCGAATGCATTATTGAACAATTTCCGATGTTCCAGCCGTTCGCCGATCAAATGCGAGAGATGGCCGCGGTACCGGCGACAGACGAAGAACGTGACAAGTCGATCAGTATCGCGATGGCGTTGCTTGCCGAGGAACCCGATCTCTGGATCAACCTGGTGAACTCATCAGCGTGCACGTTCGAGCACCTGACGCCGACGTTTTTCACGTCGTGGGATTACATTCAGGATAAAGACGCCTACTGGCATTGGCCCAATGCCTGGAACGCGGATTGCGGCAATGTTTGGGCGGCGCCGGAGTTTCCAGCGTTCGTTGAAGAACAGGGCCTCGTCGAGTACTGGCAAGAGGTCGGCTGGCCGGCGATGTGCCGGCCCGAGGATAACAGTGTCGTTTGCGGCGACCCTACTCAGCTAACGCATAAATGAGGTGCGCTGCCTGCAATACGCGGTTTGACGACCACGTCGTCTGCGCCATCAAAGCTAACATCCTCGCCGTTCAGTTGAAATCGTTTCGTTATTGGTCTTCCCCAGGGCGTGTAATCAGTATCTGAACGTGTAAGAGAATTTCAGGTTTAGCTCGTTTCGTATGCTCGTAGCCTGGTTCGAGGCGTCCAGCGTAGAACCATGGTTCAGCACCAGCACGGCCTCCCGCCCCGCCTCCGGAATGTAGCGCAGCCGGCTGTTGATGCCGACCACATCCTCGGTATTGTCGTACTGCAACAGGTTACTCCACGACCAGCGCGAATTGAACGCCACGTCCGCCCGCAGGCTGCCGAGATGCGAGGTGAAATCCCCGGATGGTAGCGTCACGTCGTTTTCGGTGAACGAGAGCCCGAGCGAGAGGTGTGAGGACTGCCGCCACTGTACTTCGACAAATTTCTCCAGCCTGTCACCGCCGAAGAAGCCACCGTCCTGTAGGGAAAGCACGAGGCGCAACGGGCGTCCCATACCGGAGGCGAACTCGGCGCGGTAGCGATCGAACGTATATCGGCCCTCGGGCACATTGAGGCGATCGAACAGGTCGAATTCCTCTTCGACGAGTTCCTCGTTGGTTTGCCATTCAATGAACATGAAATCGCCGTTGTGCGTTTCAAATGCGACGGGCCTGATGCGAGTCATTTGCGTCAACGTCTCGCCGTCCATGTTGTTGACCAAGTTGAAGTCGACGCGATGCGTGATGGAGCGCCAGCGGCCTTTGTCCGGGCGTGTACGGTAGCGGCCGCCCGTGGCATAGCGGCGAATACCGGTACGGTTTACGAAGCCGAGTGCGGGATTGAAATTCTCCTGAATTTCTTCCGCTCTCGCGTACGCCGAGAAAATGTCGTTGGGCATGTCCAGAACGACGCCGAAGGCCTGGTCGTCGCCGCTGATTCCCGTCGTCTTGCTCTGCTGCGCCCAGAAGTTGCCGGTCACGATCTGGCCGAAGGGACCGTCAGTGTTGCGGTACAGGTAATCGACGCCGACGAGCGAATTGTTGTCGTTCGACCGGGGGTCGCCGTGCGTCATGATGAAGCCGAAGGCCGACTCGCCGAGTACGTTGCGTGAGCCGCGCGCAACGAACAGGTCGGTCGCTTCGACATCCTCGAAGGCATCCTGGCGAATTGCGAGCGTACCGACGTTGAATTTGCCGATGCGTCCGGTCAGCTTAACTCCGCCGATGAGATCGACCGGGTCACCGTCTTCGGAGAGACCGATGCGGCGTGAGAAAAATGGCCGGCCATTGGTGTCGATATTGCCGAACTCGAAAATGCCCGCATCCTGCAGGAAGAAGTCGCGCTTCTCCGGGAAGAACAACGAAAAGCGATCAAGCGCTACCTGCCGCTCATCGACCTCAGCCGTCGAGAAATCCGTATTCAATGTGAATGTCGAGGTCAGTGACGGCGTGATGCGATAACGGATGTCGAGCGAAGGTTCGAAACTGTTGCTGCTATCTCCGAGTTCGAGATCCCGGTCCTGGCGCAGGTTAATCGATGGCACGATGTCGAGACCGAGCCCTTGCTCGATGTCGCTAATGCCGCTGACCTCGCCTCCGTAGGCTGGCCAGTCCTGGCGATCGTGCGACGACCACATCGCGAATTCCTGTTTGCGAACAATGCCCCGGCCGAAATTGATGCCCCAGGTGTCGGACTCCGGCGAGAACGAGATCGACTTGAACGGGATCGCGATCTCGGTCGCCCAGCCATCAGCGTGGATGGCGGACTCGGCGTACCAGATCGTGCCCCACTCCTCGATGAAGCGCGAGTTGTTCTCGCGTAACGCGTCGCGGCGCATGCCGTTCGCGTTCACCTGGAACATGTAGTCGTTGCGCTTGCTGTTGAAGCTGTCGACAAAAACCCAGAAGCGATCGTCAGAAAAGAACAGTTGTCCCTGGATGAGTTGCAGCGCCTGGATCGCGTGTGGGTCGCTGTCCCGCAGGTCCGCCGCAATGTACAGGAACTCGTCGTCGTACATGACGCGTACGACGGTCCGTTCCGTCGGTATGGCGCCGTCCGTCGGCATGGTCTGATGAAAATCGTCGACCACGGCGGCGTGACGCCAGGCCTCGTCGTCGAGAGATCCGTCGATGACCGGCGACGCTGTTGCGCGTGAGATGGTGAAGGACTTGCGTTCCCTCTCATTGAAAGCGAACGCAGTCGTGGACAACAACAGCAGCAAGCCGGCCGTTGCCCGCAGGACGTTTCGATGCATCATCTGCCCTCCCCAAAATTTCAGGACCTTGCGCGGGGTAAGACAGGGTGTCGGGGGCTGCGTTTCGCGATCTGCGACGAGACGTTAGCTGACCGCGATGAATGGTGAATTAGAGTGACAGTGACCTTAATTCAGACACGTGGCGACCTGGTTGAATTAAGGTCACTGTCACTCTAATTCACTAGCCGACCAGCCGGTCGATATTGGCCTTATAACTGCGGCTCAATTTCAGTTCACGGCGGTTGTCGAGCGTCAGGAAATATTCGCCGTTGCGGTGAGGACGCAGGGACCGTACGCGCTTGCGGTTGACGATCGTCGAGCGGTGAACGCGCACGAACAGCTCAGGGTCCAGCAGTTCCTCGAGGTACTTCATCGTGCCTCGCAGCACATGGGTGTCGCCCTCGGCATGAACGCACATGTAGTCACCGGCCGCGTCGATCCAGTCTATCGCTTCGATCTGCACATTAATGGTCTCACCGGCGTCGCGAATGGACAGGCGTTCCGGAAAGCTGCCGCGTTCCTGCGCCGCTTCGGCGATCGCCCCCTCCAGCGTCAATTCCTTGCCGGTGAGTTCGCAGACGAGCTTCAGCAGTTTGGTCCTGTGAGTGGAGGCAAGTTTTTCGTCGCGTGCCTGGCGCGCTCGCTCGATGGCCTCGCCGAGCCTGTCGTCATTGATGGGTTTCAGCAGGTAGTCGAGCGCATTGGCATCGAAAGCCTTCAATGCGAACTCGTCGTAGGCAGTAACGAAGATAACGATCGGCATGTCACTGCCCGACAGTCGCCGCAAGACTTCGAAG
>Ga0255052_10003591_pt1 | contig 10728 bp, 7 predicted proteins | sample JV7_2_21_MG_FD_188632 | JGI IMG/M metagenome (GOLD analysis project Ga0255052, IMG submission 188632) | Seawater microbial communities from Jervis Inlet, British Columbia, Canada - JV7_2_21 | ecosystem: Environmental > Aquatic > Marine > Inlet | place: Canada: British Columbia | collected...
GAAAGGCGATCAGGCCAATGCGGATCACAGATTCCGTGAAATCTTTAGACAGCGCTTTCCGAAACATAGATTCATCTACTTGCATATGATAGTTACTCCTTTAGGTTAGGGGTTACCCACTATCCCATCAAACTATTGATAATATTTTTTTCATTTATTATTCCTTTTTTGATTAACTGGAATTATGGAGAGCTGGAGTAATGGGAGAAAATCCCGTACTCCAGTACTCCAATGTTATTCACTTCCTTAAAATTCGAAGCACGAAATCCGAAATTCGAAACAAATTCGAATCACCTAAAATAAAATGCTCAAAACAAGTAGTTCCAGCTTGCAAGTTTAGAATTTATGTCATTTGATTTTTGATATTGTTTCGTATTTCGATATTCGAATTTTGTATTTGTCCTTTCATTACGGCGTATACCAGATCGGACTCGTATAAGCCCTATCTTGAACGGTCATCTTGGTGCCTTCCGGCATTTTTACGTTAAAGAACTTTGCATCATAGGCTGACCAGCGTGGAGTCGGGATCTCGATCACCCGCACGTAGTAAAAGGCACGTTGCTTTGGATCGAAATTAGGATCGACCCAGTGAGCCGCTAGAAAAGGAGCACCAATGGTGTTGGTGTAGGAGGCATCCGCGATATCGATGGTATTCCCGACCGGAGTCTTGCAACGACCGTCCGAGCCGATTTTACGACCATCTGACACTGCCACGTCATAGATGCGCTCGTGAGTCTTGCCGCCCTTGCCCAGCCAGCCTTTGATGACCTGTACACGGTCAAGGTTGGCACCATCGGCATCACGTAATGCACGAATCATTAAACTCGGCGCTACACCTTTGGGGGCATCAGTCAAATCTCCACCCATCGGTACACCGCGAGCGTAACCCTGCTTGGAAAAATCGGGGCGATGTACTTCATCGTTTTTAAAATCCCAGCCACCAAAGACACGAACCTTTAAACGAGTTCCAGTTGTGGCATACACTTCTTTACGGGCCATTGCGTCCCAGATAGCTTCGCGAGTATTCTCGCGCGCCCACACCGCTGCCAGGCCCGACGCACCGAGATCTTTTACCATAATGGAAAGTCCAGGTTTTACGCCTTTAACAAGATAATGCTCGGCTCTATCTGCAGAGGGTTCTGTAAAATGAGCTTTGCTGAAATTGTTTTCTTCGCGGGTCGTCGGAAGAGCGTTGTGATTGTCCGTGCTGCCGATCATGCCGAACTTATAGGGATTAATCCCAAGCTTGTCCTCGAATTTCAAACCATCTTTCAAAGCAGAGCGGCCATATTCAGCGGGCAGCATCTGTTTAGTTTTAGGAACCTTGCCGCTAAGATTACCCATATCAAGGGTTTCAAAATCCGCAAACTCATCATCTGGTGACAAAAACGGGTGGGTTTCGCCATCACCTTTCTGCTGTGTGACTTCATAAACGGGCTCAAATCGAATACGGGTTTGCGCATAAGATTTGTTGAACGGCTTGCCGGTATAAGTCTCTGCACCAAACATTATTCCATTGGAGAGATTACCATTATGAGGAATGGACATTACCTGCCCCCCGGTTTTCTCTTCATAAACCGCCATGGCTTTCCATAAATTCTCAGGATCTACAGAGTCATACATCGTATAAGGTAATACCTGGCTGGTCTTATCGCCGGCATCACGAAACATCACCACACGGTGCATGTTGCTTCCACCAGGCATTGAGGTCCACTCGTAACCAATAAAAGTGGTAAACACACCTGGCTGGTAATACTTCTCGGCGTTCTCAACCACTTTCGACCAAACAGCTTGAACCATACGAGGCTCTTTGATCAGATCTACTTTATCGGAGCGGACCCATTCAAGAAACGCTTCATAGCCCTTGCCGGCTTTACTCAGGTCGTGCCAACGTTTGCAGCCCTTGTTGGCAAGGCAGATCTCGTCGGAGCGACGAATGAAATCTGCAACACCCAGATTCTCGGAATGATCCGCCACCACAATAAAGTCGAGCGGCCGAACCAGTTTTACCTTCCATCCTTTATAGGAGGTGACTGTTTCACCTCTTGAAACTCTGTAAGCTTCTTCAGGGCCTAAAGTAGCGCCCGCCATTCCAATATCCGCCGACCAGGAAGTATGCAGGTGGGTATCACCAAAATAGACATTATTAGGAAAGTGATCTTCCACATAAGGTGAATATTCTTCTTTCGGTGCTTTGACATCTTCCTTTGCCGGATGCACATCCACCGCATAAGCCGGCAATGCTATGGCAAAAATGCCAATTAACAACATTACAACCAGAATAGACTGACTGACTTTTTTCATAATCTTTCCTCCTTTTTTAAATTCACTGGAATTATGGAGAGCTGGAGTAATGAGAAAACACCCCCGTAAAAACGGGATCTTCGACACTACTCCAGTACTTCAATACTCCATTGTCATTCTCTCTTCTTAATCCTTATGCGTAATTCGTAATTATTCGTTCCTCAAGGCGTATACCAGATCGGCGACGTATAGGCCCGCTCCTGGTGGGTCAATTTCGCCTCTTTCGGAATCTCCGCGCCCAGGCGTACCTTGTCATACAGCACCCAGCGCGGGGTCGGGATCTCTATGACGCGCCCATAGTAGAAGGCTTTTTCTTTCGGATCGAAATCGGGATCGGTCCAGACCGAGGCCAGCTCCGAGGCGCCGATGGTATTGGTCCAGTTCGCGGCCTCCAGGTCGACGGTGTTGCCGACCGGTGTTTTGCACCGGCCATCCTTTCCGATCTTGCGGCCGTCAGAAACCGCCACATCATAAATACGTTCTTGGGTCTTGCCATCCTTGTCGAGCCAACCCTTGATGATCTGGATGCGATCGAGGTTGGCGCCGATTGGATCGCGCAGCGCATAGACCATAAAGGTCGGCGCCTTGCCTTTGGGCGCCTTAGTTAAATCGCCACCCATGGGCACGCCCTTTTCATATCCAACAAAAGCCGGTGCACGACTGCGAAGGTCGTTCTCTGTGTACTCCCAGCCGCCGAAGAAGCGCACCGGGATGCGCGGTCCGGTGGTGGCGTAGGTCTCCTTGCGCGCCATGGCGTCCCAGATCGCCTCGCGCGTGTTCTCGGATGCCCACACTCCCTGGTATCCGGAGGCAACCAACTGATAGCCCTCCCAGGTGCCGAGCGTCGATTTGCCAAAGGGGTGTTCTATCCGCGTAGCGGAAGGTTCGGAGCTGGTGGATTTTCCGAAGAAGTTCTCCTCCTCGGCGGTCGTCAGAGAGGTATGGCTGTCCGTGGCACCTACAAGGCCGAACTTGTATGGATTGGTCCCAAACTTCTCCTCCAGGGCGAGACCCTGCTTCAGCGCCTCGCGGGCGTATTCGCGTTGCAGCATGTCGGGGGTCTTGAGGACCGAGAGATCGAGATTGGCCTTGTCCCAAGTCTCGTAGTCAGCGAATTCATCATTGGGTGACAGGTAGGGATGTGCTTCGCCATCCCCCTTGATCTGGGTCGCTTCATAGAGTGGTTCCCACTTGGCACGCAGCTCAACATAGTTCATGTCGACCTGTCCGCCGGCATAGGTTTTTTTTGTGGGGAACATCCAGCCGTTGGAAAGATTACCGTTATGGGCTATGGCAAGCGCCTGGCCGCCGGTTTTTGCCTCGTAGTCTGCCAGCCACTGATAGAGGTCCAGCGGGTCGGTGGTACCCAGTGGCGGCTGCGTGGTCAATGGAACCACCTGACGCGCCCGATCGCCGTTGTCGCGCAGGATCACGTTGCGGTGCATGTTGTTGCCTTTGGGGATTGACGTCCATTCATAGCCGATCAAGGATGTGAACTTGCCTGGATCGTTAAATTGATCGGCGGTCTTGATGATGTCCTCCCAGACCCTGTTGTAGACCGGCGAACCAGGACTGTAGTAATCGAGAATTTTCTCGGGCAACGTCCCTTGCGTGAAGTTTGTGATAATTTCGAATGCTGCCCTGCCCGCGACCTGGCCACCCTGCTTGAAGGCCTCGTGCCATACCCGGCCCTTAGGCTCCGCCAGGATATTCGGCGACCCCATCTGGATGTCCATCGCAAGCCCCATTAGGTCGGAATGGTCCGCGATCACCAGATAGTCAAGAGGCCGGCTCAGCTTGGCCGGCAGCCCGGTCGACGATTTAATCTCTTCGCCACGCGCGAAGCGGTAGGCTTCTTCGTGGCCGATGGTGTTGCCGAACAAACCGGCATCGGCCGACAGCCCGGTGTGCAGGTGCGTCTCACCCCAGTAGACCTTGTTAGGGAAGAAACGCTGAGCGTAAGGTGAATAAGCCTTGCCAGGGTAAAGTCCCTTGATGACTTCGGGATCAGGAGTTCCGATGTCCGATGCCATGGCCATACCTGGCAATGCTATGGCAAAAATACCAATTAACAACATTACAACCAGAATAGACTGACTGACTTTTTTCATAATCTTTCCTCCTTTTTTAAGTGTTTACAGTTCATTTATTACCAAAATGACACTGTCCGTTGGATAAACCAGAACGCAGCCAGCGAACCAATCGCATAAGCCGGCCCATGCTCCACCCAGACAGGCCATCTAAATTTCATTTTATTGATCATCCATGTAACAACAAGGACCCCTGATACAAACATCAGCTGCCCAACCTCAACACCTACATTAAAAAAGAGGAGCGCAAGCGGAATGTCAGCCTGCGGCAGTCCTACTTCAGTCAGCGCACCCGCAAAACCAAAGCCGTGCAGAAGGCCGAAAGTGAGTGCAACAAGCCAGGGCGCTCTTGTCGTTAAACCTGTCTCTCCCCTGTGCTGTTTTGAAAGCTCTGTTGCAAGGAAAATAATACTGAGTGCGATGACCGCCTCAACAGGCGCCTGCGGCACGTGCACGAATCCAAGAGTTGCCATGGCCAGTGTCACACTGTGTGCCAGAGTAAATGCTGTGATCGTCTTTATCAAAAGCCTGGTGCTTTTGACTATCAGCAACAATCCAAGAACGAAGAGCAGGTGATCAAACCCGCCCAGAATATGCTCTATACCAAGACCAAGATACGATCCGGCGACCTTTGTTTTGGATGGTTTTTCCGGTACGACAAACGAGGGAGAATCAGGTCGAAGAACTGTTGTGTGCATGCTGCCGTCAATTAACTGAATTCTCAAAAGTGTATCTGTCTGCGTTGCTGACAGGCCGGCAATAATAATGGTTTCATTTATCATGCCGCTGCTGCCGCAATCAACCAGCCAGCGTTCCACTGCTCCGCTTGCCAGTGACTGAACAACAGGTTCCGTGATATTGCTGCAGCCTGCAGGTAATTGTGGGTAGATATTCATTGGCCTACTGCCAATAAAAGGCCTTTTCCAGAGAATGCTGAACTTGCCTGCAGTCTGTTCGTTGATCTCCAGATACGCAGGCTCAAGCCTGTGCGCATAGGCAGTTGCAGCCAAAGAAGCAAGTAATAATACAGTAAGTAAAATTATATTAAAAAGACGTTTCATGATATTTCCCTGTCCGACCTCGTTGCTCTGGCCATACCGGATCGTTTCGGCATATCCTCAACAACTATCTCATAACGCTCTTTAAACTTTTCATATATCTCCTTGTTTACCTTCTGCCTCCGCTCGAACATCAGGTCAGTGCGGACTTTCTCAATTACAGAAGCAAGCTCGGGCATCCGGGAATCAATCTTTTCACTGATACGCACAAGATGAAGCCCGTAGCCTGACTCTATCGGCCCCAGCCAGGTATTTATTCCCAATGTGAAAAGCTCCTTTGCAAATCCTTTCCCGAATAAACGCTCAACCTCAAATGGTGTCTCCTTTACAAAATCATACTGCATCATAAAGCTGTCGCCCTTTTCAGGCGCACTCAAAGCATTAAGTCCAGACAAAACACTTTCTGCATCCTTCGCAGCCTTTGGACCGCGCTTGTCCAGGCTAAAATAAATATGAGTGAAAGACACACGTGCAGGCAGTTCATATTTCTCCTGATTATCGAGAAAGTACTTATTCAGTGCAGCTTCATCGGGTTGATTAAGCTCGGCAAGGTCATTGGATAAAAACTCCATCTTCTGCATCAGCCTGCGCCGTAGGATAGTGTCATTCTGATCAAGACCCAGTGCAAGAGCCTCTCGGTAATAGACTTCCTCTTTAATGTATGAATCAACAAGGCCTCTGAGTTCAGTCTCGGTGGGAGGACGGTTCCATTTCTTTGACCAGTTGGCGCTTAGCCTTTCAATCTCAGCAGTAGATACGACTATCTTATTCCCGGAAACATCAATCTCATCTTTGTTGACAATCGAGAAGAGAACGAAGATCAGAGCACCTATGATCAGGAAATGTAAAAGAGGCTCTTTATGCAGTTTTTTCATTCATTACTCCTTTTAAGGCTTATTTCCCATCAAACGTAAACACGCGTTTCCAATCCTTTTTCATATCCACAACCGTCCACCCTTTTTCACGCGCCTCATCCAGCCCCTTATCAAGCTTTCCAATATGAGACTCGCGGTCATAGGCCCACTCGCGAACATTATCAGTATGATGGACGTACAAACAGAATCGAGAGCCGTCCCCGGCACATGTCCACTGCAGCATTTGCAGATCTCCGTCCGAATTTCCAAACGCGGCAATCGGCCGGCGGCCAATGTGTTGATTAATAGCGACCGGCTTACCGCCTTTGTCGTCATAGAAGTTAAGTTCAGGTAATCTCACTAGCACCGGCGTGCCGTTGCGCATCTCAAACTCTGTCTTGATGCTGCTACCGATGACCTGCTCGGGCGGAATACCATAGACTCTCTCAGCCCACGGACGCATGAATTCGATACCTCCGCCGGAAGTGATGTATGTCTTAAAGCCATTTGCGCGTAAATAACCGAGCAGTTCAAGCATCGGCTGATAGACCATCTCAGTGTATGGACGGCTGGTCTTCGGATGCTTGGCAGCGGCAAACCAATCCTTTACTATTTGCGCAAATTCCTCGGTTGTGTTGCCCGCGTGAGTAGCCATGCCAAGCTCGAACAATGCGCTCTTACCTCCGGACAAAGCTGTCTTTATATCACCTTCCAGAACCGCCTTGAAAGGCTGCTTATCCTTCCATTCCGGATGCGCCGGTGCGAGTTCTTTTACGCGGTCGAACACAAATGCGATTTGCGTGTAAATTGGTTGTTCGGCCCACAGGGTACCATCGTTATCGAAAACTGCAATACGTTCAACCTGCGGAACAAATTTTGGACTGCCTGTAGTGGATACATCCTTCACAAATTGTACGATTGCCTTTTTGGCCGTACCTTCGTTCCACGATGGAAGCGTCTCAGCAAATGCAGGAGAAGCTACAAAAACCACTATTGCCACAACAACACAAAAAGAAAGTAATCTTAATTTTAAGAATAACAGTTTCATAAAGCCCTCCCTCTATCTATGATTTTTGCCTTATAAAATATATATTGAACTTCTGCTTTAAAATCGCATGATAATAAACGCCAACAAGACGGTCATTCTCCTTATCATATGTAAGCGTATAATTGCTCCCGGGATAACCAACATCCTGCATCTCGACGTAAATCTTTATCTGATCTTCTTCAATACTCGCTTTTGCTTTTGCGACATTAATGTTGTTGGGATTAAAATATCCTGCATCCAGGTTCCCTTTATCATCTACCGCGTTAATAACCAAAACGTAACCGCCGTTAGGGCGCAGCCATCTACCAATGAGATCATTGAAATCTGAAATCTTTGATTGCGCGAGGCAATCTCCAGTGAACAAAAAAAGACAAACCAATATTGCAAATAATAAATTTTTGTTTTTCATAAGTAGTCTTTCACTAAAGGGGCGCTCTTACGAGCGCCCCTCAAACTTCACTACTGTTAGTAATACATCGCCGGCAATTTGCGCGGTGGCACAGTGTTATCGTCTGATACCGTAAAGATGACCCTGTCCAGTTTTTTATTGAACTTAAAGGGCCCGTCGTACATTTTAGAAACCTGGGTACCCGTATCACGTCCCACGTCAAACGTTTCGGCTAGCGAGTAAGTGGCAATATGCATCTGCGGCATTTCTACTTCATCAACTTTTTTGCCGTTGATATAAAGTTCGCCTTCACCGCCAAATGGTTTGGTTTTTATAAAATTGAACTTCAGGTCCGTCTTGCCTTTAGGCAGTGGCTCCGACTTCAGGATGTAGTGCACGCCGTCAAGGAAATTATAGTCGTAATACAGGCGATTGTCCTTGATGAACATCGTGTAACCGCCTGTCATGCCGCCAACGCAGACAATGACACCTTCCTCGTCACCCTTGAGATCGATGTTCGTCTCAATGGTATGTGCGCGGTTCTTGACCGGTGCTGACGATTTTTCGGCAATACGAACCGCGCCCGGTGCAAAATAAACGAATTCCTTCTGGTCACCAAAGAGGCGATCTTGCTGCGCGCCGAGGCGTTTGATCATATCGTCATAGAGTGGATAGACGTTGTACTTCCATGCCTCCTCGTCAAAGATCTTCTTCAACTCTTCAAGTTTCTCAGGATATTTAGCCGCCAGATCTGTACTCTCGGAGAAATCTTCAGCCACGTTATACAACTCCCATGGGTCATTTTCAAAAGGCTCAACCTTGTTAAGTTCCCATGGCATCCTGTTGGCATGCAATGCTACCGCTTTCCAGCCATCAACCCAGATCGCACGATTGCCAAACATCTCGTAGTACTGGCGGTTCCTGGCATTTGGTGCATTGGCATCATCAAACGCGTATAGCATGGATGTTCCTTCCATGGGCTGCTGCTTCACACCATGGTAGGTTTCCGGCACAGAGATACCAACCGCTTCCATAATCGTCGGCGCGATGTCAGCGATGTGATGGTATTGGCTACGAATTTCTCCCTTGGCTTTGATACCATTGGGCCAGTGAACAACCAGGTGGTCAGTCTGGCCGCCTCGGTGTTCGCTCTGCTTGAAATAACGGAACGGCGTATTGCCGGCCATGGCCCAGCCTGCGTGGTAATGCGGATAAGTGTTCTCACGGCCCCAGTCTTCCTGGGCGCGCAGGTTAGCATCCAGCGGCGTCTGCAGGCCATTGAGCACATAGGTCTCGTTGAACGTACCGGCCAGGCCTCCTTCACCACTTGCGCCGTTATCGGCCGTCACAAAGATCAGCGTATTGTCGAGCTCATCGATGCGTTCCAGTTCCGAGACAACGCGACCGATCTGCAGATCGACCCATTCCATTTGCGCGGCAAACACTTCCATTTGTCGTGCGTAAAGGCCCTTCTCTTCGGCAGACAAAGAATCCCAGGCAGGTATTTGGTCGATACGTTTGGTGAGTTTGGTATCGGCAGGTACAATGCCGAGTTTCTTCTGATTCTTCAAGATCATCTCACGTGCCTTGTCCCAACCCATATCGAATTTGCCTTTATATTTGTCGATATGACTGTCCGGCGCATGATGGGGTGAGTGCATTGAGCCGGACGCCCACAACATCATGAAAGGCAGGTCTTTTTTGATCGATTTATGCCCGGTAATCCATTCAATGGCACGATCCGCCAAATCCTGATCGAGGTGCACCGATTTACGGTAAGGCTCTGGCGTATGGTCATTCCACATAACAGGCACAAATTGATGAACGTCAGCGGCCATGAACGTATATGCATGTTGAAATCCTTCGCCGCTAGGCCAGCGGTCAAAGGGGCCTACCTGTGATACTTCATAGAGAGGAGTGTGATCCCACTTGCCGAGCGCATAGTTCACGTAACCTGCCCCCTGTAGATAGTTGGCGACCGACTTGGCAGACTCCGGCATGATCGCGTTATAGCCGGGAAATCCCATCGCGGTTAATGCATGACTACCTAACCCAATTGAATGCGGATTGCGTCCGGCCATTAAAGAAGCTCGGGACGGAGAACAGAGGGCTGTCGTGTGAAAGTTGTTGAAGCGAAGTCCATTCTTAGCCAGCTTATCAATATTGGGAGTATCGATCAGGGCCCCGAAGCTTCCGACCTGTGCAAAACCAACGTCATCCAAGAGAAAAATAATAACGTTAGGAGAACCTTCCGGCGGCCTAAGTTCAGGCGCCCACCATTCCTTTGAGTCCTCATAGTTCTTAGCGATCTTCCCTTTGAATTCACTATGTGCATCGTCGGCGATTGCCGACTTTTCAACTGTCGGCTTTTCAGCTGTCGGTTTGTCTTTGGTACATGAAGTACCAAAGGTCATTGTCAGCACAACAAACATTGACAGTACTACATGAATAAACTTGATGTTTTTCATTTTCTCCTCCTTTGTTTTTTAAGAAAGAAACTGTTTTAAGTTAACTCTCAACAGCTATTGAGAATGATTGAGAATGATTGAGAATGAATGATTATTAAAATCACCGAGATATCAACAATTATACTTGAAAATATAAATTAATCAAGTAAATATTTATATGATACATATCATATGTAGACGTATTATGATAATGAATCGATAGATAGATAGGAAATTACTGCTTGTTCATGGCAGGACTCATTAATTCTTGTTCGTTACTCGCTATTCTTCGTTTCGGCTTCCATCGCCTGCTGAATGTTTTTCAGCATCTGTTTAGGCCCTTCAGCATCAGGGACTAATTTGACAAGCTCTTCAGCAAATGGAAGGGCATTGTCAAACTGTTGTTCCTGAATGTAGAAAATCGCGATTGCCTGGACTATCGCAGGATCGCGCCGGTCTATTTCATACGCCTTAAGTACTGCAGATAATGCATCTGCATTTCGTCCGAGATGCCTTAGCGCCAGAGAATAATTATAATG
>Ga0255052_10003592_pt1 | contig 10727 bp, 24 predicted proteins | sample JV7_2_21_MG_FD_188632 | JGI IMG/M metagenome (GOLD analysis project Ga0255052, IMG submission 188632) | Seawater microbial communities from Jervis Inlet, British Columbia, Canada - JV7_2_21 | ecosystem: Environmental > Aquatic > Marine > Inlet | place: Canada: British Columbia | collected...
AAACAATCTGATTACATGTGTAAAGAATCTATCAATAAAACAAAGGCAACAAGATTTGTAAAAGGTAGAAAACCACACAACACTAAACAAGCTGGTGATATTGTAGCAATAAAAGATTCTTACAATAATACTTTTTATAAATACATAAAAATTAAAAACAATCATTGGGTTTTATATCACAGATTTTTGTGGCAAAAAGTTAATGGTGAAATACCTGATAATCTTATATTAGTTTTTAAAGATAGAGATACACAAAACGTTGTAATTGAAAATCTTGAATTAATTACCAGGACTGAAAACATGTTCAGAAATTCAAAACATAATTATCCACCTGAAATAATACCATCAATGGTATTAATTAAAAAATTAGAAAATAAATTAAACGATTTAAAAAATGACTAAAAATACATTATCTGACTTAAATAATCATCTATTTGCACAATTAGAAAGATTAAGTGATGAAACAATTGATCAAGAAGATTTAAACAAAGAAATTGAACGATCAAAAGCAATTAGTACAGTTGCCAAAACAATTATTGAGAATGCTAAAACTTCTTTGGAAGGTGCAAAATTCAACTATGAAAACTTGCCATCTAATATTAAACCACTTGATCAATTTAGAATAGAAAATAATGATTAATACTTACGAAATGAGTACATCTGAACTACACCAGGAGGTGCAGGAAATTAGGAGAACTTTTGATTTTGAGAATTTAACTTATAAAGAAAAAGAAGAATTAAAAAAGAGATTAAAACAATTAGAAATTGAAATAGATGAACGCTTTTTAAACTGCTAAAAAAATGAATGATAAAGTAATAGAAAATATTGAATATATGATAAATCGTACAATCTCGCAAATTGATTTATTAACAAAAAGAAAAGAATTATATCAAAAAGCAATTGAAGATGATTTAGAACGATTGCATGAAGATTTAGAGGAACAAAAACAATTATTAAAAGAATATAAAGATGAACAATAAAGTAATTGAGTTATATAAAGGAGATTGTTTAGAAGTAATGAAGGATATAAAAGATAAATCTATTGACGCAATTATCTGCGATCCACCATATGGAACTACTGCTTGTAAATGGGATTCTGTTATAGATTTTGGTTTAATGTGGGGACAACTAAATAGAATAATTAAACCTAATGGTGCTATTGTGTTATTTGGTAGTGAGCCTTTTTCTAGTGCTTTGAGAATGTCAAATATTAAGAATTATAAATACGATTGGATATGGTATAAAAATATGGTTTCTGGTGTTGCTCAAGCTAAAAACAAACCGATAACAACACATGAGGTAATATGTATTTTTTCAAGTGGTGTTACTGTTCATGCTTCTCAAACAAAAAAAAGAATGCCTTATAACCCTCAAAATTTAATTAGAATTAATAAAGAGGTTAAGAATCATAAACATAAACATATAAAAGCTGGTGGTATTGGACAAAGACCATCACACAAAAAAAGTTATATTCAAGAATTTACAAATTACCCAAAAACTATTTTAAATATTGCTTGTGAAAGAGGTTTACACCCAACACAAAAACCAATTGCATTAATGGAATACCTTATAAAAACCTACACAAATGAAAATGAAACTGTATTAGATTTTACTATGGGTTCTGGTAGTACAGGTGTAGCTTGTCAAAATACGAATAGAAAGTTCATAGGTATTGAACAAGATGAAAAATATTTTGAGATAGCAGAAAAAAGAATCAAGGAAAATGAATATAAATTATTTTAAAATTAAATAAATAAAATTATGGGAAAAAGTATAGAACAATCATTTAATAATTATATCTCTAAAGTTGAAAAAGAATTAGGATATAAAATTACAAAAGTACAACGTAAAATGTTTATGTGTTGTTTTGTTGCTGGTGCAGAAGCATTAGCAGATACCAAGAGCATAGAATTAGAAAAAACACTTAATACTATTCAAGATTGTAAAAATGGTAATTTTGAATCTTTTAATAAATAATTATGAACAAAGATATAATTGAAGGATTAACAATTTTATACAAATATCTAAAACCACATAAAAATAACATTAAAATTGATGATGAAGAAATAATAGTAAAATTATCATTAAAAAAAGTAAGTCCAGAAGATTACCAGCAATTAAAACTTTTAAATTGGGAACACGTAAAGAAAAATACAGCATTATATCGTGAATCACATTTTTATTATTTGCTTGATTCAATATAATTTACTAAATTGAATTACTTTCTCGCATATATTTGATTTTCCCTTAACTGTAAAAAGTTAGGGGTTTTTTTATGTCTAATTTTTTTCTTACATTTGTGTGAAATCTTAATACAAAAAACGTTTGTAGTTGGCGTAGGAACCCAATAAAAAAGATTGGCTTTATAATCTTAATACATTTAATGTAGTTGGATTCCTACACCAATTAAAGAGATTATTTAGATATTAGCGTTATCATAAAATATTTTGGTTCAGATAAACCCTATCATTAAATTGGTAGGGTTTTTTTGTGGATACTTTTTAGATACTTTTTAGATAAATAATCCCATTCAATTTACTTTAATCAATGTTTTTTATCTAAAGTTCGTCTAAAGTTCGTCTAAAGTTCGTCTAAATTCAGATATTTTTCGTATATTTACAAAGTAGTTACGGTCTGAAACTTGGTAACTTAAAAACATTTAGCCTTGTTAGTTGAGAATAGCATCAGACCCTATTTAATATTAATAAGGCTTTTTTATTAAATAATATAATTATGAATCAACCTTATGTAAAAACAATTGAGAATGGTGTTTTTGTTAATCCAATTGAAAAAGAATTAATTACAAAATTTCCTAATCGTTCATCTCGAAGAGGTAAAAAAATCAGTACACAAGCCTTTAATGGTAGAAAAAATGGCATGGTTGTACACGGTAATATTAAATATAAAAAAGTAATACAAACCGTATTTGACCCAAATACTTTAAAAACTAAAAGAATTTTACATTACCTAACTAAGTAAAATATATTATTATTATGGAAATAGCAGGAGAAACAGTAGGAGTCGCACATCAATTAGTAGATATTGGAGATGCAAAAAATGCTTTAAAACAAGGTAAAAGAGTCAAGAACACATCATGGGGAAAAGATAAAAAATTTATTTTTGAACAAGTCCCTTCGTCTGTACCTTCTAAGTTTGTTGAAAAAATGACTTCTTTACCTCAATCGGTCAAAGATTATTTTCAAAAAACATTTGAATCAGATCAAATAGATGTCATCTATTATCATAATCAAATTGCTTTAGTTTCAGATAGTAATTTGATATCAAGTTACAGTTTTTCCAACGAAGATGTATTGTCTAAAGATTGGGTCATCTTGGATTAATAAAGAAAAATATATTAAAAACCACAGCAAATCAATGTTGTGGTTTTTTTGTGGATAAGTATTTTTTAATGTGGATAAGTTTAAAGTTATCCACATACTTTTTTAATGGTTTTTTCGTATATTTACAAAGTAGTTACGCTTCGACAATCAGTAACTTAAAAATATTTACCCTATTATTCAATATTTTATGAGGTCGAAGCCATAAATGAGAATGATAGGGTTTTTTATTGTTTAAATTTATAATTATGAATGAATTAACATCAACATTTGGGAAAATTCGCATTACAAAGATTGATAATGTCGATTATGGGAGTGTTTACGATGCTTTGAAGTTATTAGGTATTTCAAAATATAGAGATGCTTGGCAAAGGATAAAAAAGGACTTACCTATGTTGTCCCTTAAAATGGACTACTTCAAATTTGAGGGTAGAGGACAAAGAGAAACACCAGTAGCAGACCTACAAACACTTTTACAAATTTGTGGAAAAACAAGGGAAGGGTATAAAATTGATAATTTAGCTTATGAAACATTATCAAATCTTTTAACTAATCCAAAATTATTAGTAGATCAAGCTGAAAAAATACATGGTAAAAAAGCAGTAGAAGTAATTGAAGATAGAGCAAAGTATTTAAATTCAATACATGGTTTAAATGGTGAACTTCAAAATCATATTACAGATACTCAAAAAGCAGGTATGATGTATGGAACTGTGCATAAACACAATAATTTAAGTACAGGACTACCAGCGAAAAAAGGACGTGATGAAATGGATGATTTACAACAAACAATGCTAACTGCTATTCAATCAGTACAAAGATTAAAATTAAATAAATCAGATTCAAATGATTGGGATGCTGTGAATTTATGCAAACAAACTGCAAATGATGTTAAAAAAATGATTGGTTAATTTAAAATATTAAGATTATGACTTTAAAAAGAAAGAAGAAGTTTATAGATTCTAAATTTTTTAAAAAATACGGATTTAATAAGCCTGTGCGTTTTTGGTGCAATATACATAATGAATTTAAAATATATTATAAAATAGAAGGCTATGATTCAGATATTTTAGTTGTTCCAGTTCCTCAAATAATCCATGATCAAGAATTACGAAGGCTTCCTACTATTGAATTATTAGAACATCATCATATAAATGATTTTCAAATCTATATTAATTCAATGGGTAATCACATAACTACATTTAATTATGAAAGTGAAATAATTGATTTTATGATTATGTGTAAATGTCCATTAAGTTTTAATTCATTACCAAAAATTAAATAAGATTATGATAATATACATTCATTACGATTTCACAAATTCAAAAGAATCATCATATAAAGAGGTTTTAAAACAAATTGATTTGAACAAAAAAATTATTATTTATACTCATTGCTTATCTTTCTTCTGCTTTGATTGTAAGGCCCATGATGTTGTTATAATTGATAAAGAAGGTAAATATATAAGACGTAATGAGTTATTAGAAAATAAAGGAAATTACACAACTAAACAGATTAGAAAACAACACAATATTTTAAAGATGTTCCTGGCTAACTCATTTAATTGGCAATAAGATTATTTTAAAACAAAAAAGGCTTACCATTAATTTGATAAGCCTTTTTTATTGATTAATCCTTGGTTGCTCCACCAAAATAATAATCTTTCATGGTAAACATAATAGCAACAATAAGTGATTCAATCCATTTTTTTGTATCAATTGTTGCATGACTTAATGAAACATCCATTATTGATATGTACATAAACCAAATAACATAAATAGATACAAATATTAAAAAGAAATTAGAAAACACATTCTTTTGTTTAGAATCAGTTGTATTTTTTCGAGCATCTGCAATATCTTGTATTACTATTTTATCTTTTTCAAGAGCAAAATTCATTTTTTCACGTTCAAACTCAAGGTACAACTCTTTTCCTTTTTCAGATTTAGTTGATTCATTTTTTAATATTGCCCCTGTTTGTTTTATAGCATCTCCAATATTTCCTGTTGCTAAAGTTCCAACAACATTTAATAATTCTGGTATGTGTCCACCAGCTTTTTTTAAAAATTCTTTAAATTTACTCATTTGATTCTGTATTTATTTTCACATTCTGCTTTTATTGCTTCATCTCCTAATTTCATTTGAGAATGCAAATACTCGTTTTGCCTTTTTAGGTTATCAAAGTTGATGTTTAAAGTATTTATTTTATTATTCAAATTAGATATCTCTTTTTGATTACTTAATAAATGCCCTTGAAATACGTTTTTATGTGCTTGTAATTCGCTTTTATGTAAATCTTTGATGTCTTGTATGTCTTTCTTTGTTTTAGTCCTGTATTGAACTTCTTTTTCAAAACTTTCTGTACTTTTATCTTCACTCCTTACAAAGAATGTATAAAACGCAAGTACAGCAGAAACTATAAAAGAAAGTACCCCTATGTAAGTATTTACATTAGATTGTGTTTTTGCCTCCATAATTTTATAAATCTATGTATTCAATTGTTACATCTAAACCACTTTCTAATGCTTTTAATACTTTGATATACATTTCTCTATATGCATTTGTAGAATCTCCAATAAATCCTTTATTTAATCTATTATTGTTTGCAGTATTTCCAACCAATAAACAACCTGCTGTATCATCTTCATGATTTCCAACATGAATTAAAATGTACTCAAAATTTGGTACATCTAAAACCTGTAACATTCCTTTGTGAAAAGAAAATTTAGCCTTGTATCGAGCATCAAAACCACCAACAGTACGAAGTCCAATATTATATTTTCCTGCTGGTATTCTTGTTTCACCTTTTACTTTTAGATCCTGGTGTTGATCTTCTAAAGTATAACATTCAAATTTACCATTAATATGTAATGCACCTAAAGTTGTTTGTGATTGTGAAGAATATCTATAAACCTTTAATTCCATGATTTTATTTTATTAGTATAAATTAAAACATAAATAAATTATAAAAAGTTTTACATTGATAATCAAGTAGTTACATAATATTTATTTATTAATTTGGTTTATTAATAAACCTTTTATACTTTTGTATCGTTAGCAATAACAGAAAGTAATTATAACAATTTAAAAAAAATAAGAATATGAGTATTACAGAATTAAGAGAGTTTGCAGGAATAGTTGAAAATCAAACAAAACAAATAATTGCAATTGATCACATCATTAAAAAACAAGATGATTTAATTAAATGTGGTAGTGAATTAATTGAAAAACTTGATGAAGAAAAAGAATTATATAAACAAATAGATGAATTAAATACTTTATTGGATAACATGTGACAAAAAACCCTATCATTAAATTGGTAGGGTTTTATTTTTATTTTCTTATTATGTATTGATATAGATTGTGTCTTTCGTTTTTCATGCTTTGAATTTTTGAGTTACTTAAATTTGTAGGTTTCCCCCATTGAAAAGCTAAAAAACCCATTAAATGATTTTTTTTTGTTATAGGGTCGTACATTCTTTTATCAAACAATGCAACATAAACAACCGAAAACGCACCGTATCTAGGTAATGTATTACGAAAATATGGGTCAATATCTTTTTTTAAATCTGCTATGTAAACAATTTCCTCAAATAGTAGTTGTCTAAATTTTTTCTTAAAAGGCTCTATTCTCCAATTCACTAATCTTGTTGTATAAGAAGGTAATGTATCTAATTTACTTTCCATTTCACAACTCATTTTGTCGAAATGCCAACCAGCTTTTGTAGAATCTCCATTATGAAAAAGATTTATATTTACTCTATCACATTTGTAATGTGACCTTAATTCATCTAGTCTATATTGAAATTCCTCTAATTTAATTAATTTTCGCCCAAAACGATCAGGTTTTATAACTACCTTACTAGAATCTTTTTCTGTTTTTTTACTATCTTTTTTTACTATTGTATCTTTTTTTAAATACTTTTCTTTTATTTCTTCTTTAAAAAAAAGGAATATCATTCCAATTAAACAAAAAGAAAGAAATACGTTTGTTGTACTAATGTTTTTGAGTTTTGACCAATCAATATCTTTTAAATTAAAATTTAAGTTTATCATTATTTCATTATTTATTTAGTTCTTTTCGTTGTCGGTTTTGTTTTTCAAGTACTTTTAATAATGTAAAATATTCAATTACTGTATAATCTTTAATATCCTTTCCTGCTCCTGCATGTTGTCTTAGCATCATTGAACTTTCTTCAAAATTCAAATCAAAATCTTTTATAGAATCTTGTTGAAATGGCTTATCTATTGAGTAAATAAAGTTATTAACATTTGCTAATTGTTTTACAACATCTTCACCTTTTGCTTGTTTTATTAATAGTTTAGCACGTTGTTTAATATATCGTACATAATCATCATTTTTACTTCTAAAATAGTCAGGAAAAGTTAAGGAGATACGAACAATAATTTTTTTTTTAACTCAAAATATGTTTTATATATTTCTTCTACTGTTTTATTCATTAAATTATTTGTTACATATTCTTTTAATTCTTCATCACTTATTTTTTCATTTCCTTTTATTAATGTAGCAATTGCATAAAGTTTAACATCTTGCTCTTTATCTACAATACTATAAAAGAGATTAAACACGTTTTTTAGTTCCTCTAAAGCATTATCTTTTCGATTATGTATAATGTATTCATTTATTTTAGATAAACGTGTAGAAAAGTCTTGTACATTACTTCCTAATCCTTGTTCAATCATCACATATTTTTGAAACTTCATAAATACAGTAATTGGCATTGTATTAATGTCTTTGTATAATTCCATCAATCAGAAAATTTAGAGGTGGAACAATAAAAGGAATTAAAACAAGTAATGAACTTGATTCAATAAAATAGGTTGTAAATGAAAAAAGAATTGAAAACCAAAAATTAAAACACCATTCACAATGGAGTATTTTATATTTGTTCCAATTCCACATTTGTAATGTTTCATAAAAGAATTTAGCTAATAGAAAACAAATCCATATTAGCCAACTCAATGATTTTAAGTGTAAACTGATTAAAGTCATAATACGTTTTTTTGTTAGTCCATTTTTAAACGTATTATTTTATTACATCGTTCCAATAAAGGTTGCCAAATACTCTGACTGCAAAATATCTAAGGTAATTATCAACTTTGTTTTTATTCCTTTTGTTAGATATAATCAACATTTCTTTATCTGCAAATTTACGCCCTCTACTATCTTTTTCAACATAAAGATAATCATGTACTAATGCAGCTAATAAAAAGTTTCCAAAAGGTGGTAAAATCCCCCATAGAAATTTTGGAACACTTGATAAATCAGTTTCAAAACCTTTTGGAATTTTTAATATTGATCCATCACTTAATGGTACATCAATTTGTTCAAATATTTTCCACTTTTTACCCTTCTTACTTGGTATATATTCTAATGCTATCATGTTTTAATAATTTGCATTTATATAATCTTGTATTTCAGTATCAAATTCATCTTTTAAAGCTTGTGTATATGCACCTTCAACAACTGTTAAACCTAAATAAGTTTGTGCAGTTTTCCAATCTCCTGTTAATAGTGCATTTTTTACATTAACTAATTTTGTATCTATTTCAAATGCTTCTGCTTCTGTTCTTACTGCTGTAATAATACTTTCTACTAATTCAGAACGTTTTAAATTATAATAGTTATGTCCATCTTTTTCTTTTTGCTCATAATTATTCATCAATTGAGTAATTAAATAATCTTCTTCAAACAAAGGAAGTGAGATGTAATAATTTTCGATCTCTGTTTTTTCTGCTAAGGTAAAGTCACCTATAATATTTACTTTTCCATCAAAAGGCACAATAGAATGTATTTTACCATCATAAACCTTGTTGATATGGAAGTTAAATTGCTTTTGGTCTACTTCTAATTTTATGTCTATACTAAACTTCATAACTTAATAATCTAATTTTTTCACATTTCATGTTACTGTAACTCTTACAAACTTGTGGACGCTCTTCATAAACTGAACACAACATTGATTTACGATTTAAAAAAGGACAGTAGCCATCATCTGACTTATTCATATTTGCATAATTACCTTCATACAAAACTTCAAGATCCTTTTCTATAAAACCTTTTAGATGTGGACTTTTTTCTAAAAAGGAATCAACATTTTTTGTAAATTCTTTTTTTACTTTGCTTGAAAGTTCGTTATACTCTTCTTTGCTTACTTCTATTTTAAGTTTACAACACCCACTATTTACGCACTTTTTGCAATCTACCATTTATGAAACCGAAAAACCTGTTAGCCATCTATTATCAATATCTACGTTATCTCCTCTTGTATTGAGTTGAACATCTATAAGATCGCCAACAATTAAGCCATTAAGGATAAAATCTCTTTGTAAAGTTTGATCTTGTTTTTTCTTTTGCGTGTCAAACTGTAATTGTTTTACAAAAGAAAATTGAACACCAGCCGTTAAAGCTTGAACAGTGCCATCTATTAAAGTGATGTTTCTCGAAGATATTGGAGTAATTGCTAAAGTAACTTCAACTTCTTCATCATTATCATTATTACAATTAATAGTTGATACAAAAGAATAGTTCCCATTACTTGCAATTGTTAATTGCATATTAGGAACATTAGTTAAAGCATTACTATTAAAATTGTTTATTACAGCACTACTATAAGAAGAAATTTTTGTAAGTGCAGGAACAGTAATTACAACATTACCAACACCTTCTAAACTTTGTGAATTTACAGTTTTTAAAGGTCTTTTTGTTTGAATAGTTAATGTTGTTTCATCTCCTGTATTTACACCTGTATTATTAGTTTGTAAAGTGTTAATATCACTTGCATTATCAGATGTTGAAACACCTAATTCGTTTAATGCTAAAGCTGTTGTTGCTCCAGGTATTAGCGAATCATTTGTAACTTGAGATGCTTTATAGTCCCCACTTTGAGCCGTAATTATACCAGTTCTTGAGAAAACAGATGAAACGTCTCCTCCACCACCACCAGCAGAGCCTCCAATTGTTATAATTTTTCCCATGATTATTTAATTACAACGTTTAAATTAAATTCACCTGTGCTTCCATTACTTGTGTACTTTACAGCAATGTATGAGGTTGTCAATTGATCAACCCTTTCAATTTGAACGGAATCCTCATCTAATACTGTTGTTGCTTCTACTCCTCCAATATTCATATTAGAAAAGGAATCAGGAGAATCAAAAGAACTTTGTTGTAATTCCAATACTCCTGTATTCCCTACAAACCCAGATTTTTTCAAAAAGTGAACCCCGCAAACCTCTTCTTCCTTTAAAATATGTATTACTTCAAATAAATCTTGACTTGCGTCTTTTGTAAACGATATGTTTTTCATGTTTTATCTTTTTTTTTAAATATACGAAAAACAACAAAAAATATTTACATTGATTCT
>Ga0255052_10003594_pt1 | contig 10726 bp, 12 predicted proteins | sample JV7_2_21_MG_FD_188632 | JGI IMG/M metagenome (GOLD analysis project Ga0255052, IMG submission 188632) | Seawater microbial communities from Jervis Inlet, British Columbia, Canada - JV7_2_21 | ecosystem: Environmental > Aquatic > Marine > Inlet | place: Canada: British Columbia | collected...
TTCAGGCTCGTGGCGGGGTCTTTCTACGCCCGCTCCTGGCCGTTTGCGGCTGTTGATAGCATCGGGTTCGGGGCGATTTTAGCGATCGCTTCATCTCAAAAGCGGCCATTCAGATTTGGATTGCGAAAATTTCTTGTTGAGCGAACGCTAGTGACCCGAAGCAGACATTTCAGACCCCTCAACAAATGACGGATTCGATTATCCGCTCGGCAAATTTTTCGGTAATGTACTACGCTTAGTAGATAACAACGACAGAGCCAAGCCCGCTGAAAAAAATGCCTGCGCCGGAGATCTGGGGTATTCTTTACAGCCAAGCGGGTGGGCCATAGCAGAGACGGATACGGAGGATAGTATGGCAATGTTCAAAAAGACAGATAATGACGATAGGCTGAAAAAAGCCTCGCCACCACGAATCGCGCAGACGCAGCCGATACGGTCCAAAAACGTGTATATCATCGGACCAACACTGGTTTTCAAAGGCGAGCTGTCGGCTGACGAAGACCTGATCATTGAAGGTCGAATAGAGGGCACAATTGCTCATCACAAAATGAATCTCACGGTGGGCAAACAAGGCCGAGTCAAAGCGGACATCGATGCCACCTCGGTCATCATCGAAGGACAGCTTGTCGGCGACATCCGAAGTGATGGGACTGTCACGCTAGCCAAGGGCGCCGATGTTGACGGCGATATTTTCTGCGCCCGTATCGTCATGGAGGAAGGCGCGAGGTTCAAAGGAAAAATCGACATGGGAGAACCGCCCAAGGTATTAGTCGTTCCGAAAGAACCTGTGCAGTCCGAACCCGTTCGCACAGAAAAACCCCACAAAGTGGCGGGGCAAACAGCAAAATCAAGCTTGTATTGATTCCCCGAGATCGTGCGAAACGAGCCTGGGTTGTCCTCGGAAAATACTCCGCATGATTAGGTCTCGGCATTTGCCATATTGAGATCGATCAGCTGTAACGCTTTCTTCGGGTCATGTCACACCTGCCAGCGCATTATCGCGCCAATCTAAAGGTGTCCACCAAACCGGGGCAAGTCCTTTCTTCGGATCGTTGGTTGGAACGTATGTCGTTTCCAAAGTCCGAATTCATCATTTTCTCGCCATGATGATTTCCATTGGCGTGGTTGCGACCCTGGTGATGCTTGTCGCTGAGGATTTGCAGGTGGTTACCGCGATGGGATACCTATTCGGCTTGTCCGTTTCGGCCACATTAAATTCCTATATGGCGTTTGCTCTTAGTTTCGTAAGCTCTCCGAACCACAAAAACGTAGCCTGCATGTTGCTCGTGGGCGCTATCGGATCCGGTCTCGGGCCGTTGATCAGCAGCTAGTCCGTCTTGATGACGAATACAAACAGGACACCGATCATAATCGCGTTTGGCCTGATGACGTTGGTACTCGCTGCCGTACTGATAATCGGTAACAGGCACGTGAGAGTGAAGTTGAAGTCGATTCGCTACCGCTTAGACTGAGAGCAATTGAAAAAGGTGGCGGCGGACTCTTACAAATGACGGCGGTGTAAACTATGCACCTCGAGTCATGTTGAATGGTGCCCACCCCCATTGGCGGAAGATGATCAATGAAGCTACGTTACAGTATCGCGCGCGGTATTCTTATTTTCCTGGCGGTGGCGATATCTTCGCTGGCCCTGGTTCTGAGCCACAACTCTGCCTGCGAACCGGCGCCCGCGATATCCGATGATGCGGAACTGATGAAAGCAATTGTTTATCGTTGCTATGGATCACCTGACGTCCTTGAGTTTGAAGATGTCGAGAAGCCGACCCCAGCGGACGATGATGTTCTGGTAAAAGTCGTTGCTGCTTCGGTCAATCCCCTTGACTGGCACTATATGAGAGGCTCGCCATACCTCATGCGCCTGGGGTCCGGTATAGGCGCACCCAAAGACACAAGCATGGGAGTGGACTTTGCAGGGACGATCGAGGCGGTCGGCAGCAAGGTCGAGCGGTTCAAGCCGGGCGATGAGGTATTTGGCGGGAGAGGCGGGGCCTTCGCCGAGTATGTGACTGTCCCTGAGGACCGCGGGCTGGTCCTGAAACCGGCCAACATGACATTTGAGCAGGCGGCTTCTGTACCTATAGCGGCAGTCACCGCACTTCAGGCGCTTCGCGACAAGGGAAAAATCCAGCCGGGCCATAAAGTATTGATTAACGGCGCGTCGGGCGGCGTGGGCACATTTGCTGTGCAGATCGCCAAGTCATTCGGTGCAGAGGTGACCGGTGTATGCAGTACGCGGAATGTGGAGATGGTTAAGTCCATCGGCGCCGATCACGTTTTCGATTACACCAAAGAGGATTACACCAAAGGCGGGCAACGTTACGACCTGATTATCGATAATGTCGGCAATCACTCGCTGTTGGCGAACAAGCAGGTCCTTAATCCCAAGGGTATCCTTGTCATTATCGGCGGGTCATCCGGTAATTGGCTTGGGCCTTTGATGCGGCCGATCAAGGCGCTCATGTTGTCGCCATTCGTAGGACAGGAATTCGTCATGATTCTGGCAGTCCTTCGTAAAGATGACCTGGCTATCCTCGCTGACCTAATGCAGCAAGGAAAGGTAACGCCGGTTATCGACAGGCGTTACCGATTGAGTGAAGTTCCAGCGGCAATCGCGTATTCGGAAGAAGGACACGCGCGAGGAAAAATAATAATAGATCTGGAATAGAGGATTACCGTAACTGGCTGTCCTTACTGGCACGCCGGTTGTAGCCACCGAGATTCACTTCCACTTTGTCATGTTCCGCCTGACAGGGAACGCAAAGGCGAACACCGGGCATGGCTTCACGACGGGCGTCAGGGATGATGCTGTTGCATTCCTCGCAGTGCGTCAGGCTTTCGCCCCGCGGCAGTTGATTACGGACACGATTGATCGCGTCCTCGATGCTTGCATCGATCTGCTCTTGTACTGCACCGTCTTTTGCAAAGCCGCCGGCCATTTGGGCTTATATGGTTCTCATCATTGGACTACCTTCGCCGAGTCCGTAGCAATGGCTAACTATAGACCATCTGAAAGGGGCTGCTAAGGGGCTGTTTACGTCTGCGTGCTCCCGATAGGAGCCATTGAGGTGGTAGAGTTATGAGCGGCCGGAGATGAACCCATAGCGGACATCACGTCATTCCTCAACTACGCTTTGGGAATCTCGTAAAGTACGGTCTCGAATGAGTCGAGAATCACATTGAGGTCAGCAAATAGAGAACACCAAATGAACGAAGCAGACATTCAGGTGTTAGCGAGTATTCGGCGTGCGGAAGTAGAAGGCGAATCATGCGACCGCGCCACCCTCGAGGGTGGCGCAGACCGGTATTGGAAGTACCTAGATGATTGGTCGGATTCGTGGCAGCGGCTGCTTGATGAGGGTCTAATCCAGGGTGACGCTAGCGGCTATACATTGACTGACCGTGGGCGCCCGCTTGCGGAGCACTACTACACGGAGCGCCCGGATCACTACTGGTACTACTACCAGCATTATTATCCCGCAGCGCAGGCAAGCAATGCTCACTCAAAGCTTTGCGAGCGTGTTTTTGGCAAAGATCTTACTCAAGACGGCCAGGTCGACATGGAGTCATTGCACGACATGCTCACCAATCTGGATGTTAAAGAGACCAATCGCGTACTCGACCTTGGCTGCGGCGCCGGTGAGATATCTGAATACATCTCGGACTTGACCGGGGCGAACGTCACCGGGCTCGACTACGCAGAATCCGCCATAGTCACGGCACTTGATCGCACAGCAAGCAAGCGAGATCGATTGAACTTTGTCCACGGGGACATGAATGCACTCGAATTCCCGGAGAATTCCTTCGACAAGATCATTTCGCTCGACACGATTTACTGGGTCGCGGATATCGACACGGCGATGGCGTCTCTTGTCCGACTGATCAAGCCGACCGGCAGACTCGCCTTGTTTGTCTCGGCTACGCCGGAGTTCGAGGACGGGCCAGATTCCTACGAGCCGGACGGCACCTGGATTGCCCTGTCGCTGAGTCGGCTGGGTCTGGAATACGACGTCTACGACTATACAGCGAGTTTTCTAAACTTCTGGCCAAGACTTAAGAAGGTCGCGCTCGAACTCAAGGATGACTTTGTCGCCGAGGGAAACGAAGTGATATTTGACAGTTTCATGCTGGATGCAGACGAAGACTACTTGCCGGCAGCGGAGGCAGGTAAGCTAGGCCGTTATCTGTACATCGTAAGCGTCTGATCACCCGCACTGATCTGGAATTCTAGTTGGCTCGATATCTGCTTCTGGCCGTTTCAGTAGCGTTGACTGGCTGCTTACGTTGAAAGCGGACGATCAAATTTTGGCTCTCGGAAAATCGCTGTCTAACGACCAGTGCACCCGGAAGCAGCCACTGAGCTGGTAAGATTGCGAGAGGCTGCTAGTGAACCCGTAGCGGACATTTGACCGTAGTGCAGAGTCGCATTTTATTGACGGCCGACGACACTACATTTATCGGTCGATCAAGTCACTCGGGTGGAAGGGGTGCGCGTTCAAACGAGAATTGCCATCAGCGTTGATTGATGGTGCCGAACTAAAGCAAAAGACGTTCGATGATGCGAAAAAAGGGCGTAATCCTTCCAATTCTCGGGACCAGGGGGAACTTTCATGCATTGGCTCAAGCGCATCTTCAGAGTGGCCGGCGTCGCGCTCGGCCTTATCCTGCTTTCGCTTGCTTTTGCTGGTGCTTATCTCCGTCTCGACAAGGACAACGTGTTTTTGGAAGTGCGGGGAACGTACCAGGACACCGTTACTCTGGAATCACGGGAGTCTGGCCAGTCCCGGACTCGACTGCTCCAGCTTCGGAATCATCGTGGCGATGGCGTGACCGAAGTGTATTTTCGCCGACCCGTCGAGCTGGATCCGGACTATCGGATCTTGCTGACTTACGCCGGCGCCAAGACACGGGACAGGATACTGACGTTGATCCCGGATCGATCCGACCTCGTACTTGTCTGTGTGCAATATCCTTATGATTCGCCAGACGGCCTGCTTGAGCATTTGCGCTGGCCTCACCATATCAGGCAGGCGGCGTTTCGGACTGTGGCCGGAGGAATGCTCGCGTTGAGCTTTCTGGACAGGGGCGAACGCCTCGAATTAGAGCGGCTCGTCGTCATCGGTGTCAGCGTGGGAGTACCGTTTGCCACGATACATGGTGCGCTGGACGAGCGGGTGCCGACCGTCGTGCTTATCCATGGTGGCGGGGATCTTCCAGCTCAGGCTCGAGCTGTCGCCGAACCCCGTTGGCTTGCGACTCCTGCCAGCGTTATGGCCACGATTCTGTTCCACACGTTCGAACCTCTACGCTATGTCGACCGAATTGCGCCGCGGAAACTCGTCATGGTCGCTGCTCGCGACGACAAGATGTTGCCTGTTGAGACAGTCGAGAAGCTCTATGCCAGAGCACGCGAACCCAAAGAGATGATCTGGACCGAGTCGGCGCACGTGCGCTCGAGGGATACAGTCTTGATCGCTGACATTATCCGGAAAATCGATCGGTATCTGGAATGAGTTCCCCCGCTCGGCCGGGCTTCGGGGGATGAAGGCTGAACCATAACATTGCATGTCAGCTTCTGGCAGCCGAAAGCAGACGTTCAACATGATCTAAATCTGAATATTGCCTCGTCGAAGTGGGCACCAAATGGGCACCTACGGAGCATTTGGAACGATGGAAGACGGTCGGATTCGACCTAACTCGCTGAATTGAAATGGTGGCCAGCGGGTGAATCGAATACCCGACACGCGGTTTTTCAGTGAATAGATTTCATGATCTAACGTGATCCAAGGTAACTGAACGGAACGTTTAGTGGCAGATTCATAACGTCGTAGGTTACTTTGAGTGACGGTAGGTGATCCTGGTCTGGGCACCAAAGTGGGCGCCGGGATTATGGTTTCGATCCGAAATTGCGCAGGAACTCCGAATACCTTTTATGGTTCTTGCCAGAAATCTCAGTTTTACCCCGATTTTCGAGAAAGGACGGCTGGAAATACGTGAACGCGGCGAATAACGGGGTGAAGCTGCTTTTCCAAGCTGCTATCAGCGGCTAAGCTTTGGCACGTCGTTGTCAGTCCGGAGACGAAGATCTCTACAAAACTAGACATTCCGCTGGGGGGCTGGCCCAGATTTCTGCTGGTTATCCTGCTTGGATGGACCATCTACATACTGGTCGGTGCGGCCGCCGTGTTCGCGGATCAGACTGCTGAAGCGACAATCGGCGACTGGCTGACTATTGTCCGCACATACAGTGTCGCGACCTGGCCGATGTTAGTCATCACGGTGGCGGTGTTCCTTTGGGTGCCGCGCTATCACTCCGGAGAACGCCACTATCTGAAAAACGTTGCTAATACAGCCACGTTTGCTGCTGTAATTGCTGTCGTCTACATCCCGCTTGCAGGGACGCTCAACCGTATCGCCAATGGAGCCCCAACTGGCGATTTGCTTGTGTCTATTCGTTCCGTGTCGGCATTCAACTGGTTCTGGGATGCAACGCTGTTCCTTGTTCTGCTCGGGATCGCTTATGCATGGTCCTATTACAACCGCTACGCTATTGAAAACAGGCGCGCAGCCGAGCTGGCTTTAAGCAATGAACGCCTTGGCGCCGAGCTGGCGAAGCTTGAACTCGACTTGCTGAGGGCCCAACTGGAACCACATTTCCTGTTCAATGCGCTGAACTCTATCTCGGCGTTGATACGTTCAGCGAAAACCGATGCAGCGACGGACGCGCTGGAGAGCCTGAGTGAGCTTCTTCGCTATGCGATCGAGTCAGGCCAGGAAAATACGGTAACGCTGGCCGAAGAAACGGCGGCCGCCGATGAGTACTTGCGCCTGCAGAAACTGCGCTTCGGTGAACGCCTGGCTTACTCTGTCGAACTGGGTGACGGTACTCAGGATATCAGGGTTCCACCCATGCTCCTTCAGCCGCTTCTCGAAAACGCGGTGCAGCACGGGCTACGGGATACGCTCGAGCCGGCCAACATCTTGTTGAAGATGTACTGTGAGAATGGGGCGTTGCACATTCGGGTCGAGAATACGATTGCACCAATTTCTCGAAAGAAGTCGTCTTCCGGATTCGGTGTCGGGCTTGTCAACATCGAACGACGGCTTGCCTGTCTCTATCCCGATCAACATACGTTCGATACAGAGCTTGATGGGGAGCTCTTCGTTGCGTCCGTGTGTCTGCCTGGCGGTGTTTCTGGAAACGATAATGACCGATCAGATTGACGCAATCGTCGTTGATGACGAGGAGCTGGGTCGCAGTAATCTGAAGGCCTTGCTTGATCCGCTTGAGCGCTGGCAGATTGTCGGTGAAGCTGCCGATGGTGAGGCAGCAATCGATCTCGTGAGAGAGCACCATCCCACGGCACTGTTTCTCGATATCGAAATGCCCATCATGAACGGCATGCAGGTTGCGAAGGAATTACTGCAACAGGACTGTCTTCCCTTCACCGTGTTCGTGACTGCGTATAGTCAGTACGCGGTGCAGGCGTTCGAAGTCAACGCCGTGGACTATTTGCTCAAACCGCTGCGAAAGGATCGCTTCCTGGCTGCAGTGAGCCGCCTGGAGGCCGCGCTCGATCAGGATCAGCTGGAATCATTCACCGATCGGGTCGCCAGTGTGATCGGACGTTTGTCAGATGACGACGGGGACATCGGGCGCTATCTGAGCCGAATCGCCGTACGGTCGGTGGGTCGTGTACAGCTCATTGATGTTAGCGAACTTGCCTGGATTTCCTCTGCGGGTAATTACGTCGAACTGCACATTGACCAGCGCAGTGTTCTGCACAGACAGACATTGACCAGCCTGATCGAGCAACTTGGCCCCGATCAGTTTATGCGCGTGCATCGATCCGCCGCCGTGAACCGGGATCATGTCGCAGAGTTGTTAAATACGGAAACCGGCAGCTACTCCCTTCGACTTCGTAGTGGCGAAGAGGTACCTGTCAGCGATCGCCACCGTGACGACGTCAAGCGCCAGCTCGGCCTGAAGGACTAAGCGCAATAACTGTCTGATGCGTGGCCTGTCGAAGTCCGCGCATCCCTCATCGTCCCCCACCCACGTCATGGATTCAGCCATTCGTCCCAGTGCTGTAGATGACCGGCGTCCAATCCGGCGAAGCTGCATCCTAATCAGAGAGCACGCGGGGAAAGAAATGTCACAAATTCGAATGATCACACTGTCCGCTTTATTGGCGCTTTGCTTTGTTGCGCCGTGGGGATCTGCAGAAGAACAGCGTGTAGCGCCGCCATGCACGAGTGATGGGGCATCGGATTTTGATTTCTGGCTTGGGGAATGGGAAGCATACGACTCGAACGACGGTTCTCTGCAGGGTATCGAGCACATAACGAAAGATCTTGACGGCTGTGTGCTGAGGCAGCACTGGGAACAACAGTCCGATCGCTACAAGCACCCTGGCTCAGATAAGCGAATGCGCGGCACTAGCCTTACTGCACGTAACGGAGACAACCCGGATGCAGAGTGGTGCCAGACCTGGGTTGACAGCATCGGATCCTACATCGTGCTGTCGGGTCGCCTGACAGATGGCGTCATGATCCTCGAGGGCCTGCCAGGCACCAGCCCATACCAACGAAAGTGGCACTGGCAGCCACTGGGCGATGGCTCGGTACGGAGCTGGGGCACGGTGTCAGCAGACGAAGGCCGAACCTGGCAAATCACATGGGATATCACCTACCGCCGCCGGGCAACCAGCAACTAAACGAATTTTCCTTGGGCCTGATCGGCCAGGAGGTTTTGAAATGAAACTTGATTACTTCAGAAATTCAATATTCGCCGTCTTCCTCCTGATCGTGCTCGCCGCATGCGGCGGCGGCTCAGCGGCTGCACCGGAACCACCCCCACCCGGCGGAGGACCGGGTATTCCGCCAAGCCCGATTGAGCCAGGTGTCCTTGGGGACGGACGTATGAACGATCTGGTCGAGACTGTTCGTGCGCGGCACGACCTACCGGCACTCGCCGCAATCATCGTTACTGATGGGCGAATTGCTGACCAGGCAGCCTCCGGGTTGCGTTCGATCACCAGCAACGCGGCAGTAACAACGGCAGACCGTTGGTACATCGGATCGGTGACCAAAGCAATGACGGCGACACTTACAGCAATTCTTGTCGAACAGTCAGTGATCGCATGGGACACAACTCCACTGGATATTTGGCCGGAGTATTCAGCAACCATGCATCCTCAGTTTCAGTCAGTGACTGTTGTCGATCTGCTTTCTCACCAGGCCGGACTTCGAGTCGAGATAGATACGATTCCATCCATTTCCGAAATCGCCGACAGCGCACCAGGTCGTATAGTCGACAAGCGCCGCATTTGGGCAAAGGAGCTGCTCGAGTTGTCTCCGGTAAACGCCACAGGGAGTTTTCTTTACACCAATGCCGGTTACATCATCGTCGGTTCGATGTTGGAGACCATCACCGGTTCCGAATGGGAAACCCTGATGACAAATCTGCTGCTCGGACCGCTGGGTATGACACAGACGGGGTTTGGTGCACCGGGGACCGCCAGTCAATTTGATCAGCCTTGGGGCCATCGCGACGAGAGTGGATCGCTAGTCGCAGTTCCCCCTGGCTCCGGGGCTGACAATCCGCAGGCACTTGGCCCCGCTGGCACGGTACACACTACCTTGAGCGACTATGCACAGTACATGTTCGCGCACCTCGAAGGTGAACGTGGCATACCGAGCCTCGTGACGGCCGAGACGTTTCAATTTCTTCACACGCCAGTGCGTAATTCATCTTACGCACTCGGCTGGGAACAGCACCTTGACCAGGAGTGGGCTCAGGGCCCGGTCTTTTCCCACGCTGGCAGCAACCTTCGATGGTATGCAAACGCCGGCCTCGTACCCGGACTGAATGTGGGCGTATTCATCGTAACCAACGCCGCAAACGACGCAGCGACTGATGGTAGCGACGAGCTCGGGCAGCTTCTCGTTCAACGAATACTTGATAGCCAATGACCCGGTCCTGCAGAAATCAACACACCACGAATCCAGTGAGGAATGAAAAGATGATCAGATCAACGATACGCACGGTCGCATTTGCCCTTTTGGCCCAGATGATCCTGATGCAGGTTGCTGCGGCAGACGGTAACTGGTATGTCGGCGCATCACTCGGCTACGCCGACTTCGATAACGGGATCGATGGATTCCAGTTGGATTCGGGCAGTATTGCCATGCGCTTTTACGGCGGTTACAGCTTCAATGAACACTTCTCAGTCGACGGCGGTTATCTCGACTTTGGACAATTTGACGCGTTCGTCGATTCCGGCGGGAACCCGATTCAGATAACGGAAGACGCCGATGGTTTTCTCTTTGCCGCCACCGGTTCGATACCGCTTACTGACACATTCAGTCTGTACGGCAGGCTCGGCGCATTCTTCTGGGATGGCGAAAGCCTGATCGGCAATGTCGATGACAACGTAAGCGACGTCAATGCACATCTTGCGGCCGGCATACGAGCGAAAATATACAAGAACCTGTCGGTCACCATCGATTGGTCACGATTCGATCTCGATGGGACGAGCGCCGATCTGCTTGCGATCGGCCTGCAAGTAGGATTTCATTAATGGGGTCGAACCGCATTTTTGGGTGTCGGCCCTTTGAAATCTTGCGCCAATAGGTCGACTTGCCTCCAAGCGACAATATACGTTATTAGCGATGTCTGCTAATGGCCAAGGCTGTGTGAAAACTCCGC
>Ga0255052_10003595_pt1 | contig 10723 bp, 10 predicted proteins | sample JV7_2_21_MG_FD_188632 | JGI IMG/M metagenome (GOLD analysis project Ga0255052, IMG submission 188632) | Seawater microbial communities from Jervis Inlet, British Columbia, Canada - JV7_2_21 | ecosystem: Environmental > Aquatic > Marine > Inlet | place: Canada: British Columbia | collected...
CGTCGCCAAGGTGCTTAGGGGCAAAGAAAATGAAGCTGTAGGTCACACCCCTCGCGTCCACGGAATAGGAGTCACGATCGGTGTAGCCGTTCTGCGCTTCCGGGTAGAAGACCGGAAAGACCGGCAGTGCCCAATGAGTGCCTTCATTGTACGTATTTGAGTAGCCGGCGACCATCTGAGCATCGATCCAGGCTCTAGCCTCGGCCATCGAACCGTTGAGAATCCGTTTTGTTTGTTCATCCGGACTGAACGGTTTGCCCTTCTCGATGCCGAGCGACCGGAGCGTATCGATGATCGCCTTGTCCCGTTCCAACCATGGCTCGGTCTGGACGATACGATCCAGCGACTCGAAGAAGCGCAGGTCATAAGGAATGGTGGCGTCGAACAGCACGTCTATGGCATCCACAAACTCAGTCGGCGGTGGGTTCGTCGCCTCTGAAAGCGGATACAGCTTGATCTGTCTGGCGTATTCAACCGACTTGGCTATGCCTGCATCGCTGTCATCGGCGATGTTGGCGCGCAACAGCCCATACGTCTGATAGGTAGACGACGGCATGGGGATGTAGCCGTCTGGCACGCTTCCCTCGTAGTCAGGCGGCAAGATGAGGTATTTGCCACCCTGGCCCTTGTCGACGCCCGCGATGCCGACGTCCTCGATCGGCACCTGCCATACATCCATGAGCGATCCGACGATGGCCCCGCCCGTGGCCGGCGGAATCTCCATCACCATGGGGCCGACACTCGTCGTATCAATGAACGGCATCACGTAGATGGCGTTCGGGTTGGGCGTCAGAGTCTGGTTCATCCAGTTAATCGGGCGTGACCAATAGACGATCTGATTGGGGACGGCACCGGCTGCGCCCCCAGCCTCGAACATGCGGTCGTAGTTGACAGCCGGCATGCCCCAGATCACCGCTTCGATCGCGCGTCGTTCGATCGTTCGCTCAGACATGGAACCTTGTGGATACTCGACGACTGCCATAACTTTCGCTCCTCACACATGGAAACGGCTGTTTCCTCACTTCAATTTGTACACTACGCGTTCGCCGAAAGGGGCTCCTCACCCGGGCGATTCCTTACGCACGCTATCAACTTCAGACGAATGGGACCAGAGGACAAAGGCCCGCAATCTCCAACCGACAGGCGTCTCAACTGGCGCGCGCAGCTAGCGCATAACCGGCATTATGTGCGGCTCGCGGTCCCGGGCTGAGGTGTCTCCGGGGTGTCATCAGGGTGGCAGGAACCGGTACAGCTACGTGCCTAACAGTGCATCTCGGTGCATTTGAGTGCACTCCTCTGCCATCAGCGTCTACAGACGATCCGACGACACCGACGACGGGAAGAAGCCCGTCGGAACGGGACGTGAGAACACCGGATGCCGTTCTAGGACATCCGGTGCAGTGTCGGAGAAAGGACTCGAACCTTCACGAGCACAGATGGCTCACTAGGCCCTCAACCTAGCGCGTCTACCAATTCCGCCACTCCGACAGGAGCCGATCGAGTGTACCGCTAGGCGTTGGCCAAGACGAAGGTCAATCCGATTGTGCTGATGCCAAAGGCGATGGCGAGGATCACCGTCAGTCGGTCGAGATTTCGCTCGACAACAGTGGAACCGCCGAGGTCCGACGTCGACATTCCGCCGCCGAAGACATCAGACAGCCCGCCACCTTTGCCTGAATGGAGAAGCACGAGGGCTATCACTCCCAGCGAGAGCAGGATATGAACGACGATTGCGATTGCTGTGACGATGTCCATTAGCAGTTAGTAGGTAGGGATCCGCTCGACTGAGCGTCGTCGAATGGTACCAGCGCCTGTCACTTTCACCTACCCGGCCTGGCGGGCCACTGCATCTGCTGCGGCTTGCGCCGCCTCGGGATCACCGAGATACCGACTCGAGACGGGCTCGAAGTCCTCGTCCAGTTCGTACAGCAAGGGAACACCGGTCGGAATGTTGAGACCGACGATTTCTTCATCACTGACGTGATCCAGGTGCTTCACCAGCGCCCGCAAAGAGTTCCCGTGCGCCACAACCAGTGGCAGCATCTCCGCCTCGAGATCAGGCACGATCGAGTCATGCCAGTACGGCAGCATCCGGTCCACCACGTCCCTCAGGCATTCGGTTGCGGGAAGAAGGTTGGGGTCGATGTCGGCATACCTCGGGTCGTGGGAAGGATGACGCTCGTCGTCGATTTCAAGAGCCGGCGGCGGCACGTCGTAGCTGCGACGCCAGGCGAGGACCTGCTCGGCGCCGAATTTGTCTGCGGTCTCTTTTTTGTTGAGACCCTGCAACGCTCCATAATGCCGCTCGTTGAGACGCCAAGAGCGGCGGACCGGCAGGTATTGCAGACCCATCTCGTCGAGGGCAACTTCGGCTGTCTTGATCGCCCTCACCAGAACCGAGGTATGGAGAATATCGGGTCGCAGCCCTTCTTCGACCATCAGGCGCCCACTCTCGATTGCCTCTTCCCGACCCTGCTCGGTCAGCCCGATATCGGTCCACCCGCTGAACAGGTTCTCCAGATTCCAGGTCGACTGCCCGTGCCTGAGAAGGATCAGTTGGTGGCTCACATCCAGTACCTGACGATTGCTGCGAACTTGTCCGGGTCGAGCGACGCTCCACCGACCAGGGCCCCATCGACATGAGTCTTGGCCATGATGTCTTTGATGTTGGCCGGATTCACCGAGCCGCCGTACAGGATCCGGATGCTCTCGGCCGCATCGCTGCCCACCTTGTCGGCAAGAGTCCTCCGGATGGTCTCCGCCATGGCGCCGGCATCGTCGGGAGAGGCGTGCCGACCGGTGCCGATCGCCCAGATCGGCTCGTAGGCGACGGCAGCCCTGGACAACTCGATGGGATCGATCCGGGCCACGGCTGCTACTACCTGGGCGACCACCACATCATCGGCCTGGCCGTCCTCTCGTTGTTCGAGGGTCTCGCCAACACAAATGATCGGACGCATCCCCGCCCCGAGCACAGCGCTGGTCTTCTTGTTGACGGTCTCGTCTGTCTCCCCGAAGAGTTGGCGACGCTCGGAGTGACCGACGATCACATGGTCGATGAAAAGCTTCGCCAGCATCTGAGCTGAGACCTCACCGGTGAAAGCGCCCTTCTCCTCCCAATGACAGTTCTGGGCTCCAAGCCCGATGCGCATACGGTCGGCTTCGATCACCGTCTGAATGGACCGAAGCGAGGTGAACGGCGGCACGACGACAACTTCGACCCGCTCATAGTCGGGGTGCTCGAGCCGGTAAGAGAGCTTCTGCACCATCTGGATTGCTTCGAGATGGTTGGCGTTCATCTTCCAGTTACCGACGATCAAGTTCTGGCGCTCCGTCATGGCACCCATCTTCCCAGGACTTCAACACCAGGAAGAATGCGACCCTCGAGGAGCTCGAGCCCAGCTCCCCCGCCCGTGGAAAGGTGGGATACCGAGCGGTCGAGACCGAGTAACCGGAGAGCGGCGGCCGAGTCTCCGCCGCCGACCGCGGTGAACCCATCACAGGCTGCCATTGCTCTCGCAACCGTGTCGGTTCCGTTCCGGAACGACTCCCATTCGAAGACTCCCATCGGGCCGTTCCAGAAAACGCTCTTCGAGGACTCGATCAGCTCCCAGAACCCGGCACCACTCTCCGGCCCGATATCAAGGCCGATTGTCCCCTCTCGTATCTCAGAGGCGAGTACCACTTCTCGAACGGCATCCTCGGCGAATCGGTCGCCCACGACAATGTCGACGGGGAGAATCAAGCGAGGACCGTGAGGCCCGTGTAGAAGGTCGCTCACCGTCTCCACCATTTCCTCTTCGACAAGAGAGTCCCCGATACTCATCCCCCGGGCGGCCAGGAACGTGAAGCACATTGCTCCGCCGATCAGCATCCGATCGACCTTGGGGAGCAGATTCTCGATCACTTTGAGCTTGTCCGACACCTTCGCCCCGCCCAGCACCACCGTGTACGGCCGCGGGGTGGCGTCGAGAAACCTTCCAAAGGCAGTCAGCTCCTTGTCGAGCAGAGGACCCGCGACGGACCTCAGAATCTTTGCCACTCCAGCCGTCGACGCATGCGCCCGATGAACCGATCCGAATGCATCCTGGACGAACAGGTCGTAACTCCCGGCCATCCGGGCCGCGGTCTCAGAGTCGTTCCGGGTTTCGCCGGCGTCGAAGCGGGTGTTCTCCAGCACCGTGATCTCGGCCTCCTCCTCAAATCCGACACTCAGCTCGGTCAACCCGGACATATGCTCGGCGACCGGACGCAGTGTGAGCGACGGATCCTCGCCACTGGGACGGCCAAGATGAGAACAGACAGAGACACGTGCGCCCGCAGCCACCAATCTTTCCAAGGTCGGTAGGGCAGAGCGAATCCGGAAATCGTCGGTGATCACACCGTCATCGAGCGGGACATTCAGGTCTGATCGCACCAGAACCCGGAGTCCGTCGACGGACACATCATTGAGCGTGAGATACGACGACATCGTCAGTCCCCGGAGACTGCCAGTTGCTCGAGAACCCTGCCCAATTTGAGAGGGTCATGCTCGGGCCACTTTGCTGTCTCGTGAGCAACGTCGGCGACAACCACCCGCCAACCGTGAAGCGAAGCTTCGCTGGAATCGACTTCCACCCGCTCGTGGCCTTCGGGAACCGTCAGATCACCCTCATGAGCCACCAGGACACCCGGGCCGGCGATTCCGGCATGTTTGGCCAGGGCTTCGACATGGCCGAGACCGTTAAGGCCGAGGGTCTCACCGTCCTGCGTCACCAGGTTGAGCACGAAGACCCGTTGAGCCAGGGAACCCATGATGGCGTCGGCGAGCATGGGCACCTTCAGCGCCGAGATCGTCGAGGTATAGAGACTGCCCGGCCCGACAACGATCTGATCGGCCGCCGCAACGGCAGTTAGAGCCCGGCGGGTGACGATCGCATCACGCGGCTCAATATGCAGTTCCGAGACGTGACCCGAGGTCGCAGTTATCTCCTCCTGCCCGACGACGTGCTTCCCGTCGATGGTGGCCTCCAGCATGATCGGATGATCCGCCACAGGTATCACCGTGCCCAGCGTTCCCAGCATGCGCTCGGCCGTGCTGATCGCCGATCCGAAATCTCCAAACAGGTCGGAGAGACCGGCAAGTATCAGATTCCCCAGTGAGTGATCGACTACATCGCCGCCCTTGAACCGATGGGCAAACAGCTCAGACCACAAGGAAGGCTCGGGCGTCAATGCCAACAGACAACGCCGAATGTCACCGGGTGGCGGGATGCCCAGCCCGCTCAAACGACCGGATGACCCGCCGTCGTCCGCTACCGACACCAACGCAGAAATGTCGCCTGCGTAACACTGGATGGCTTCGAGTGCAGCCGCCTGCCCGTGTCCCCCACCAATGGCGACCACCGTCGGCCCCTCAGGGTCGAGAAGGAGCGGCTCCAGTGAAACCTCGGTCTGGGGCTTCAACGCTCGATGTCCCGATGCCGGACCACGGCACCCACGTTGTGATGCGTGAGACGCTTGGCAAGCTCCTCGGCAATGGCGACAGAGCGGTGATGTCCTCCCGTACAACCGACACCGATCGACAAGTACGACTTTCCTTCGGCCTGGAACCGGGGAATCAGAAACTCGAGGAGGTCATCGATCCGATCGACGAACTCCTGAGCCGCCGGGTCCCCCATGACGTACTCAACGACGCGCTCATCGGTGCCCCGGAGATCCCGCAGTTCTGTGATCCAGTAGGGATTTGGCAGAAACCGGACGTCGAGCATGAGGTCGGCGTCCCGGGGCGTTCCGTGTTTGAACCCGAAGGAGCGGATGGAGACCCGCATCGGCCGGCGGGCGTCCTCGTCGCTGAACTCGACTGTGAGCCGATCCCGAAGCTCGTGGATGTTGAGGTTTGATGTGTCGACGATCTTGTCCGCAATTTCCCTGAGCTCAGCGAGCAACTCTCGCTCGGCGGAGATCGAGCCGCTTATGGTCGCCCGTCCCAGAGGGTGAGGTCGCTTGTTCTCCTCGTATCGCTGGACGATTACGTCGTTGTCGGCGTCGAGAAATACCACACGGGTCATGACACCCTCCCGTGCCAGCTCGTCCGTCGCATCTCTGAGCTCATCGATGGGGAGACCCCCTCTCGAGTCGATCACCACCGCCAGTTGCTTGGAGCGCTCCGGAATGTCGTGGGCCTGCACCGCCAGAACGAGCAAACGCGGTGGGAGATTGTCGATGACGGTATAACCGAGATCCTCGAGGATCTTTGCTGCCGACGAACGACCAGCTCCGGACATGCCGGTAACCACCAGAACATGGGGGTGATCGGTTGCTACGACGTCCATGACGTTCCTCGATCAGGTATGTAGAGCAGCGTACAGGTCGTCGGCCACGGTCTTAGGGACCACTTCCGCGAGGTCGTCGAGACTGGCCTCTCGAATCTTCTTGAGCGATCCAAACCGTCTCAACAAATCCCTCTTGCGTTTGGCGCCAATCCCGGGGACATCGTCGAGTGTCGAGTCGAGCATCGACTTCGAGCGAAGCTGCCGGTGATAGGTGATAGCGAACCTGTGGGCTTCGTCACGAACCTGCTGCAGGAGGTAGAGAGCCTCGGCATCGCGGGGAATCTGGATCGGCTCGGGCCTACCCGGCAAATAGACCTCCTCCATCTTCTTGGCCAGGCCTATCGCCGGGATATCGAGTTCGAGCTCGTCGAGGACCTTGACAGCACGCCCCAGTTGCCCCGCTCCACCGTCGATCAAGACGAGGCTCGGTGGATAGGAGAACTTGCCCTGTTCGGAGATCGGCTTGTCCCTCTCGATCAGATAGGCCGTGAATCTCCTTCGGAGGGTCTCCTCCATTGAGGCAAAGTCATCCTGACCCTCGACAGTGCGAATCTTGAACCTCCGATAGTCGGATCGTCTGGCAAGACCGTCCTCGAGCACGACCATGGATGCGACCGTGTTCGTTCCTTGGAGGGTTGAGATGTCATATGCCTCGATGCGAAGGGGTGGATCGGGGAGGTCGAGGACATCCTGCAGCGATTGCAGGGCACGGGCGCGAGCGTTGTGATCTTTCTGGCGACGGAGACGGTGCCGGGCAAAAGCCTCTCCTGCGTTGGTGGCAGTCGTCTCCATCAACCGTCTCTTTGCGCCTCTTTGCGGGACCCGGAGGCTGACGACTCCCACCTGTCTCCGTTCTTCGAGCCACTCTGCCAGCAGGTCGGGCTCCGAAGGGGCGATCGAGACCAACACTTCTCGCGGCGGCACGTCGTCGCCATATAGCTGGCGGACTACCCGGTTCATCAACTCGGCGTCGGTGAGCTCTTCGACTCGATCGACAACGGTGCCAAACCGACCGACCAACCGTCCCTTGCGAACATGAAGGACCTGGAATGCCGACTCCAGCTCGTCTCCATGGAATGCAATGAGGTCGAAGTTCTCCGGCTTTTCAGTCACCACCTCCTGACGCAGCATCGCCCGCCGAAGGTCCTCGATCCGGTCGCGATTGCGTGCCGCGAGCTCGAACTCCTGTCGTTCGGAGGCCGACCACATCCGTTCTTCGATGTCGGCGGCCACACCTTCGGTGTTACCGCTCAGGAAGGCGGCCAGACCATCGACCATCTCGGTGTATTCGTCGGGTGTGACCTCACCGATGCAAGGTCCGGAGCACTTCTCGATATGGAAGAGGAGACACGGACGCCCCTGCGCCTTCTGACGATCAAACATGGCGTTCGAGCAGGTCCGCACCGGGAAGGTTCTGAGAAGCTGGTCGAGCGTCTTTCGGATCGCGTAGGTGTGGGCATATGGGCCGAAGTACTCGTTTCCCTTGTGTCTGCGGCCCCGCATGACCATTGCCCGCGGCCATTCATCCTTGCGGGTGATCGCCAGAAACGGATATGACTTGTCGTCGACCAGTTTGACGTTGAACCGGGGCCGGTGCCGCTTGATCAGTGAGTACTCGAGCATCAGGGCAGCGACCTCGGATTCGGTGATGATCCACTCGAGCGAGCGAGCGTTGTCGACCATCGTCTTTGTTCGCGGTTGCAGCCCCGTGCCGAAGTAGGAAGAGACCCGACTCCGCAAAGACTTCGCCTTCCCTACATAGATGACCTGCCCGTTGCGATCACGGAACAGGTAGGCCCCCGGCAGGTCGGGGATCTCGGACGGTTTGGGCCTTTCGAACACGGTGCTCAGGGTAGGAGCCGCCACCGACATGCAAGAAGACGGGGTATCCCGGCTTGTTCTTCGAGGTCATGATGCGGTCGCTCAACCATCTGCTCCAGAGCCCACCCTGACGAGGAGGCGGCGTTGAGGAGATCAGCCGTCGAACGGTGGTAGAACGTCACGGTGGACGAGCCCGCCGGCTCCTCGGTCGTTCCCATCGAGAAGTACTCGCCCGGCCTCCAGAGAACCTCGCCGTCGGAGTCGGTGATCGGTGAGGATCCGGGGGCAGTCCAGACCGGGTGGTTCATGATAACGGCGAGGACACCGGCACTCTTCACCACACGGCCAACAGCCGCAAAAAAGGCCTGGTGGTCAAGAATGTGCTCGAGGGTCAAGACGCAGTAAGCACCGTCATACGAGTCGGATCGAAGGAACTCGAGATCTGGCAGTGCCGCCACGACAACCGCTGTCTTGGAGTGCGCCGCCAGGTCCTGGTTCAACTCGATCCCATGCACTGTTGAGCCGCGTTCGGACACGGCTTTGATCATGCGGCCGTCTCCTGAGCCCAGGTCGAGATACCTGCCCCCGATTTCTGGGCTGAAGACCTCGAGGAAAAGCGGCGTGACGACTTCCTCGTATGCAGGATCGGAGGCCAGCTCTGCAAGCCACCATTCGCTCAGTTCGCTCCAGGACATCGGTTTGAGGCTAGATGTCAGTAGCCAAGAACCTCTTTGAACCAGGGCAGTGTCTTCTCCAGGCCCTCACGGAGGCTGATCTGTGCCTTCCAACCCAGGATCTCCTGGGCCCTCGTGGTGTCGGGTCGGCGCACAGTCGGGTCGTCTGTCGGCAGTGGTTCGAAATCAATCCCCGGATGGTTGCCAACGACGTCCTGAACAGCATCGGCAAGTTCGAGCATCGTCACCTCTTCGGGGTTGCCGATGTTGACGGGGCCAGTCTCCTCGGAAAGGAGTAGGCGGAGAATCCCTTCGACTTCGTCGTCGACGTAACAGAGTGATCGAGTCTGTCCGCCGTCACCAAAGACCGGAAGGGGGCGATTCTGCAGAGCGGCCGAGAAGAAGGCAGGAATAGCGCGACCATCATCTGGTCGCATTCGGGGGCCGTAGGTGTTGAAGATCCTGACGATTCGTGTGTCCAACCCGTGCTCCCGGTTGTAGGCGAGAGTCAGGGCCTCGGCGAAGCGCTTCGCCTCGTCGTAGACACCCCTGGGACCGATCGGATTGACGTTGCCCCAGTAGCTCTCCGGTTGGGGATTCACCTGAGGGTCGCCGTAGACCTCCGACGTCGAGGCGAGCAGGAACACTGCACCCTTGTCCCGGGCAAGTCCGAGTCCCTTGTGAGTTCCGAATGCGCCGACCTTGAGCGTGTGGATCGGCCACTTGAGGTAGTCGACAGGGGAAGCGGGAGAAGCGAAGTTGAGGACGTAGTCGACGTCTCCACCAACATGGATGAAGTCGGTCACGTCGTAGGCGATGAGCCGAAACTTCTCGTGGGCGATCAAATGGTCCACATTGCCCGCGTTTCCGGTTATCAGATTGTCGATGCAGGTGACCCGGGCACCCGAGTGGATGAGCCACGTGCATATGTGCGAACCGAGAAACCCGGCGCCGCCCATTACCACGGCATGTTTTCCGTCTAGCTCGCGAAAGCCGGCAAACGCGGACGTATGCACACCGAACAAGTCAAGACCTTCCATCGCGCATCCAGAATACATCGGCAGAGACAGCCGAACGTTGAACCAAACCTTCTATCCCCCAACGATTTCCCGGAGAAACTTGCCCGTGTAAGACTCCCCCACCTGGGCAATCTCCTCCGGCGTACCCGTGGCCACGATCTTGCCTCCACCGGATCCGCCGTCTGGCCCGAGGTCGATCACATGGTCAACGGACTTCACCACGTCGAGGTTGTGCTCGATGATCACGACCGTATTCCCCGAGTCGACCAGCCTCTGAAGCACCTGCAATAACTTGCGGATGTCCTCGAAGTGGAGCCCCGTAGTCGGTTCGTCGAGGATGTAGAAAGTGCGACCGGTAGATCGCTTGCCGAGCTCCGACGCCAGCTTGATCCGCTGCGCCTCACCGCCCGAAAGGGTCGTCGCCGGCTGTCCCAGTCGCACATAGCCGAGTCCCACGTCGAACAGCGTCTGGAGCACACGCACGATCTTGGGCTGGTTCTCGAAGAATTCGAGAGCCCCCTCCACCGACATCTCCAGGATGTCGAAGATGTTGTGGCCTTTCCACAGGATCTCGAGTGTTTCCCGGTTGTATCGCCTGCCAACGCAGACCTCACACGGGACGTACACATCAGGCAGGAAGTGCATCTCGATCTTGATAGTCCCGTCTCCTTTGCAGGCCTCGCACCGCCCACCCTTGACATTGAAGGAGAAGCGGCCCGGCTTGTAACCCCTGACTCTCGACTCCGGCGTCTGCGAGAACAGGTTCCTGATCTGGTCGAAGAGCTTGGTATAGGTGGCCGTGTTTGACCTCGGTGTCCGGCCGATTGGCGACTGGTCGATGTCGATGACCTTGTCGACCTCTTCGATTCACTCGACCCTCTTGTGCCTCCCGGGC
>Ga0255052_10003596_pt1 | contig 10723 bp, 7 predicted proteins | sample JV7_2_21_MG_FD_188632 | JGI IMG/M metagenome (GOLD analysis project Ga0255052, IMG submission 188632) | Seawater microbial communities from Jervis Inlet, British Columbia, Canada - JV7_2_21 | ecosystem: Environmental > Aquatic > Marine > Inlet | place: Canada: British Columbia | collected...
GGGGATCCGCCAGGGAATACGCCCTTAGGTCCCCGAGACACGTGGCGGTGACCAGCGTCTCGTCGACTACCACCGGCGATGACCAGGCGTGCCACCCGACCTCATCGCTCCAAAGGATCTCCCCGGCAGCGGCGTCGACGGCGAGAAGAGCACCCTGTTGAGTGTTGACATAGAGGACTCCCTCGTGAAGTGCCGGCGTCGACCATGAACCGGAGTCGGCGTCACCAGAGGTGAGATCGATCCCCCAAACCCGTGGATCGCCGTCCGTGTATGGGTCGAGTTTGATCAACTGACCCACTTCGAAGTTCCGCGTCCGCTCCACCGACTTCATCTGGGAAGGCTCGTGTTCGATCGCTACGTACAGCATGCCCTCGGCGTCGGTGACCATCGTCGCGTCGATGTCACCGCCTGCGTAGTAATCGAACACGATTGGCGCTTCGCCATCGCGAACCTTGCTGACATCGACGCCTACCACCCGTCCGCCAGAGTTGGCGAAATAGACCCGCTGATCGTGAAGAACCACCGAGGTCTCGATCGAGACGTTCCGACCTGACTTGGAGAGCAATTCGTCGTTGTAGCCGGGCATCGCAACCAGGATGTGGGGATCGACCGTCACCTTGCCGTCGACGTCATAACCGCGATTCAACTCGACCGCGTAGAACCAGCCGTTCTCCCCGCCCTCGTAGAGGATGTCATCGACCACAACCGGGTTCGAATCCCAGTCGTTGTTCCAAATACCCTTGACTTCATTGGCGTTCATCGACCAGAGAACAATCGGCTGGTCCCGGTCGAGCGCCATGATCCGGAAGTTGTTGTCCCTCGACCCGAAATAGAGCAGAGGAAACTGGTCCGGATCGAGTGTCACGCTCCCTTTGATTATGTCTCCGGTGGGAAAGGCCGCTCGAAGGTCCTCGCCTGTGTCGGCGTCGACGAAGTGCACCGCTCGGTCATAGGCCCCAAAGATGACCTCGGTGACTCCGTCGTCTCTCACCCAAACCACCGGCTGGCCGGTCCAGCCCATTCCGCACCAGACTCTCGACTCGCCACCCTCGGAGGAGCTGCTGCACATCGGCCCATCCGGATACCTCCACCTGACTGCGGGGGTGTCCGGCACCGGGCCCATGCCGTAGAAAGTGCGCTTTGGATTTCCACGGAACATGGTCATGCCCACGGTCGTGCCCCAAGGCATCCCCACGGTCCACCCGGGAACCGTATTGGCCTGGCGGGTGAGGACGGTCGTGGTCGTGGTGGGTGCGACCGTTGTTGTCACCGGCCGGCTGGTCGTCGTCTCCGGGACCACGGTCTCGTCCGTTGTTCCCGTCTCCTGGGGTGACGCCGTTGTGTCGACCGCCTCTGTCCCCTGGTCAGTCGACCTGAGAATGAGGAATCCGAGACCTCCGAGAACAACCCCGGTCGTTAGAACCACCAGGAACTGGACGGCCCTGCTCTTCATATCGTGGCGCTAAGTCCCGGGCCCGCACGTCGGCTCGCCGGTCAGCACCGGGTGGCCGTGGGTTTCAATAAAGGCGGGGATGAAACAGCCAAATATCTCGCCGTCGGGGGATATGACCGCCCGAGCCACCGCGGTGGTGGCGCTCGGGACCGAGTTGTGGGGCCAGACGAAGTTGCCCAATGACCAGAACACGGCAGCACCGTCAACGAAATCCAATGGCTGCATCCGGTGGGAATGATGCCCGAAGATGATGTCGGCGCCGGCCGCGATCATCGCATTCGCGCGAGCGATGTCATCTGCCCTCGGAGTTGTGTCCAACTCCACACCCCAGTGAACGGTCACTACGACGATGTCTGCGATCTCTGCTGCGGCCGCCACCGACTCGACCATCTGATCGGTGTGGTCACCGCTTCGCATCCCTGGCTCTTCCTCAGTGGCGTACCAACCCTCGTTCGGCGCGACGCCACCAAACCCAACCACCGCGACCGTCCATCCATTGATCTCGAAGACGGCAGGCGAGCCCGCTTCGTCATAATCCTTTCCCGCGCCAACCGGAGCGATGTCATTGGCAATGAGATTCGCCCTTCCATCGACCAGGGCTTCCTTGCCGAAGTCACCTGAGTGGTTATTGCCCATGTTGGCCACATCGATGCCGTTGGCCCGGATCGAGGGGAGGGTCTCAGTCGGACAACGGAAGTTGAATGCCTTTGGCAGGGGATCGCCTATGTCAGACGGCACACACTCCAGATTGATCACCGTCAGATCGTCTTCGACGAATAGCCCATTTAGCCCCGACCAGGCGTAATCCCAACCCCTCACTGCCAGGGTGGGGATGTAATTCGGGTCAACTGCGACGTCACCGGTGCCGTGTATCACCAGCCAACCCTTGGCAGGGAGTGTGGTGGTCGTGGTAGTCGGTGCCATCGTCGTCGTCGGAGGCGGCGTCGTCGTTGTGGGGGGGAGTGTGGTTGTCGTCGGCTCTGGAGCAGCCACGACCAATGTGGTGCTGACCGGCTCCTCCGTGGCCGCGTAGACGGTGAACGAGCCGGCTCCGAGGAGGACACCACCTATCAGGACGACCAGAAACCGGGAGGACGTGGACATGGAATCGAAAGGCTAGGGCCTTACGGCCGGTAGTCCGCGTTCCGTCTTCCGTCTTCCGATTACCGGACTACGGATAACGAATACCGGAAGACGGGTTCACAGAATCTGACTGAGGAACAGCTTGGTCCGGTCCTCATCCGGGCTTTCGAAGAAGTGTTGCGGCGTGCCCACTTCGACGATTTGGCCGTCGGCCATGAACACAACCCGGTCGGCAACCTCACGAGCGAACCCCATCTCGTGCGTAACGACGATCATCGTCATGCCGCCCTTTGCCAGGTCCTTCATCGTGTCGAGCACCTCACCGATCATCTCAGGATCCAAGGCGGAGGTCGGCTCATCGAAGAGCATCACCTTTGGCTTCATCGCCAGTGACCGGGCGATCGCGACACGCTGCTGCTGACCACCGGACAGCTGACCCGGGTACTTCTTTGCCTGCTCCGGGATCTTCACTTGCGTGAGTAGATCCATCCCCCACTCCTCGGCTTCTTTCTTGGGCATCCGCCGCACCTGTTTGGGGGCAAGAGTGATGTTGTCGAGCACGGTGAGATGTGGGAAGAGGTTGAACTGCTGAAACACCATCCCCGTCTCCCGTCGAATCTCCTGGATGTTCTTGACATCGGCACTGAGCTCGATGCCGTCCACAACGATCCGGCCGTTGTCATGCTCCTCGAGCCGGTTGATGCACCGGATCATGGTGGATTTGCCCGAGCCCGATGGGCCGATCACAACCACGACCTCCTGACGACCAATCCTGAGGTTGATGTCGCTGAGCGCCTGGAACGAGCCAAAGAACTTGTCGACGTGGTCGAGCTCAATTATCGAGTCGCCAACCCCCTCGGTGGCATCGGCAAATACGGACGGACTGGTATCACTCATCGGGTTCCAACTCCTAGCTTCTTCTCGAGTCGTTGACTTTCTCTGGACATCGTGAACGAGCCGACCCAGAAAAGAAAGCCGACGAACACGAGCGCTTCGATGATCAGACCTTGACCGCGGAAATCCGGCTGCTGGGTAATCGCGGTGGCGCCGGCCAGGAGGTCGAGTATCCCCAGGGCGAGGCCGGCGAGAGTGGTGTCCTTGAACAGGGAAATGAACTGGCCGATCTGGGCGGGGATTACGTTCCGCAATGCTTGAGGCAGGACAATCAGTCTCATCTGTTTGGTCGGAGTGAGACCAAGGGCCTTGCCAGCCTCCTCCTGGCCGACCGGCACCGATTGGAGACCTCCGCGAACGATCTCGGCGATGTAAGCCGCGGTGAATAGTGTGAAGGTCACGATCGCCCGCACCACTCTCGAAGGTGCCAGGGCCTCAGGGACAAAGAACTCCAGCGAGACGTTTGCCATCAGCAGCAATACGTAGAGCGGGGCGCCCCGAACGAACTCGATGTATACGATCGAAATCCCTTGAAGCAGCCGCAGCTTCGAACGTCTCCCCAGTGCCAGAAGGAGGCCGATGGGGAACGAGAGGACGATCCCGGCCGCCGCCGAGGTGAGGTTGAACATGAACCCCTCCCACTCCGCCAGTGGCCAGGCGCTGGGCTCGCTACTCCGGGCAGCAGGCAAGGGATCTGGCAGCCAGGGTGAGGTCAGATAGAGGAAAACGCCGATCGGAACAGCGACCATCACCACAGTGAAGAGACGGGATACCCAGATCGGAAGAAAGCGAACCCCGATCCATCCTCCGATCACCCTTCCGATCACACCGGCGACGAACGCGGAAAGAACCATGATCCACGGACCGGCCGTGTCGGTCAGTGACAAGAGCAGGAGAAGGGTCGCAGTCACCAGGCCGAAGCGTCGAGTCAAATCGGACGCTCGCTGCATGGCAGTGAGTCCCTCGATGGAGGAGGTACCTCTCCTCTTCTGACGTCCGGCAATCACACCGCCGATCACGCCGGCCCATAGTGCGAGGACCGCAACGGAGACTCCGATTCTGATCAGATTCTGGACCGGCCAGAGACCGACCATGAGGAGTTTGAGGTTGTCGTCGATGATCTGCCAGCGGCCGTTGACGAAGCCACTGGCGACGAACAGGACCCCGCGGAATATCACATAGAGACCGAGCGACCCGAACACGATGGTCAGGATCCCGTCCAGGGGGGTGCGGAACAGGTTTCTGCGGACCCAGGTGACTCTCGATGGCTTAGCGACTGTGGTGGTCATCGCTCCACCAACTTGAACCGTCTATTTGCCAGGTTCACAAAGGCTGAGGTGATGAGGGACAGGGCGATATAGAACACCAGAGCCAGGAAGAAAGCAGGCACGGCAGGAGAGCCGTTTCCCACAGTGACCTGAGTGACGTTGGTGAGCTCAAAGTATGCAAACCCGGCGCCCAGCGATGAGTTCTTGATCAGATTCAGGTATTGGTTGCCGAGTGGGGGAATGGCAATCCGCATCGCCTGGGGGAGAACGACGTTCCAAAGTCGTTGAAATCCACTCAATGCCAGTGCGCTGGCCGCCTCGCCCTGACCGGCCGGAACCGCTTGGATCGATCCACGGACGATCTCGGCGATATGGCTGGCGGTGTAGATCACCAGGGCGATGAGCACAGCGAAGAACGAAGGATCCACCCTGATCCCACCGGCGATCTGTCTTCCGTCGACGACGGGAGTCGTGAAGCTCGCACCCAGCAGCAACCAACCGACGACAAGCACCAGCAAGAAGAAGGCGCCCCCAATGAGACCGCCATGTGATGGCTGTCCGGTGCGGTCGGAGACTCGATGTCGCCAACGGGCAATCAGCCACCACCCAATCAAGCCAACAAGAAGAACGAGGAAGAGGGCGAGACCGGAAGTGTCCTGATACCAGGGGACTCCGATACCGCGATTTGAAATGACAAGAAGATCGAGAGGGGTCCAGGAGTTCTCGATCCTGGGAAGCAGCTGGAGGACCACTCCGAGAAAGGTGAAGGTCATAATCACAAGGAGCGGCAGGTTTCTGATTATTTCGACGTAGACTGTGGAAATCTTCCGAACGACCCAGTTCTTGGAGAGACGTCCGATACCGATCAGGATTCCGAGGATGGTGGCGAGGATGATCCCGACGATTGAGACCCTGATCGTGTTGAGAACACCGATCACAAACGCATTCTGGAACCGCTCGGTGGGCGCAAAATCGGCGCCGGGGATGTCGAAGCTGGCCGGGTTAGTCAGGAAATTGAAGTTGGTTGGTATCCCGCTCTCGGCCGTGTTGTTTCGAAAATTGTTGTACAGCCATATGGCTACCGCAGCCACAATGGCAAAGACCACCAACTGGAACAGCCACTTGAGGAAAGAGACGTTTCTCCAGAAGGGGACCCGCTGCTCAGGTGTTGGTGTGGTCATCGATGAGGTGAGTTTTGGGGGTGACGGACTAGCCGCCACCCCCAAAACTCGTATCTAGTTTCTACCTATAAGGCGGTGAGTACATGAGACCACCGTCTACCCAGAGGGCGTTGACGCCTCTCTCCAGACCCAGTGGTGTGAGATGACGATCGAAGATCTCGCCATAGTTGCCCACCTGCTTGATCACCTGATAAGCGAAGTCGGCCGGCAAGCCGAGTCCGGGATCGAACACAGCCACGTTGCCGTCGCCGTCCTCGAACTCGCCACCGAGGAACTTCACGATGTTGGTGTCGTCAGAAGTGAGGAAGGTGTCGACATTCGCCGATGTGATCCCCCATTCTTCTGCGGTGATAGTGGCAAGGATCGCCCAGTCGACTGCCTGCGCCCAATCGCTGTCGCCGTCGAGCACGAGCGGAGCCAAGGGCTCCTTGGAGAAGACCTCAGGCAGGATCACAACAGAGTCAGGTCCGGCGGGTTGGTCGGCGCGAATACCGGTTAGGGCACTCGAGTCCGCGCTCCATCCATCACACTGGCCGGCGTCGAACGCCTCCTGAATCAGGGCATTGTCATCAAACGGCCTCACTTCCCAGCCAAGACCGAGACGCTCGGACACGGTGGCAGCATTGCCTTCCGTGGTCGTCCCCTTGGCCACACAAACAATTGCGCCGTTCATGTCATTGATGCTGGCGTAGCCGCTGTCGGCTGAAGCCATCATTCCCTGTCCGTCGTAATAGGTAACGGTAAGGAAGGTGGCACCTTCACTCCCGTCGCGACTCGCGGTCCAGGTCGTGTTGCGGGACAGAACGTCAACCTGGCCCGACTGCAATGCAGTGAACCGGTCGGCGGTCTCGAGATCGACATGGTCGACTGCGTCGGCATCACCGAGAACAGCCGCGGCTATAACCCGACAGAAGTCGGAGTCGAAGCCGACGTGCTCGCCGTCAGCAGTGAGAACTGCGAAGCCGGTGAGGGCGTCGCGAGTACCACACTTGAGCTCGCCTCGCGCGATCACTTCGTCGAGCAGCGAGCCCGTGTCCTCTTCAACCGGGGCGGCGGTTGTGTCGCTGCCGGCATCGGCGGCTGCTGTGGTAGTCGTATCAGCATCCGACGTACAGGCCACGAGTATGAGCATCAGGGCGGTGAACACCGCCATTAGCTTGATAATCTTCATTCTTCCTCCGTTACTTTGCGAGCACGAGAGCGACTGCCCCCGCGGTGCCCGAGAGACCCTAATCGGGTTGGCACTTCGCCGACCAGAAAAACATGGTCACTCCTTCGATGCGACGGTACCGAGTAGGTTCCACTCTGGCGACACGTTGTGCCGCGCGGTTGATACGCTCCCGTAGGTTCTCTGAACGGAGGAAACCCATATCATGAAGAAGAGATACAGACTGTTCTCTGTCGGCCTGGCCCTGGCCATGGTGGTCGCCGCCTGTGGCGGCACGAGCGACCTCGGTGCGCGCGAGGTCACGGTGGGCGTCGAGAACGCCTATCTGCCCTTCAACTACATCCCGATCGGCGAGACCGAGGGGCAAGGCTGGGACTACGACGCATGGACCGAGATTTGCGAGATCCTCAATTGCGAGCCCGTGTTCGTCGAGTCGGCCTGGCCCGCAGTGATCGATCAGGTGGCCAACGGTGAACTCGATACCGCAGCCGACGGAATCTCGATCACCGATGAGCGCAAGGAGATCGTCGACTACTCCGACGCCTATATGACTGTCGAGCAGAAGTTCATCGTTCAACTGGACGATGATCGCTACTCGAGCGCCGACGACATCATCAACTCCGACGCGATCATCGCTACCCAGGTCGGCACCACCAACTTCGAGTTGGCCGCCGACCTGGTGGGCGAAGCTCGGATTCAGGCGTTCGACCAATTCGGGTTGGCTATCCAAGCTTTGATCTCCGGCGACGTCGACGCCGTGATCATCGATGATGCTGCCGGGTTGGGCTATATCGGCGAGAACAACGAAGTGCTCAAGACCATTGATGACGGTCTGCAGTCCGATCCGCTCGGATTCATCTTTCCTCAGGGCTCAGACCTCGTTGGCCCGGTCAACGAAGCGATCAAGACCCTGAAGGAGAATGGGACGTTCGACGTCCTCGGCCGCAAATGGTTTGGTCCCGACTTCGCCATCACGTACGACGACATTGAGGAAGTTGGCTAGCAAGCCGCATTGAACGCGAAGATGCGCCAGACCGTAATGTCTGGCGCATCTTCAGTTTGAGGACCTCATCGACAATCAACCCGACCTGATAGCCCCGGCGCCGGGAGGCGCGTACAACTTCGACCCCCGCGAGTTCCCCTGGTGGCTCCTCGCGATGCTGACGATTATCGGTCTGCTGATCGTTGCGATCCTCTTCTCCGACGCCTACCAGGAGGCTTTCGCGCGGATCTTCCCGGTCCCGTTCAGTTGGACCGAGGGAATCATGATGACCTTCTATCTGACGATTGGGTCATTCATCGTCGCCACAGTTCTCGGGCTCCTAATTGGTCTGGCCAGGATGAGCAAGAACACGTTCGTCAGCAACGCGGCAGCGCTCTATATCGAGTTCATCCGGGGTATTCCGATGCTGGTCTTCATCTTCACCATCGCCCTGGTGCTGGCACCCGACTTCGCCGACCTCATCAATATTCCCAGCCGCGCCATACCCCAGGCGATCAGGGTGGCTGCAGCGCTCTCGCTCTTCTATGCCGCCTTCATCGCCGAAGTATTTCGCGCGGGAATCCAATCAGTACCGACGGTTCAATCCGAGGCCGGTCGGTCGGTGGGCCTGACCGAGAGACAGATCACACGCAAGATCGTTCTCCCTCAGGCGGTTCGGAACATGCTCCCCGCCCTGGGCAACGACCTGATCTCTCTGATGAAGGACACCTCGTTGGTGTCAATTATGGCGGTGCGAGAACTTACTCAGATGGCACGGCTCTATTCGGGCTCGAGCTTCCGGTTCCGTGAATCCTTTTTCATCCTGCTGGTGATCTACGTGATTCTGACGCTCGGGCTGAGTCTCCTGCTCCAGTGGTATGAGCGCCGGATCGCAATCCCGGGCTACTAGCCGAGCAGCGCCAGAACACGATCGACGACCGAATCGGGATCCATACCGACCGACTCCATGACGTCGCTTGGAGAGCCAAACGGGAGGAAGTGATCGGGAATACCGATACAGGTCACGTCCTTCGTCATCCCGAATTCGGAGAACGCTTCCATAACCGCGGCGCCGAAGCCTCCTGCGACCACGTTGTCCTCGAGAGTGACGACATGGCGTGCCGGGGCTGCCCACTCCAGGATCCTGGGGTCGAGTGGCTTCACCCATCTGGCATTGACAACTCCCGCGCTTACCCCCTTCTCGCCTAGGTCGGTCGCCGCCTTGGCGGCGGTTTCGACCATCCGCCCCGCTGCGATCAGCATGACATCGTCGCCCTCTGACAGCAGTTCGGCCGCCCCGACCGAGAGCGGATCAATGGGAACGTTCGGAACCGAGACCGCGGCACCTTTCGGGTAGCGAATCGCGATTGGGCCGTCATGGTCGACGGCGGTCTCGATCATGGCGCACAACTCGGTGGCGTCCGCCGGGACACCGATCGTCATCCCGGGAATCATCCTCAGATAGGAAAGGTCGAACACACCGTGGTGGGATGGACCATCGGGGCCGGTCACGCCGGCGCGGTCGATGAGGAACGTGACGGGCAAGTCGTGAAGCGCGACGTCGGCAACGATCTGGTCGAAGGCGCGCTGGAGGAACGCTGAGTAGATCGCAATCACCGGCTGCTTGCCGGCCATGGCCATACCGGCAGCCATAGTCACGGCGTGCTGTTCGGCGATGCCGGTGTCGAATACCCGATCCGGATAGCTCTGAGCCATGTGTTTGAGCCCGGTAGTCGAGACCATTGCCGCCGAGATGCAGACCAGATCAGGGCGGGTGGCGGCTGCCTCAACCAGGGCTCTCCCGGCCACCTCGGTCAGCTTCAGCTCTGTCTTCAGAGCCTTTCCGGTGTCGACGTCAAAACTCGAGACACCGTGGAGTTTCTCGTCCTCGTCTTCGATGGCCGGCCGGTAGCCACTCCCCTTCTCCGTGACGACGTGGATGATGACAGGCTCGTCGTAAGTCATCGCTTGCTGAAAAGTCTCTTCGAGCAAGGAGATGTCGTGACCATCGATCAATCCGGTGTACTTGAGGTCGAGAGCGTCGAAAACCGTCGAAGGCTCGATGATCTGCTTGACCGCATCTTTGACCCGGGTAGCCAACTCTTCGGCGGACTCACCTACCAGCGGAAGACCGTGAAGCATCTTCCCGATTGCTTTCTTCGTCTTCTCATAGCGAGGGTCGAATCTGTAGTGAGCCAGATTGGCGAGAGAAGCGAGACCTCCAACTGTCGGCGCGTACGAGCGGCCGTTGTCGTTGACGATCACGATGAGGCGCTCCGGTTTGGTGACAGCCATGTGGTTCAGGGCCTCATATGCCATTCCGCCGGTCAGGGCGCCATCACCGACGACGGCGATCGTGTAGCCCGGATAGTCGGCCAGGGCGTGACCCAGCGCGTAGCTCAAAGATGTCGACGCGTGACTGTTCTCCACAAAGTCGTGAGGTGACTCCTCCCGGCTTGGATATCCGGACAAACCGCCGGTGTGCCGAAGTGAGTCGAAATCATCGCGGCGACCCGTCACCAGCTTGTGCACGTACGCCTGGTGCCCCACATCCCAGATGATGCGATCGCGTGGTGAGTCAAAAGAACGGTGCAGCGCGAGGGTCAGTTCGACGACACCAAGGTTCGGAGACAGGTGCCCACCAGATCTGGACACCTTCTCGAGGATGAATTCGCGGATCTCGCAACAGAGGGC
>Ga0255052_10003597_pt1 | contig 10721 bp, 20 predicted proteins | sample JV7_2_21_MG_FD_188632 | JGI IMG/M metagenome (GOLD analysis project Ga0255052, IMG submission 188632) | Seawater microbial communities from Jervis Inlet, British Columbia, Canada - JV7_2_21 | ecosystem: Environmental > Aquatic > Marine > Inlet | place: Canada: British Columbia | collected...
CAAGATCGAGATTGCCAGGGCGATCAATGAACTTTTTAATGTGAAGGTTACCAGTGTAAGAACATTTAATTTTATTGGTAAAGAGAGAAGAATGGGTTTCCACAGCGGGACAAAACCGGCATGGAAGAAGGCGGTCGTCACGCTCAAAGAAGGTGAAACCTTACCGATAATCGAAGGAATTTGATTATTCCTGTTTAAGGCAGTGAAAGGGAGACTTGAAAGTGGGTATTAAAAGTTTCAAGCCGATAACCCCCAGTCAAAGGTACAGGACGGTCTCGACCTTTGAGGAGATAACCACCGACACGCCCGAAAAATCTCTTCTGGCCACGATCCAGAAAAGCGGCGGCAGGAACTCGAGCGGCCATATTACGATGAGGAGGCGTGGGGGGGGTAACAAAAGAAAATACAGGATCGTGGATTTCAAACGGAACAAATTCGATGTCCCGGGTAAGGTGGCGACGATCGAATATGATCCCAACAGATCGGCTCGCATCGCTCTGGTTCATTATGCTGATGGTGAGAAGAGGTACATACTTCACCCGGTAGGACTGAAGGTAGGTGATCGCGTCGAGTCGGGTCCCGATGCAGAAATCAGGGTTGGCAATTCGCTTCCTCTGGAGAGGATCCCCCTGGGGACCCAGATACACAATGTGGAGTTGAAGACCGGAAAGGGAGGGCAGCTGGCTCGAAGTGCCGGCTCCAGCGTGACACTCGTGGCGAGAGAAGGCAAACTGGCCCATGTGAGGCTTCCTTCAGGGGAAGTCCGGTTGGTAAGAACTGACTGCCTGGCCACGATTGGACAGGTTGGCAACCTCGATCACGAAAACATCTCAATCGGCAAAGCAGGCAAGAGCAGGTGGCTTGGTCGACGGCCGAAGGTCAGGGGTGTCGCAATGAATCCGGTTGATCATCCCATGGGAGGGGGCGAAGGAAAGGCCTCTGGTGGCAGACATCCATGTTCTCCCTGGGGTAAGAAAACAAAAGGTCTGAAAACCAGAAAGAAAAAACTCTCGGATCAATATATCATAAGGCGGAGAAAGTAAAAATATTTGCGATATCTGAACAGTTCTCAAGGGGTTGAAGAATGGCGAGGTCACTGAAGAAAGGCCCATACGTTAACGAGAAACTCATGGCTCGGATCGACAGGATGGGCGAAAGAGGTGAAAAACAGGTGATAAGAACCTGGGCCAGGGGTTCTACCATTACACCTGAGTTTGTAGGTTTCACCATCGCGGTTCACAATGGTAATAAGTTCATCCCGGTATATATCACTGAGAATATGGTCGGGCACAAGCTCGGTGAATTTTCTCCAACAAGGCTCTTCAGGGGTCATGGGGGGAAACTGGCCGAACGGAAAATCGGCAAGAAATAGTCACAGGTCCGAGGAGATAAAATGGAAAGCAGGGCGTTAAGCAGGTTTATCAGGATGTCCCCGTTCAAGGCGCGTCTGGTCGCTGATCTTGTCAGGGGTAAACCCGTAGAGGATGCATATACGATACTCGAATACACTCAAAAGAGAGCTGCCGTTCCGATTCTGAAAACGCTCAAGTCGGCTGTGAGTAACGCGATCTCTCAGAAAGGCTCGTTTGAAGTCAAGCCGGAGGAATTGTATGTGTCCGAGATCAGGATAGACGGCGGGCCCATGCTCAAGAGATTTCGACCAAGGGCTATGGGACGTGCGGGGATGATACGAAGAAGAACAAGTCATATATATGTGGTGGTGAGCAGCCGTAGCGAAGTTTTCGAGAAATAATTTAGAAGAGAGGAGTCATTTTGGGACAGAAGACGCATCCGATTGGTTTCAGGCTGGGGATAGTAAAGACCTGGAAGTCGCGCTGGATATCGAAGCGCAACACGCCCGAACTACTTCATGAAGACGAAATGATACGGAAATATATCAAAAACAGACTGTCACATGCGGCGGTCTCGAAGGTGGAGATCGAAAGGACTCCCAAAAAAGTGACCGTCATCATAAATACTGCCCGGCCAGGCGTGGTGATAGGTCGCAGAGGGGCTGAGGTAGACAAGCTCAGGGACGAACTCACTCATCTCACGAAAGATGAGATATCGATAAACATAAAAGAGATCAAGAAACCTGAACTCGATGCACAGCTGGTTTCGGATAATATTGCATTTCAGCTTGCCCAGAGAGTCAGTTTTAGACGAGCTATGAAGAAAGCAGTAACCTCGGCGATGCGGATGGGTGCCAATGGGATCAAGATAAGGTGCGGGGGTAGATTGGGTGGTGCGGAGATCGCTCGCAGTGAAGGTTATCATGAAGGACCGGTTCCTCTTCACACTCTCCGGGCGGATATTGATTATGCCACCAGTACCTCACATACCACCTTCGGTTGTATAGGTATCAAAGTCTGGATCTATAAGGGAGAGGTACTGGGCGAAACTGTTGAACCGGCTGCTGAAGCCTGATATGATGGAGGATTAGATCATGTTGATGCCCAAGAGGGTCAAGCATAGAAAACAACAAAGGGGCAGAATGAGGGGTAAGGCGATAAAGGGCGGCAAGGTGAACTTTGGTGAGTTCGGCCTGCAGGCAACAGAGTGCGGCTGGATCACTAACAGACAGATAGAAGCTGCTCGAGTGGCTCTTACGCGTCGTGTGAAGAGGGGCGGGAAGATATGGATCAGGATCTTTCCGGACAAACCGGTCACCAAGAAGCCTGCTGAAACGAGAATGGGTAAAGGAAAAGGCAACCCCGAGGGCTGGGTTGCGGTGGTGAAGCCCGGACGGATCATGTTCGAGATCGAAGGCGTCGAGAAAAAAGTTGCCTATGAAGCGATGACCCTCGCTGCAAGCAAACTGCCGATCAAAACGAGGATCGCACAACGGTATCAATAGACGGTATCAATAGGGAGTAAAGACATGAAAATGGGTGAAATAAAACAGATGAGCGAAACCGAGCTAAACACCCGGCTCAGGGAATTCGAAGAGGAATACTGGAGGTTGAACTTCCGTACAGGGACGCAGAAGCTCGCCAACCCTCTGAGGCTGAGGATACTGAAAAAAGACATAGCAAAGATCAAAACTATTCTTCAAGAAGTTAAATTGGGCATCAGAAAGATTGCCAAGTAGGGGTTGATATGACACCAAAAGAGAGAGGAAAGCGAAAGGAACGTGTCGGGTTCGTCGTGAGCAACAAAATGGACAAAACAGTTGTTGTCAGGCTCGAGCGGCTCACTCAGCACTCGCTGTATCGAAAATCAGTAAAGGTTGCGAAGAGTATCAAGGTGCACGACGAAGATAACAAGTGTGCTATGGGCGACAAGGTAAAGGTGATAGAGATGCGTCCATGGAGTAAGGACAAGCGGTGGAGGGTTGTTGAGATCCTGGAGAGGCAGCAGGTAGAGGCTGAATAGTTAGAGGGTCTAATACAGGAAGTGGAGCGTAGTCATGATCCAGCAGTTCACCATGTTGAAAATAGCAGATAATTCAGGCGCCAAAAAGGCAAGATGCATCAAGGTCCTGGGCGGGACGAGGCGGCGATATGCCAGCATTGGTGATATTGTCGTTGCCTCCGTTAAAGATGCCGTGCCGAACAGCAGCGTGAAAAAGGGAGAGGTAGTAAGAGCCGTCATCGTGAGATCCAAAAAAGAGATACGCAGGAAAGACGGTACTTACATACGGTTCGACGAGAATGCCGCCGTGCTGATAAGTGAACAGAAGGAACCGAGAGCAACACGTATTTTCGGCCCGGTTGCCCGTGAACTCAGGGATAAGCAGTTCATGAAAATAATATCCCTGGCACCAGAAGTGATTTGACGGAGAAGAACATGGATATCCTTAAAGAAGACACAGTTCTTGTTATCCAGGGAAATGACAGGGGGAAAACCGGGAAGGTGTTGAAGGTCTTCCCCAAAGGTTCTCGTATTATAGTAGAGGGGATTCACTTCATAAAGCGTCACACCAGACCATCTGCGGCTAATCCCCAGGGAGGTATTGTCGAGCGGGAGGGGCCTATCCATGTGTCGAAGGTGATGATTGTCTGTCCCAAATGCGGAAAGGGTACAAGAATTCGCCACATGCAGCTTCAGGATGAAAGAAAAACCAAAATGAGAGAGTGTGTAAACTGTGGAGAAGTCATACCGAAGAGTAGGGAGTAATTATGGCTTTATCTCTTGAGGAAAAATATCGATCAGTGATCGTTGATGAGATTTCCCGTGAACTGGGAATATCCAATAAACATCGTGTACCCAAACTTGTGAAGATCGTTGTGAATGCAGGTGTCGGTGAGGCGAAGGAAGATTCGAAGTTCCTCGAGGCTGCTGTACAGGAGATGACGGTTATCACGGGTCAGAGGCCGGCGGTCACGAATGCGAAGAAGGCTATCTCGAATTTCAAGCTTCGGGCCGGGATGCCCATCGGCTGCATGGTGACCCTCAGAGGTTCGAGAATGTACCATTTCTTCGAGCGCCTCGTCAACGTCGCGATCCCGCGAATAAGGGATTTTCGCGGTATCTCACCGAAATCATTCGACGGGAACGGTAATTTCACGCTGGGGATCAAGGAACAGATCATTTTCCCTGAGATCGACTATGATAAGGTAGAGAAGATCAGAGGTTTTAATGTAACGATAGTAACCAGTGCTGACAGGGATGATGAGTCTTTTCATCTCCTTGGAAAGCTCGGAATGCCCTTTAGGAAACAGTAGTTCTCATAAGGAGGGGTGTTGGCCAAGAAGAGTTGGATCGCAAAACAACAAAGAGAACCGAAGTACAAGGTGAGAAAATATAACAGGTGTATGCGCTGCGGGCGATCCCGTGCATACCTGAGACGATACGGTATTTGCAGGATATGCTTCAGAGAGATGGCCCTTCGGGGAGAGATCCCCGGTGTCCGGAAGGCCAGCTGGTAAGCACTCCCTTGCATTCGGGTACAGGAGGAAGAACAGAATGTCCCATACGGATCCAATAGCAGATATGCTAACAAGGATTAGAAATGCCTGCAGGGCGAAACTAAGGCGTATCGAAATGCCTTCGTCGATTATGAAGGTCGAGATAGCCAGAATCCTCAAGGAGGAGAATTTCATCGCAGACTATGCCGTGGTCGGAGAGGCACCCATGATGAAGTTGAGGATAAGATTGAGATTTTCAAGAGATGGTGAACCATCGATTGTCGGGATAAACAGGATCTCAAAACCCGGTTTGAGGAAATACTCGGATTGCGAGAAACTCCCACCCATACATGGGGGCCTGGGAATCGCCATCGTGTCGACGTCCCGTGGGATACTTACGGATCACAAGTGCAAAGAACTCAACGTGGGTGGAGAGGTACTGGCTCACGTTTGGTAGCAGTGAAAAGAGGAAACAATGTCCAGGATAGGGAAAAAACCTGTAGCAATTGCTGATAAGGTGAAGGTGTCCTACGAAGATTCAGCGATGACCGTTGAAGGCCCGAAGGGAAAGCTATCAAGAAAACTTCACGAAGAAATGATAATAGAGATCAGTGATACAGAGATCATTGTGAAGAGACCCAGTGAATCCAAGAAACACCTCTCTTTACACGGACTGACCAGAAGTCTCATCAGTAATATGATTGAGGGTGTTACGGAGGGTTACAAGAAGACTCTGGAAATACAGGGTGTAGGATACAAAGTTGAGAAGAAGAATGAAGGTTTGGTTCTGAATATTGGATTTTCGACCCCGAGAAATTACAACAATCCGGATGGGATCGAGTTCGAAGTGGAAAGTAATCCCACGCGTATTCATATCATGGGGATCAACAAGGAACAGGTAGGGCAGGTGGCTGCTGAGATCAGGGCAATAAGACCACCCGAACCTTACAAGGGGAAGGGTATAAGATATCTCGGCGAGCACGTTCGGAGAAAAGCCGGAAAAACCGGGATGTAAAAAGGACAAAAGAGGATAAAATGACAGGTCAACAAAAGTACAGGAAAGAGAAACTCAGGTTCAAGCGACACAGGAGTGTTCGCAAAAAAGTGATCGGAACCGGGGATAGACCACGGCTCGTGGTGCACAGGAGTAATAGAAGTATTCAGGCGCACATTGTTGATGATCATCAAGGCAGAATGTTACTCGGCATCTCAAGCCTTTCGGGAAAGGTCACTGAGAAAGCCGGAGGCAAGCTGACAAAGACTGAGCTGAGCAAGATAGTCGGGCAGTTACTCGCCGAGATCGCGAGGGCAAAAGGTATTGAAAAGGTAGTATTCGACCGTGGTGGACATCTCTATCATGGCAGGGTGAAAGCTCTTGCTGACGGTGCCCGTGAAGGGGGACTGACGTTCTAATCGAATTACCAGACAACGGAGGTCATATTTGCCACAGTTAGATCGGGAAGTCCAAGAATTTACCGAGAATGTCGTTAGTATCAACAGAGTTGCCAAAGTGGTCAAGGGTGGCCGCAGGTTCAGTTTTAATGCCCTTGTGGCCGTGGGTGACCGTAAAGGCAAGGTTGGGATAGGTCTCGGGAAGGCAAACGAAGTCGCTGAAGCTATCAGGAAGGGTACTGAGTCGGCCAGGAGGACGCTGTTTCACGTTCCTCTGGTCAAGGGAACGATACCTCATACCATTATCGGCAGATTCGGTGCAGGACGGGTTCTTCTGAAACCCGCTTCGGCCGGGACCGGCCTGATCGCCGGTGGACCGGTGAGAGCGTTGCTCGAGTGCGTAGGGATTCAGGATATCCTTACTAAATCACTCGGGTCGAACAACCCTCACAATGTAGTCAAAGCCACATTCGAAGGGTTGAAACATCTCATCTCGGTTGACAAGGCTGCCAGGTTGAGAGGTATCCCCAGAGAAGAAATGTTGAAAAAGAAAATAGCGAGGCTGAAAAAAAGGACAACAGATGGCTAAGAGTCTCTTAATACGTCAGGTTAACAGTACAATACGGCGAAAAAATGACCAGCGGAGAACGCTCTGGGCTTTAGGCCTGAGGAAGTTGAACCAGGAAGTCGTCAAACCTGACAATCCGCAGATAAGAGGAATGATAAAGAAGGTCATTCACCTCGTCGAGGTTACGGAGTTATAAAGATGAGCAAACAATTCGGTCTTCACCAAATGAGTTCGCCAAGAGGAGCCAGGCAGAAGAGAAAAAGAGTCGGCAGGGGACCTGGTTCCGGTATGGGCAAGACCTGTGGCAGGGGTCACGGGGGACAGAGATCACGTTCCGGGAGTACCCGCCGGAGTTGGTTCGAAGGTGGACAGATGCCCTTACAGAGGCGTCTCCCGAAGAGGGGGTTCAAGAATATCAGGAAGGTGTCTTATCAGGTGGTCAATGTAGGCGACATTTCCAGGTTCCCTCATCTTGAGGAGTTCACCCCGGAGGTCTTCCTCAAGCTGGGTCTCATCAGCAAAAGAAGAATCCCCGTGTGTGTGCTGGGCAGTGGTGAACTGGATAAAAAGATCGTGGTTGCCGCTCAGAGGTTCAGCCAAAGTGCCAGGGAAAAGATCGAGGCTCTTGGTGGAAAGGTGGAGGTAATATAGAATGCCGGCTAGTACTTTTCAAAACCTTTTTAAGATTCCTGAGCTGAAGAAAAAGATCCTTTTTACCGTCTTCATCCTAATCATTTACCGGATCGGTGGCCATATACCGGTTCCCGGAATTAACGTGGAAGCACTGGGTGACTTTTTCGCCCGGTCACGCGGGACCCTTTTCGGTATGTTCGACATGTTCGTTGGAGGCGCCCTGCAGAGAGCAACCGTGTTCGCCCTTGGCATCATGCCCTATATCAGCGCTTCGATCATTTTCCAGCTTCTCGGGTCTGTTTTTCCGTACATAGAGAAGCTTCAGAGGGAAGGGGAGGAAGGCAGAAAGAAAATAACTCAATACACCAGGTATGCGACGGTCCTCCTGGCAGTTGTGCAGTCGTATGGTATCTCGATATGGCTCGCCACGTCAGTGCCTGAGGCCGTTCTGACCCCCGGATTAACTTTCGTGTTCATAACTATTGTCACTCTGACAACAGGCGCTATTGTCGTAATGTGGCTTGGTGAACAGATCACGGACAGAGGAATCGGTAATGGTGCTTCTCTTTTAATCTTTTTCGGCATCATTGAGACACTTCCGCAGGCAATATTCAACTCTATCAATCTCTGGCGCAACGATGTTCTCGACACGTTCACCATACTTATTGTGCTCGTACTGATGGTGGGCATCATTGCTGGTGTGGTGTACATGACGATGGGCACAAGGAAGATCCCGATACAGATACCGAGGAAAATAGTAGGCAGGAAGGTCTACGGCGGACAGCAGATCCATATTCCGCTCAGAGTTAATAGTGCCGGCGTGATGCCGATAATCTTCGCTCAGTCTATCATCATTTTTCCCGGTACGATTTCGCAGTTTTTTCCGGGGGTACCATGGCTCGAGAGGTTCAGCGCCATGTTCAGTTATGGTTCGTGGCTTTATGTTACCGTCTACACCGTGATGATCATATTCTTTACGTATTTTTACACTGCGATCACAACCAATCCGATAGATCTCGCGGAAAACATGAAAAGACAGGGCGGGTTTATCCCCGGGATACGGCCGGGCAGCAAGACAGCTGATTACATCGACAAAGTGCTGACCAGGATTACTCTTCCTGGTGCATTTTTTCTCGCGGCTATCGCGATACTGCCCATATTCATGATCAGTGAGCTTAATTTACCGTTTTACTTTGGTGGTACCGGTCTTCTCATCGTTGTCGGTGTAGCCCTTGACACCATACAGCAGATCGAAGCTCACCTGCTTTTGAGACATTACGATGGGTTCATGAAGAAGGGAAAGATCAGGGGCAGGCGTTGAACAACGAAGGGGACAAAGGTCAACTGACAATGATAGCACTCAAGTCAGGCAGTGAGATAGAGAGAATAAAAAAGTCAGGTTTTGTTGTCGCCGATTTGCTGGAGGGGATACAGAAAAGGATCGAACCTGGCATGACGACAGAGGACATTGATGTGTTCATTAATGAGATATTGAGCGGCCACGATTCGGCAAAACCAGCTTTCCTGGGATACAGGGGTTTCCCGAAGAGCATTTGTATTTCTCTGAATGATGAGGTAGTGCACGGGATACCTTCAGTCCACAGGAAAATCGAGCCGGGTGATGTGGTGAGCCTCGATTTCGGCGTGTACATGGGCGGCTATTACGGTGATGCAGCTGTTTCGTTTCAGGTTCCTCCAATGAACTCAGAGGTTACCGGATTTCTCAGGGTGTGTCGAGATGCTCTGGAAGTCGGCATAGAGCAAACCAGGGTGGGTAACAGGGTGGGACATATTTCATCCGCCATTCAGGAAAAAGTCGAATCGAACGGTTTTAACGTTGTCCGGAGCCTGGTTGGACACGGTGTAGGTAAGAATCTGCATGAAGAGCCACAGGTGCCCAATCACGGAAGTCCTGCGGACGGTGTTCTTCTTCAGGAAGGGATGGTTCTGGCTATCGAACCGATGATAAACATGGGTTCTGCTGACATAAAGACACTGGATGATGAGTGGACCGTGGTGACTGCTGACGGGAGTCTCTCGGCTCATTTCGAACATACTGTCGCTGTTAGAAAGGATGGACCGCAGGTTCTCACTGCTAACAAGGATTGAGCGGTTCATGGTGAACACCTATTAACTGGCGGGGTCATGCCCAAAGAAGAAGCCATACAGACCACGGGAGTCGTCGCAGAATCTTTACCGAATGCGATGTTCAGGGTCGAGCTCGAGAACAAACACATAGTCATCGCCCATGTCTCTGGAAAGATGAGGATGAATTTCATTAAAATTCTACCCGGGGACAAAGTTACTCTCGAGCTCTCACCCTATGATTTGACCCGCGGCAGGATAGTTTACAGGTTCAAGTAAAACTATCAGCTTGTCGACAGATGAGTGAGAGTTACGATCAAGGAGCTGTCATGAAAGTGAGAAGTTCAGTCAAGAGGATGTGTGAACATTGCAAGATTGTTCGCAGACGCGGAACTGTCTTCGTGATCTGCAAAAACCCAAGGCACAAACAGAGACAGGGGTAAGAGGTAAAAAGGAGATCGTGTAATGGCGAGGATAGCAGGTGTTGACCTTCCAAGAGATAAAAACCTTAATATCGCATTGACATATATATATGGTATCGGTCCGATCAGTGCGAAGAAGATCCTCTCTGCGGCGGGAGTTGCCGGGGATATTCGAGTTCGAGAATTGTCGGATGCGGATGTCGGGAAGATCAGGAATGTACTTGAGAGAGATTACAAGGTTGAAGGGGCACTCCGGGCTGAAGTGGCCATGAACATCAAGAGACTGATGGACATTGGATGCTACAGGGGTCTCAGGCACAGACGCAATTTACCGGTTCGGGGGCAGAGAACTCATACGAATGCGAGGACCCACAAGGGTCAACGAGTTGCTATAGCTGGAAAGAAAAAAGTTAAGGCTAAGAAGTAAAGGAGTCCAAGATGGCCAAGGCAAGAAAAAAAGCCACAAAAGTCAAAAAGAAAAGTCGTGTCGTTGAAAGTGAAGGGGTTGCCCATGTGAAGGCTACTTTCAACAACACCATCATTACGATCACAGATAACAACGGTAATACCATCTGCTGGAGCAGTGCAGGAAAAGCAGGGTTCAAGGGCTCGAAAAAAAGTACACCCTTCGCCGCACAGATGGCGGCCGAAGAGTGTGCCAAGACAGCGCTTGGCCTTGGTGTAAAGCGGGTCCAGGTAAAAGTACAGGGCCCGGGTTCTGGACGGGAGTCTGCGATTCAATCGCTACGGGCCGCAGGATTGGGAGTTCGT
>Ga0255052_10003598_pt1 | contig 10718 bp, 8 predicted proteins | sample JV7_2_21_MG_FD_188632 | JGI IMG/M metagenome (GOLD analysis project Ga0255052, IMG submission 188632) | Seawater microbial communities from Jervis Inlet, British Columbia, Canada - JV7_2_21 | ecosystem: Environmental > Aquatic > Marine > Inlet | place: Canada: British Columbia | collected...
CAGATCAACCAGCTGGCCACCCAGATCGCCGAACTCAACGACAAAATAAAAAGAAAAGAGATCAGCGGCACGCAGGCCAACAATCTGCGCGATCAAAGAGACCAGCGGATAACCGAACTATCCGAACTAGTGGGGCTGGAAACTCAGGCACAGGAGTACGGTGCAGTCAACGTCAACATCAATGGGATGCCCCTGGTGACAGACACCACCACTCTTACTCTGGAGGCAGGACTGGCCGCAGCGGCAAGCGGCAGCCTGGGCATTTCCATCGCGGGCGTTTACAACTACGACACAAACGTGCAGGGCGGACGGCTCGGCGGCTTGCTGTCATTGAGAAACACCCTTGTCTCTGATGTCCAGGCGGACCTGGACAGTTTGGCCAGTGAAATTGTCCAACAAGTGAATCAATACCATGTTCAGGGAGTGGGCTCCGAAGGCTCGTTTACACAGCTTACAGGCTGGTCCATGGCCAGCACAAACCTGGCCGACTTTATCCCGGCTGTGACAGACGGCAACATCTATCTGAGGGTAACCAATACGAGCACCGGCGCCGTGACGCGAAACGCTGTCGCAGTCGATGCGTCGGCAGATTCCTTGAGCACATTGGCCACGGCAATTTCGCTCATCACCGGCGTGAGCGCATCGGTGAACTCGTCGAAGCTGACCATATCGGCCGATGCCAACTACAAGTTTGATTTCCTGCCTGCGGTCCTTTCGGCGCCCACGGCAAGCACTTTGACCGGAGTCTCGCCGCCGACCGTAACTGTTTCAGGCATCTATACGGGGACACAAAACGATACCTTCAGGTTCACAGTCTCAGGCGCCGGGGCGGTTGGCAACGGCGCCCTGCAGCTTGAAGTAAGAGATAACAGCGGGGCCGGAAGCGTGATTGCCACCCTCTCAGTCGGCAGCGGTTATGCTGCGGGCGACAGGCTCGATGTCGGCAACGGAATAACGGTCTCTGTCGGCGCGGGCGACTTCGGCGCAGGCGACAGCTTCGATGTCGATGCCTTCGCCGACACCGACACGACGGGAGTGTTGGCCGGCGTCGGAATCAACACATTCTTCTCAGGCAGTACCGCGGCGAACATGGCAGTTCGTTCGGAAATAGCCAACTCACCCGGCCGCATAGCGACAGCCCTTGGGGCGGATCTGACCGACAATGCCAACGCTCTGCGGATGGTGGACATTAAGGATCAGACCTTAAGCAATCTGAACTCCAAGACAGTCTCGGAGTTTTACCGCGATCTGGTTACAGACACCGGTGCGCTCATCTCGAACAAGAAGACGCGCGAGGACAACATCGAAATCATAATGCAGGACCTGACCAGTCAGCAAAGTGAAATAAGCGGCGTCAATATCAACGATGAGGCCGCCCGTTTGTTGCTTTTCGAGCAGATATTCAAGGCGATGGCCAAGTATCTCAACACGATTCAATCGTCACTGTCAACTGTAATGGAGATCATATAAGAAGGATGGGGCGTATCGCCGAACACTCGGCCCGATACGACATACGATAAATGAGCGGGGCACTTAACAACATCTACAATAATGTCAACTTTGCTTTGCATCTGAATATGGAGGCAATGATCCGCCTGCAGGAACAGGCATCCACCGGCTCGGAGGTAAATCGAACCTCGGACGATCCTTCCGCCGCCTATCGGGTCCTTGGGCTCAATTCTCAAGTGAAGTCTCTGGAGAATTACACAGATCACATCTCGGACGCCATCGGTATATTGGAGCTTTCTTCGACAGTCATTGAGGAGGTGGTGTCATCCTTCAGGGACACAAAGGCAAATCTGACTCAAATCTCCAACGGCATCTACAACGAAACGGCAAGGAACCGGGCGGCAGAGGTAGTCAATCACACGCTGGAGGAGATAGTTATGCTGGCCAATTCCGAACACACCGGCCAGTATCTGTTCGGAGGAGGCAACACGGCTTCGGCGCCTTATCTCGTACAGCGCACCGGCGGAGAAATAACCAGCGCGACGTACCAGGGCAGTTATCAGGATCGAAACATAGAGATGGCGCCCAATGTACAATCGTCAGCTTTCTATGTTGGTGAGGATATCTTTCGGTCCGATGAGCGCGCCGCGCCCGTTTTCGTGGGCAGCACGGGCTCGGCAGGCGGCACGGGGACATCGAGCATTCGCGGCGATACGTGGCTGACGGTAACCGGCTCTGCCGGCAATTACAACCTTTCGGTCGATGGCGGTCTTAGCACAGTCAACACCGATGGCACAGACGCGAATCTGGCAGTAACTCACTCGACCACCGGAGAAATACTCTACGTTGACACAACGCAGATAAGCGATGCCGGAGTCGATCTTGTGCGCGCGCCTGGAACTTACGACATATTCAGCGCACTAATCGGCATTCGAGACATATTGAGCAACGAAAAAAACTTCTCCGACGCTCAAGTGCGAGAAATGCTGGACAGCTCGTTTGACTCACTTGACGAGATGACCGGGCTTCTGGTTGGGGCCGAAGTCTCGATCGGCTCGAGAATCGGCTTGCTGTATGACCTCAACGACAACATCCAGAACGTGGAGTTCTATGCCGAGGACGAGACGACCCGCTTGCTGGAAGCCGATATTGCGCAGATAGCCATAGACCTGTCCCGCCGTGAAGTTCTGTACCAAATGTCGCTGTCAGTTGCGGCGAAAGTCATGTCAGTGTCACTTCTGGATTTTCTCAGATGACCGCGGGGGCCAGAAAGGCCGAAATTACAAGACATACATGTTTGATATTTATACAAACTTCGCCCAGACAATGGCAAAATGACAAGTATATCTTGATGCACGCCAACGGCACGAAATTTGCACTATTGTCGGGGAGGTTCCCAGCAAGGGAACATTTAGCTTACTAAGCAGGAGCGAAATAAACACAATGAATACAGATCCCAACACCTCTGGCGGACAAAATGAAGATGTGATACATGACAACCTTGTCCACTACGAGAAGGGCCTGGAACTCGCTGAAGCCGGCAAGCACTGGCAAGCTCTCGAGCATATGCAGGAACGTCTGGCCGAAACTCCGGACGATGCAGAAGTTCTCAATGACACCGGAGCGATTCTTCATTGCCTGGGCCGCTCGGACGAGGCGATCGATCATTTTGTCAAAGCTCTAAGCGTCCGGAATGACTCGGCCGAGATACTGTGGAACCTGGCCGAAGCATATCTTGCCACAGGCAAGGCAAGCGAAGCTACGCAGATTTTCGACGGCATGGATCGAATGGGCGTGCTGAATGCCGACGTGCTGAACCGCACTGCCGAAGTATTCCTCAACCAGGACAACAAAGCCGGCGCCCTTGAGATGCTGCTTCGCTCACTTCGAATCTGGCCCGATCAGGAAATACTCCACCCAATGGTCGATGTGATCCGCTCCAAGAGGCCTAAGGTGGCTTTCTTCTGTGATGAGAATGCGATGGGGTCTGTCAATGAGATCTCCCGATTTGTCAAAGAGCGTTTTGAAGTGCGCTTTCTCGAAGACAGAAGCAAGGACCAGGTGCATGAATTGATGACGTGGAGCGATATCTCGTGGTTTGAGTGGGGCAGCGACCTTGCGGTAGCAGGCTCGAAACAGCCAAAAACCTGTAAGAACATCATTGGGCTGTACCGTAACGAAGGGCATCAACAATGGGCCCGGGCAGTAAACTGGGCCAATATCAACGTCCTGGTCGCAGTAGGCGACTGCCCTGTGAAAGAAGAGTCGCTCGCAGGCGAGTTGCCCGGACTCGAAAGCCAAACGTCGATAGCCGTCATACCCAGTGGCGTCAATCTCGAAAGATTCGCCTTTGTGAACCGACAACGTGGCAAGAATATTGCCTTTTTGAGCGATCTCAAAGCAATGAATAATCCTGCATTCATGCTGCAGTGTATGCAGAAACTGCATTACGTTGATTCCGAATATCGTTTATTCTTCGGCGGAGAATTCGAAGATACGGCTATCGAACAGTACATCAGACACATGGTCGATGCTCTCGACCTTCGCGACGTGGTGTTTTTCGACGGCCGGCAGGAAGATATCCGCTGCTGGCTCGAAGACAAACATTACATTGCCTCGACCAGTATCTTCGAACGTGAGAACACGCGGTTGCTGGAAGCTATGGCCTGTGGGCTTAAACCCGTAGTTCACAATTTTCCAGCAGCGAACCAGACTTTTGTGCCGGAATTTCTGTTCAACATCTCCGAGGAGTTCTGCGAGCAGATTTGCTCCGAGCAATACGAGCCTCGACGGTATCGCAGATTCGTCAAAGAGAACTATCCGCTGAGAAACCAGTTGGACAAGATCAACAGGATTCTCATTGAACTCGAAGCCGAGATTGAGTCAGAGCAAACTGATGGCCCGTTTTGTGATGATTTGCAGGCTCGCACGCCCGAGGAGGCTGCATTGTCGACACAATCGGCCGCTGGGACATTCGAGGAAAATTGAGTCGTATAATTCTCGGCAGCTCGAGCTGCAAAGCAGGCATAGAGGAAAAAGAATTGTTATGGACATAACGCACAACAATGTTGACCGGCAGCGCGATATGATTGGCGAATATGAAGGTTTGCAGGAACTCGGGGACTGCTACGCCTCAGTTGAAGATTATACGCAGGCAAAACTGTGCTATGAGAAGGCAGCGAACCTGGCGCCTGATGAGCCTGGTCCCTACGTTGGGCTCGGAGTCGTAGCGCTGCAGGAGAACCACTCCGACGATGCTGAGATAGCCTTTAGAGTTGCCTGTCGGTTAGATGCTGCCTGTGCCAAGGCTTATGCCGGGCTGGGGATGGTCGCCCAGCAGAGAACCGATTACAAACAGGCTTTCGAAATGTATCTCAAGTGTCTCGAACGAGACCAGGACAACATGATAGCTCTTTTGGGTTTGTTTCAAGCTTCCTGCCAGATGGGATCGTTTGCAAAGGTAATCCATTACCTGGAAGTATACTTGGATATGCACCCGGGCGACCGGTCCGTCATGTTCCCTCTGGCGGCGTTATATATGAAAGATGGCAGGTTCGACAATTCCCGGAAAGTGCTCTCGGAACTTCTGGCGTTGGATCCGAGCCATGAAGATGCAGCCAACCTGCTCGAAGAATTGGAACACAACATTGCTCGAACAACACAGGGGATTCCGGCTGCGACAGAACGAGCGGATCGGCCCGCGGCAGGGGTACAAGCATGATGAGCACCGATAGCGTTGAGACCGTGCCGGACGAACGTCAGGGCCTGCTCCACAAACTGGAAGATTTGTTGAACAGACAGATGGCACAGTCGCGTAAAGGTGATTTTCTCGCATCTGAGATATTGAGCGAGCAATCAGGCAGAATCGTCGACAAACTCGACAGAACAGGTGTGCCCGAGTCAATCGAGTTTAAGGAGCAGTTCGAGCGACTGGCAAAATTGTACCGGCAAACGATACTGATGGTTGCGGTCGAGAAAGACCGCCTTGAGAGACAACTTCAGCAAGTTGGCCGGGGCAGAAAGACTCTCAGGGCATATCGCGGCCGCCCTTGAGCACGAGCGATTGGAGAATCCGGCTTGCAGACTCCGTCACGGCAGAGAGCGGCTCGGCCGCCACGTCGGGGGAGATTCTTTCATGGCCGAAGCCGGTTTTACCGACAATAGATAAAGGGCGCTTTGAAAAGCACGATATGTTTGCCGACAACACAGATGGATTAGAAATCAGGAACCGGTTATGGGCGAATTAAGACTTCCCGGTCTGGCAACAGGTATCGATACCTCAACTCTCATTACGCAGTTGATGGCGGTCAACAGCCGACGGCTTGCCAATTATCAGGTCAAGAAAATTGGTTACGAGACAGAGACCACAGCGTTCGGCGAGCTGAGGACCAAAGTCAGCAATCTAAACTCGACGGTAACCGCGATCTCAAATGCCAGTTCACTGGAGGCTTACAAGGCGAGCACCAGCGACGGTGATGTGTTGGGCGTCGCCGCATCGGAAGACGCCGCCGAGGGTTCTCACTCGATCCTGATCAATCAGTTGGCCACTACTGAGACGTGGATCCAGGACACTTCCACCTTTGACTATAAAACGGATTATGTCGGCGGCGGGACGTTTATTTATTCATACAACTACCAGGAAAGACAGATGACGGCCGTTGCCAACGAAACGACACTCGAGGATCTGGCGGGACTGATAAATAACGATGAGGAAAACCCCGGAGTCACCGCCAGCTTGCTACACCAGGGCGGCAAATACCATCTGATGCTAAGCGGTCAGGATTCGGGCGAAGATTATCGAATATCTCTAAATGCGAGCAGTACGGAGGTATGGGCAAGTTCGACCGCAGGCGGATCGTTTACCGACGACGGGGAAAATGCCGCGCTAGCCGCCAAAATCACAGAACTCGACCAATTCACCGGCATACTTGGAGCAGGTGATAACGCGTTTATCCAAATCACCGGTAAGAATCATTTTGGCACCGACATCTCGCCTGATTTAGATTTCTTCATCACAGCAAATACAACGATGGGCCATCTTATCGACTCTATCAACCAGCATTTTGACGGAACGGCAACAGCGACACTCAGGAATGGTGAAATACGGCTGACAGACCACATCAGCGGCCTAAGCGGTATGGAAATTGGCCTAAGTTATGACCCGGGCACCGGCTCAACATCATTGACTTTACCTGCTATGGCATTCGACGAAGAGGGCGGGGATACCCCAGAGAGCCTTTCATCTCTTCTGTCAACGTCTTTTATTCAGACGCAGAGTGGTCAGGACTCGAAGATCAAGGTGGATGGATATCCATCAGGAACGACCGCTGAGCTTCAAACACTGACCCCGGACGCCGCGCCGACCGGCAGTCACTATCATTTAAGTTACGGCGGACAAACGACCGGCGAGATCGCTCACGATGCCGACACCACTACTATTGAAAGTGCCCTTGAAGCACTGTCGACTGTCAGCTCCGGTGACATAACGGTCGGTGGCGGTGCTAACGGCCTGGCGGACGGTGCTTTGACATTTACATTTCTCGCTACCGCGGGCGATGTAGATACGATTTCGATCGATGCCAGCGCGCTGACAGGGCCAACCACCTCTTTGTCAACCGTAGAGACGACGAAAGGTAACGATGCCTGGATAAGCAATAATTCCAATATTGTCACTGATGCCATGACCGGGATTACACTGATTCTTCAGGATGTCAACAAGACTGACGGCCTCAGCCAGCCGATACCGGTTGTGATTACCCTTACCAGGGACATCAGCGGGGTAACCGCCAAGGTCCAGAGCATGGTAGCGTCTTACAATTCACTGATAACCTTCCTCAAGGAAAAGACCGAGTACAATGCCGAGGCCAAGGAAATGGGGTTGTTGAGCCGTAGTGCAACGATCCCTTTTCTCAAGACTCAGCTTAACGATCCGTTTGTCGGGACTGCCACAGGTTTCAACGATGACGATCTTTACATCGAGGCGCGCCAGATCGGCATCACAATCGAAGGCGGTCAAACGCTGAAGCTTGACTCAAGTGTCCTCAAGGACGCCCTGAACACGAGCCAGGGATTTACCGCGGTTATCGAATTGATCGGCGCCATGGCGACCGGCAGCACCAGCAGCGGCGGCACCATGAGTTTTTACAGCGCCAGCAGTAAGTACACAACCGCCGGGACTTTCGATGTGGAAGTTACAATTTCCGACCCCGGAAGCGGCAACGTGATCGAATCCGCCCGGATGAGACAAACCGGCGGCACGTGGCACGATGCAGAAATCAGCGGCAACATAATAACCGGAGACAGCACGTTCAATGACAGCGGGTCTGGCCCCTTGTATCCCGAGAACGGCCTGCAGCTCAGCGTGGATCTCAGCGCGGTCGGAACGTTCACCGACACAGTTCGTGTCAAGAAGGGCTTTGCCGGAGAACTGGAGGACATGCTTGACGACATGCTTAGAACTGACGGTCGTCTCGATGTCGGCGAGGATATTAACACGGACAATGTTGAGCGAATTGAAGTAACAATTGCAAACGAAGAAATCCGCCTTGAGAGGATGCAGGACAGACTGATCGCAAAGTTTGCCCGCCTGGAAAAAACGTTAACCTTGCTTAACCGACAAATGGCGGCCGTTAGCACGATTAGCCAGATGACGTTTGGTTAGGCAACAAGAAAAGACCAGCGGCTCATGGCGCAAGCATCTTTTGAGGACACCGAACCGGCGTTCAGCACATGTTGGGAGTCTCATTTCTTGTGACGCAGGCGATAGATCATAGCCAGCACCTCCGCCATCGCCACGTATAACTTCTCGGGAATGGGATTGCCCGGTTTGACCGATGCGTATATTGTCCTGGCCAGCTCCGGTCGCCTGATGACGGGCACGCCGTAAGCCCGTGCAATTTCCCTGATTTTTTCGGCCATGTGGTCGGCCCCTTTGGCCACCATCACGGGCGCCTCCATCGTCTTGGCATCGTAGCGAATCGCTACAGCTACGTGTGTCGGGTTAACAAGGACCACACTCGCCTTGGGCACTTCTTCGGTCATGCGTTTCATGGATCTTTCAATCTGCATCCTTCGGATCCGACCCTTCATCTCCGGCGAGCCCTCAGTCTCCTTGCGTTCTTGTTTCACTTCCTGGCGCGTCATCTTCAGTCCCTGGGTATATTTCCATTTCTGATAGAATACATCGGCAACGGCAATGACCAGCAGCGCCAGGCAAACACGTATAAGAAGGCCGAGTATTATCCTTGCGATAACCGCCAGCATCTGCGCCGACCAGGCCCATCGAAGGGCCGCGAGCGCATCGAGCCTGCTGCCCAGATACAGCCAGACTATGAGAGAGACAAAGAACAGTTTCAATATTGACGCAAGGAGCCTCACCATGGACCGGGCGTTTACGAGTTTGCCCAATCCTTCCACGGGATTGAGCTGGTTGAATTTCAAGCTGAGGGCCTGCGGCGAAAAGCTCGCGCCGCTGACGGCAATGCCGGCCATTATGGCGCCGACAAAAAGCGCCCCTAGAATGGGACAGATGACAAGTATCATCCCGACAGTCTTTCTGCCGATAAAAGCCAGGAATGTCCTCGTGTCGGCGAAAACTGCATTCTCGCATGACATGCCCTGCTCAATCTGGGCTATGAACCACCGCAGTAGACTCGGGCCCGACAGAGCAACTGCCGCCACCAATATCACGAGTGACGCAATAGCCATCAACTCCTGGCTCTGTGGCAGATTTCCTTTCTGCCTGGCCTTCTGCAACTTTCTGTATGTAGGTTGCTCCGTCCTCTCGGCGGCCGGCCGCTCTGGCATAATCGATTCCCTACTTTAGATCAAGAGGCACCTCTGGAGGACTCGGCCAACAGCTCACACCGGCAGCAGGCTGCCCATCAAGGCTGCAAATTCAGATACGAACGAATAGACAAACGGCAAAAATAGTGCCATCAGCAATAGTCCCATCCCCACGCGAAGGGGCAAACTGATAAACAGGATGTTCATTTCGGGCATTATTCGCGCCAAGACAGCCAGGACTACCATCAACAACAAGAATGCCGCCAGTATCGGCGCAGCCAATTTCAGGCCGACCATCAACATCGTGGAGCCGGCTTTGATAACACCGGTCACCAGGACCGCCATGGTTGGAATACGACCGACGGGAAACGTCTCGTAACTCCGCGAGATAATCGACAGGAACAAATGATGACCGTTGGCGCTGAGAAACAGAACGACAAATATCATCTCCAGCAAACTGCCAACCGGTTGAGATCTATCGCCGGTCAGGGGGTCTAATATCTCAGCCATAGCCAGGCCCATTTGCCTTTCAATGATCCGACCACTGAGTTTGACCGGCGCAAACAAGAGAGCGGCCACCAACCCCAGAGCGAATCCGTAGGTAGCCTCATAGGTCATCAGCAAGACGGCTTCGACGATGGAAACCTGCCCGGCGTTAATCGCCGAAGGGGCGATTAACGAGAAGAAGACCGCCATCAGCATGGTCATCGCAACCTTGACCCTGGCGGGAATGGTCTTCCACCCGAATACAGGAACGACCAGAAAAAACGCCGAAATCCTTGTCAGCACCAGCGCGAAGCCAAGCAGTTTTCCGATCATCAGCTCCATGTGGCTTCAATGCCCGATATTCTGAATATGGCCGAAGATCTGGTTGGTGAATCTGAGTATGATTCCCAAAGTCCACCCGCCACACACCAGCATGACAACGCCAACGGCCAGAAGCTTGGGGACAATAGTCAGGGTCATGTCCCTAATGGAGGTGACCGCCTGAAGTAACGTCACCACAACGCCAACAACCATGCACGTCAGCAGGATTGGAGCCGAAACGAGCAGGGCCGTCTCAAGAGTATGGCGGCCCAGGTAAAGAACAAAACTGCTATCCATACAGCAAATCCCCGCGATTAACTTCTGTACTCTATCTGAAACTGAGGCTCAGACTTCTCGCCAACAGTCCCCACCCATCGACAAGAATGAACAACATAAGCTTGAAAGGCAGCGAAATCATCACCGGCGGCAGCATCATCATACCGGCACTGAGCAAAACGCTCGCAATGACCATATCCACCAATAAGAAAGGGATGAACAAGAGGCAACCCATCTCGAACGCGGTGCGGAATTCACTGATGATGAACGCCGGGATAACTATGTGCATTCCTATGTCCATCGCCCTGCCGGGGGGCTTGATCTTTGCCATTTGCACGAAAAGGGCCAAATCAGCCTCTCGGCTCTGGCGAAGCATGAATTCCTTGATACAACTGCCGGCT
>Ga0255052_10003599_pt1 | contig 10715 bp, 10 predicted proteins | sample JV7_2_21_MG_FD_188632 | JGI IMG/M metagenome (GOLD analysis project Ga0255052, IMG submission 188632) | Seawater microbial communities from Jervis Inlet, British Columbia, Canada - JV7_2_21 | ecosystem: Environmental > Aquatic > Marine > Inlet | place: Canada: British Columbia | collected...
GTTGTTGCCGCAAATATTCAAAGGATATTAAAAGATTTAGCAAATAATGTCGGAATAGACATAAAATCAGAAAAAGCGTTAACCCCTGAAGAAAACGGGTTATATCTCGCTATTCCCGTAGAAATAGGATTTACTGCAAATACCGACGAAATTAAAAAAATGTTATACAGGATTAAAACTTCCAAATCACTCCTCATAATATCAGAGATGAAGATCCGGGTAAATAATAGAAGAAAACCTGTAAATGCCCATGTTAACTTAAGTGTAAAAGGTTTTATAAAGAAACCTCAATTGAGCGTCAAAGGCAAGAAAGAGGGTGCAAATGCCTCGTAGCTTTTTTCTGATAAACCTTATTCTATTCATCATTATAGTACTGCTAGGCGTCAGGTTCTTTAAAGTCTGGACAGGCCCTTTAGAAATTCCTGTCCAAAAACCTGAAAAACAGGCTCAGATAGGTAAAAAAACCCCCATGAGCACAAAAAAGAATTTAAAAGAATCTGCATATGAAGTGATTGTCCAGAAAGACCTCTTTCGTCCAGAGAGATCTGCCCCCAATGTCAAGAATACTTCCACGGTATCTTCTTCCGGGGAGAAACCAAAACTTTTTGGAACTATGATCATGAATAATGAAAACGTTGCAATACTTGAAGACCCGTCCACAAAAACTACCAAGCTCTACCGCGTAAACGACTCAATCGCAGGCCTCATGGTTTCTGAGATAAAAAAAGACAAGGTTGTACTTTTAAGGGGTGTTGAGAAAATCGAGGTTAAGCTGAGGGATTTGAAGGGCTTCAAATCTCCATCGAGCACATCGGTCAAGGGCAAAAAGCTAGAGCGCCCGCGTAAAAAACCCCGCAGACGCCCACCAAGGCCTACACGAAAGCCTACACGGGAAAGATAGCTAAAGTTCATTAGTCACAAAAAGCGTTTATAATTACTGTACAAGCAACTCTTAACTTGTGCAGCTAAAGCCTGTTTTAAAAAAATCCGGGTTCTCTACGGTATTTCAATCCCTAATGCCTTGATTTTCCTGTGAAGATTGCTTCGTTCGATTTCCAGGTCTTCAGCTGTTTTAGAAATGTTCCAGCTGTTTTCCTGAAGTTTTTTGGATATAAAGTCTTTTTCAAATTTCTCCCTCGCTTCCCTGATTGTTTTATAGCTGTAGTAATCAGTTTTCTCACCTCCAAGAAAAGGCACGTGTTTCATATCAATGTTTTCAGAAGTGGTCATAATTATAAACCGCTCGATGGTATTCTTAAGCTCCCTTACATTCCCCGGCCAGTCATACTCCATGAGAACGTTCAGTGTTGCCTTGCTGATTTTTTTAGTTTTTTGCCCGTATTGCTGGGCAAAGATTTCAAGAAAGTGCTCTATTAAGAGGGGTATGTCCTCCTTCCTTTCCCTTAGGGGAGGAAGGAGCAGGGGAATTACATTAAGCCTGAAATAAAGATCTTCCCTGAAGTTTACTTTTTTTATCTCCTCCAGCAGGTTTTTATTTGTAGCGGTAATTATTCTTACATCTACTTTTGTCTTTTTGCTTCCTCCGACCCTCTGAAACTCCTGTGTTTCAATAACCCTGAGAACCTTTGCCTGAGTAGCAAGCGACATGTCACCAATTTCATCAAGGAAGAGCGTACCGTCATTTGCCAGTTCAAATTTCCCTTTCTTGCGTTCGAACGCCCCTGTAAATGAGCCTTTTTCATGACCGAACAATTCGCTCTCGATCAGCTCGTTAGGAATGGCCGCACAGTTAACCTCGACAAAGTTCTTATTTTTTCTTTCACTTGCCTCATGAAGGGCCCTTGCTACAAGTTCCTTTCCTGTTCCGCTTTCACCGAATATAAAAACCTTGCCCATAGAAACAGCGGCTTTTAAAATCTCATTCTTAAGGTTTATTATTTTATTGTTTTTCCCGATTATCTCCCATCTCAGCGCAATACTTGTCTTTAATTCTATATTTTCCCTCTCAAGCTGCTGCTTTTCAAGTGCCCTCTTAATAATAATCAAAACTTTTTCAAGTGAAAGTGGTTTTTCGAGAAAATCATACGCACCGAGTTTGGTGGCCTGAACAGCCACATCAATATTGGCGTGTCCGGAAATCATTATTACTGCCGGAGCCTGGTTTATTTTTTTAATCTCCTTTAGTGTCTCAAGGCCGTCAATGCCCCGGGGCATCCAAACGTCCAATAAGATAATCTCAGGAGAGTGTTCTTCCACTAAATTTAATGCCTGTTCACCTGAAGATGCGGTAATAACCTCGTATCCCTCGTCCTCAAGGATACCAGACAGTGTTTCAAGTATACCCTCTTCATCATCCACTACGAGCACTGAAGCCCTTGTGGCTACTTTCATTTCTTTTATGCCTTCCTCTCTTTCATGAACTTAATGGTAGATTATACGTTTTTTTATATTTTTTGGTCTCCTGTGCTCTGCAGCCACTGCACTATTGCTCTCCTGTGCTATTACGTTTTATCATTTTTGTCCCACAGGCAGCTCAACCACAAAATGAGCGCCTTTCGGCTCATTATCCCTGACCCTTATATAACCCCTGTGTTTTGAGACGATTGTGCTCACTATTGCAAGCCCAAGCCCCATCCCCTCTTTTTTGGTTGAAAAATGAGGGAGAAAAAGCCTGTCCTTGTCTTCATCCTTAATCCCTGTGCCTTCATCTATAACATCAATCCTTATTATTTCCAAAGAACTGTCAAAAGACGTACTCAGCCATATATTTTCAGTCTTTGCCTGAATTGCGTTGTCTATTAAATTTACCAAAGCCCTTTTTAACTGCTCCCTGTCCACATCAATTTCAGGAATATCCTGCAGGGATGTTATAATCTTTACCCCCTTCAGGGCACTATAGACCTCCACTATTTCTTCTATTATAGAGTTAACATTATTCGGTTCAAGGTTTATTTTCGACATTTTACCGAATTTTGAAAAACCGTCCACAAGGATTCTCAGGTTATCCACCTCCCTGACTATTGTCTTTGTTGCCCTTGTAAACACATCTCCGAAATCCCCGGATTTTTCAGGCCATTTTTTCATGAGTTTTTCCGTCCAGAGTTTTATTGGAGTAAGCGGATTTTTAATCTCATGCGCGACTCTTTTTGCAACTTCCTGCCACGCAAGGGCCCTTTGAGCAGTTATAATCTCCGTAAGGTCATCAAAAACAACAAGAATACCTATAAAATTACCCTTGGAGTCTTTTAATACTGTTATATAAACCCTGAGGTCAATAGGCCTGCCGTCAATATATGCATGAATTTCTTTTTCCTTGGCCTTGAAGTCCCTTTTTTCAAGTTTTTTTATCATGGAATTCAGGTCGTCGGACTTTATCTTCCCTAAAAGTTCTCTATGACTTTTACCTATAATATCTGCACGATTAAGATTGAGCATGGAGCAGGCTGCATTGTTTAAGGTTGCAATCCTTCCGGAGCGCTCAAAGAAAATAACGCCTGTATTTATATTTTCAAGGATTGCCTCCATACTGAGCCTTCTGCGGTCTGACTCCGTGTAAGCCTGTTCAAGAGAGATTTTCCCCTGCTGAAGGTCGTCAAGCATCTTATTAAATGAATCAATTAATAACCCTATTTCATCATCTCTTTTAAAATCAATCCTGAAATTTAAATCACCGTGTGCAACGGTTTTTGTTGCTTCAGCAAGCGACCTTATGGGAACGGTTATGCTTTTTGCAATTCGCAGTGAAACCCACAGCGCGAGGAAGATTATCAGGAGTGTTGCAATAGTAAGCATGAAGAAATATAAAAACCTTATGGGATTCTGCTGTATCTTAATCTGGTTGTATTCGTTATAAACCTTGCTGATTGATTCCATCCTGGAAACGACATCCATGGGAATGGTTTTTTCAACAAGAACAACACCCGAAATCCGCCCCTTGTCCATAACAGGGGCTGCCGCCCTTACAATATCGCCATTCTTTTTTGACACTATTTCAGTATCAGCAGTTCCATTAAAAGCATTTTTAACAAGCTCCGATTCTCCGGGGCGCTTGAAAAAACGAACCTTAAAGTTATTTTTTTTGTTTTTTTCAGTCATGCTGATATCGATGGTGTTTTTATTGGAAGCAAAAAAATCTGCATAATCCTGAACGCTTTCCCTTTCCCTTGCGTAAAAAGCCCTGGCGATTTCCATAGAATCACTGATCGGCTTCTGAACTTCCAATGAAAACCATTTATCAATAGAGCTGTCTATTAACTGGTTTGACAGGATGAATAGAAGGATAGACGGTATAAGCGTTAAACTGACAAACGTAATGACGAGTTTCGTTCTGAATTTTGAACCAAGGACTTTTTGACGTTTTTCGGCGTAAAGATGAAAAAGGTTTCTTATTACGAAAAAAATCAGGGTCAGCAGGTATAAGACAACAATTACACTTACAAAGGTAATCCCGATTTTAATAAGGAGGGGGCCATGCTCCACCCCTATGTAGTTAAGTACTCCCCCGGTGATAATTACAGCCAGAATGCTGAGCACAAAAAGACCGAGAAGTATTTTGAGGTTTTTCATCTGCTGCCCCCAAATTCAAACATAACCTGTGATTCTCTGGCCAGGCTCATCTCAATTTCAGGGATGAAAAGCATTAAAAAACCCATAACGGGTGAAATCTCCCTGCTCCTTGACTCTGCTATGACCCTTACGTAATAGGCGCCGGGCTCGAGCTCTTTAATGTTAACGAGGTTTATATTATTAACCTTAAAGACCCAGGTTTTCATACTGTTAAAATTTTTAAAATCCTTTTCAAGCTCCGCTGTCCCGTCATAAGACATTGCAAAATACCTTTCTCTTAAGTTGTCATATTTTATTGTCCTAAGGATTTTCTTTGAAACTACAAATTCATCCGGCCAGAATTTCCACACTTTAAACAGCTCTATGGTAAAAATAATTTCTTTTTCAATGCCTGATTTGATTGTGGGTTCTATCTCTTTTGTGTCGGTCAGACCCGTATTTACAATGATACTATTATCCTGTATCATTACCTCAGGATTTAATATCTCAGCCGGAAATACACTCACAGGGGATGAAAACACAAAACACATAAGGAAACTTATAGCGAATAGGTTCTTTACCATTTAATGCTTGATATTACCTTGAAAATTTATCTTAATTATACCATAGATACAGATAGTGAATTAAAACCTCACTATCTGTATCTATGATTTCACAGATCAAAAAAGATTACACAGATAAGATGCAGGAAAAAGACCCTCTTACAGAAAAAATAATCGGTTGTTGCTTTAAGGTTCATAGTGAATTGGGGCCTGGATTTAATGAAAAAATATATCAAAACGCATTAAAATTGGCTTTAAAGCAGAAAAAGTTAAAATACCAAACAGAAAAGATGTTTAATGTTTCTTATCAAGGCATTTCTATCGGAAATTTTAAGGCAGACCTGATAGTAGGAGATAAAATAATAGTTGAACTTAAAGCATTAACAGGCAATATCCTAAAAATTTTTGAGTCTCAAGTGCTGTCATACTTAAAAGCATCCCGTCTGGAGATCACCCTTTTGGTCAACTTCGGTAATAAGAAATGTCAGATAAAGAGATTCGTAGTTTAATCTGTGTCATCAGTTAACAATCTGTGCAATCGAGTATAATGAAATTATACTAGGAGGATAAATGGAACTAAAAACTGTAAAAATCGATATCCCCGAAGGGGGCAATATCATACTCGGACAGACTCACTTCATAAAGACAGCCGAGGACCTTTATGAGGTTGTTGCAACTACGGTGCCTCAGGCAAAATTCGGCATTGCCTTTGCTGAAGCATCAGGGCCCTGCCTGATAAGAACAGAGGGGAATGATGGGGAATTAATTGATACCTGTGTCAAAAACCTTGAGAAAATCAGCGCGGGCCACGTCTTCTGCATTATTCTGAAGGATTGCTTCCCGATCAATATCCTGAACGCCGTGAAAAACTGCCCTGAGGTTTGCAGCATATACTGTGCAACAGCAAACCCTGTAGAAGTCATAGTAACCGGGTCAGCGCAGGGCAGGGGCATTCTGGGAGTAATAGACGGTTCTTCTCCAAAAGGAGTTGAAACAGAGCCTGATAAAAAAACTCGAAAGGAGTTTTTGAGAAAGATAGGGTATAAACTTTAAACTTTCTAAGTTATTCGATATAAGTTAATTAGTTATTCGTTTCAACTAATAACAAATAACTAATAACATATTACTCCTTCTGTAGCTGCTGTATTTTCAAGTCATAGCATTTATCTGCCAAATCAACAAGTTCATCAAATCCCCATGTACCTTGGTCTGTCAGCAGTCGGGACAGGTTTGAAGGTATTTCATTAAGCCCGTTATATGCCCCGCTTATAGCTCCGGCCATGGCAGCGGTTGTATCAACATCCCCGCCAACTCTGATTGCAGTGCATATGGTCTCACGGTAATCCCCGGGTGTTTTAAGGAAAGAATACAAACTCCACAGCACACTGCCTGTAACAAAGGGCGATATCCCCTGGTATGAACCATGTGGTACGTACCCCTGCCATACTTCTGAATATTCAGACTCAAGGCCGGCTTTGGCAATATAAGTAACAGCTTTATCAGGAGGCAGCGGTAACCATTCAGTAAGCTGCTTAATGCAGTCAGCTACTGACTGTTCAATGCCTTGTACCCACTCGCTGAGCCGGTAAATAAAATCCTTTGTCTGAACCTTCTCATTATGAAGAGACAAAGATACCGCACCGGCTATGGCAACTGCTCCGGCAGAACACCTGCTGTCCTGATGAGTGATACGTCCCTGATCGTACGCTGCCTGAATCAATTTTTCCGGGTCATCAAAGAACAATAATCCTACAGGGCCTGCCCGCATGGCACTGCCGTTTCCGGCAGAAGGCGGGGGAGTTCCTGCCTTTTCCCATGAAACACCCTGTGACAGGCGAATAGCTGCCTGATCAGTAGCCCTTCCGCGTCCCACAATCCGCCCTTCAGAGAAGATAGCTGATATACGGTTTGCATACTTACCCGGCTCAAAACGGCCTGTCTCAGCATAGCTTTGCAAAAGCTCACGGGCGAGCTGTGAGTCATCAGTGTACTGGCCGAATGAGAACGGACCGCGGCCGTGTTTTTCAGTAAGCCCTTCCCCTAGCGCTCCATCAACGTACTGCCTGCATACCTCCGGGGGATATCCTTCCACAGGAAAGCCCAGTGCATCTCCCAGGCACTGGCCGATTAAACATCCGCTGAACTGTTCTTTGCGCGGGGTTGCTGTCACTGTACAACTGGTGATGCATCCTGATCAAAAGGATTTGTTCTTAAAGCGAGAGAGAAGAGATAAGGATAGTTGCCTTTTAAGTGTCTCATATAACTAATCCATTCATGAACGAGCAGAATATATGCCCTTTTTATATCGCCGGAGAGGTGCTGTTTGTCGCTTTCAGGGGCCTGCTGTATGTTATCCCTGCATTCAAGCTCTTCAATCATGTGAAAAATAGCCCTTAACAGGTCAGTAAATGATTCATGTTCAAGCAGGTTAGGGTTCTCCAAAAGCCTGAGCAGGAAATTTCTTTTGCTCAATGCAAATTTCCTTAAATTTTCCAGATTAACTTTGTTTATATCAACTCCGTAATCATATGACTTAAGGCGCTTGCTGAGGCCGGAGAATTCTTTGTCAGACCAGCTTGCCTTAATAATAAGCTCTTTTTTGATATCTGCCAGTCTCGGGTCAAAATCAGAAAAATAAGCCAGCAGCTTTGTTCCCACCTCGCTAAAAAAAGTTCCTATGACCATATTTAATTTTTCCATTCTTGAGCGCTTCTCCCTGAAACTCAGCAATCTGTGTATTATCAGGGTTACCAGCAGTACCTCAATCGGCACAAAGGCAATATCGCCTATCAAGTATATGAATATATGATGGGCATCCCTGAATATTGCATAGTGGCCAAGGTAAAACAACGCTGATAAAGCAATCAATGATAAACCCAATATTATCTGCCAGCCAAAGCGTTTCATTTCTTATCACCCCTTATTTATTTGTTTTAATGACCATCTCATGAAATATGTGAGCAATTATTCTACAATATAGCATAAAATCTGAATATAGGGATTGACAATATAAAAGACAGTAGTGTGTTATGCCTGCCTGCCGGCAGGCAGGCGTACTGAGTATTGAGTTAAAAACTATATGCGCATCACGCCTGCCTACTCTATGAGTCGTAGACCGGACAGGCAGGCAATACGCATCATTTTTTACATAACCTCTATATTCTCAACAAGGAGGTCTGATGATCCCGGAATTAAAGTATGATGAAAAAGGCCTTATGCCTGTAATAGTTCAGGATACCAATAACAATGAGGTTCTCATGCTTGCTTACATGAACAGGACTGCTCTTGAAAAAACCGTCAAGACAGGCAAAACTCATTTCTGGAGCAGGTCAAGGAATAAATACTGGATGAAGGGGGAAACATCCGGCAACACGCAGGCAGTAAAGGAAATACTTTATGACTGCGACGGGGACACCCTGCTTATAAAGGTTGAACAGGCCGGTTCAGGGGCCTGCCACACGGGCAACAGAACCTGTTTTTTCAGAAGCATCAAAAAACTCTGATAATAACCACAATTCCAAACCCGCATTGGAATTCCAATGCGGGTTTGGAATGTTTTGGGTTGAGCAATTAAAATGAAGCTTGGTGAAAAAGGGGAGGGGCTCGCAGTAAAGTTTCTAAAGAAAAAAGGTTATAAAATAATCAGGCAAAATTACAAGACCTCTATTGGTGAAATTGACGTTATAGCCAGGGACAAAAAAACGCTTGTATTTATAGAGGTAAAAACAAGAGAAAGCCTGGCGTATGGACTGCCTTTTGAGGCAGTAGGCAGAAAAAAGAAAAAAAAGATTGCAGGTGTTGCGCAGTTATATTTAAAAAGGCTTAAAGAAATACCGCCGTGCAGGTTTGACGTGGTAAGTATCTGCCTTGAAAAGGGCAAACCTGAAGTTGAGTTAATAAGGGACGCATTTGAGATATAAAAAACACACCTGCCTACCGGCAGGCAGGGATAATCACAGATTATTTACAGATTAACACAGATGTGTCTGCTTTCATCCCTGCCTGCTCCATTAGTCGCAGCCCGGCAGACAGATGTGTTCTTTATCAGGGTTCTCGGTGGTTTAGGTTTTGTATTTTAGAAATATGGTATTATTTCCTGTTGAGATGTAGCGTACCGACCATTCGGAATTCAATGAAACTCGGACTTTTGACCTGAATTAACTTTTGATAATTGATTATTGGTTATTGGAAATTATTTGTAATTTGTAATTTGGTTATTGATTATTATTAGTGTATCGGGGCGTATTCAATGAGACTTGGACTTTTGTGAGGAACGAATGAAAGTCCTTAGTCGTTATTAATCCCGATTTATCGGGAGCGCAGCCTGTTGATGAGACTTTGACTTTTGAAACGAATTTCGCAAAAGTCCTTAGTCGATATCAAATCCCGTTATTCGGGAGCCAGGCGGCCATATTATAGAAACCTCTATAGAATTGATTACTGGTATTGATTAGAATAAACCTTTATCACGGGGCGTAGCGCAGCCTGGTAGCGCGTGCGGTTCGGGACCGTAAGGTCGCTGGTTCAAATCCAGTCGCCCCGACCAGATTGTTGACTGTAAACTGATTTTGCCCCCTTAGCTCAGTAGGACAGAGCACAGGTTTCCTAAACCTGGTGTCGCAGGTTCGACTCCTGCAGGGGGCGCCAACTATACTGACAATTACCAATCACCAAACCGTGCCTACCGGCAGGCAGGTTCCAAGTTACAAATAAAGTAATTATAATAGCTTGTTAGACTGATAACTTAAAGTATAATATTAGCTATTTTATTTAGTGTATAATCTCCTGGTAAAGTGGTAACCGGTAGAGTCTGAGGCACTGCACGTGTTGCTCTTCCGTGAAGAACGCCATCATCATCAAACCAGAGAGGGTCTATGCAGATAACCCGGTTCCAGCCCCTTGTGCTGTCTTTTTGCTGATGGTAAATCATCCAGAGCTTCCCCTTGCGGTCTTTCGTTACACTGGCGTGCCCGGGACCGAAAACCCCGTTTCCCTTTTTTATAACAGGATTGCCGGAATACTTTTTAAAAGGCCCCAGGGGGCTTTTGGAAACAGCATAGCCGATAGCGTAATGCTCTGTATCAGCGCCGCCTCCTGAATAAAGCAAGTAATAAGTTCCATTGTGCTTAAGCATCCACGGGGCCTCAGTAAGTGGAACAGGTTTCTTTTCCCATGGTTCTGCAGGCTTGATGATTTGAACTGGATTGCCTTTTTTCCTGACAGGGGTTTCCATGGGCTGTACATAAATCTTGAACTCAGGGTATTTAACATAATAGAGATAGTATTTTTTGTCTTCATCCTGAAACATATGAGCATCAATTGCGCTTTTGACCAAGGTACCCTTATCTATAAAAATACCGTCTGGACTGTCAGCTACAGCCACACCGACCAGCCTATTAACCGTGTAGTAAAGGTAGAACTTCCTGTCATCAGGATTATAAAACACATCAGGAGCCCAGGTGCCGGGCTCTTCAGATATAAAGACCTTTGGCCCCTTTTGCCAGTTAATCAGGTCAGGAGAAGTATAAACATAATAGCTGTACTGGTCTCCGGTGGGATACAAATAGTATTTTCCTTTATGAAAAATAACAGCGGGATCTCCTATGCCCATTGTGCCGGTAATCTGATTTGAATAGGCCTCATCAG
>Ga0255052_10003600_pt1 | contig 10714 bp, 8 predicted proteins | sample JV7_2_21_MG_FD_188632 | JGI IMG/M metagenome (GOLD analysis project Ga0255052, IMG submission 188632) | Seawater microbial communities from Jervis Inlet, British Columbia, Canada - JV7_2_21 | ecosystem: Environmental > Aquatic > Marine > Inlet | place: Canada: British Columbia | collected...
ATGTGGAGGCTGTCAGACCGGAACTGATCACCACCTGGGCGGCACCCATGTACGAGCACGAGGAGAGGCTACTCAGGGAAGTGTTCGAATGCCATGTCACCAACATCTACGGAGCCCGGGAAGTGGGGCATATCGCCGCCCTCTGTCCAGAGGGAACAATGCACATCAATGAGGAGAACCTCTTGCTGGAAGTGGAATCGGAGGTACCCCAAAACAACAACCATGGCGGTGAAATCCTTGCGACGACTCTCGACACAACTATCATGCCCTTTATTCGTTACCGTATGGGCGACGTTGGTAAAATATCTCGCGGTAGCTGTGCTTGCGGCCGCACCCTCGCCTCAATCGATGACCTCCTGGGTCGAACAGGTGAGATATTCGTGACTCAGAGCGGCCGCATGATCTCGCCCAATTTCTGGTGCCGTACTTTCATGAATCCGACCCTTGGCGGTAAGATCCAGAGGTTCCAGGTAGTCTACCGTCCCGGTGATACAATTCTTATCAGGATCGTTAAAGGCAACGGATTTACACAGGACATTGAAGACGGTCTCCGAAACCATCTGAGTAACAACTTCAAGGGGAGTGTGAATGCCCGTTTCGAGTACTTCGATGAGATCAAACCACAGATATCGGGAAAATATCAGATGGTGGTCAATGAGATAGAGAAGGAAAATGGTAGCATTGGTTCAGATCCAGGAAATAGTTGAGGGGATATCTAGTTATGCATGTCAGGGTTTTGAAAACAGGTGAAAGTCAGAAGTGGGACGAGTTTGTTATGAAGGAACCTTATGCTATTGCCTGGCAATTATTCGAATGGAGTGAATTGGTCGAGAACCATTTCGAAACCAGGTTTTTCCCTTTTGTGGCAGAGAATTCAACAGGTATCGTGGGTATCCTCCCCCTTTACTTGGTGAAGCCACTGATTGGTAAGTCACGTATGATCTCTGTACCCCATGCGGTGGCAGGGGGTATGCTGACTGAGGACCCCACTGCACGCGAAAATCTTCTAAAGGCAGCTATTGCGCTAAGCATGGACCATGGTGTTTCCGGTTTTACCCTCAAACAATATAAGGTCAAGATGGAGGGGGATCTGACTATAGACGATAACTATTACAATAGGGAACTTAACCTGGAAGGAGGCCCCGAGGCAGTCTGGGACAGGATATCTGAGGGAAACCGTGAGAGGATTCTCAAGACAGAGTCTGATGGGTTGGTACTGGAACACCCGGCTGAGGACCTAAAGGGTTTCTACAGATTTCTTCTCAGATTTCATCGTGGGAAGGGTCTCCCCTGTGTCAGTGAAAAATGGATTCATGACCTGGTGAACCTCGGGATGTATTCGACAGCTGTTATTCGTAAGGATGGACGAATAGTAGCTGGCACAATGGTTAAAACTTTTAAGGATACTATCTCTTTTCCCTTCACTTGCGTCTCGGGAGAGAGCCAGACCAACTACCTTCCAGCCTACCGTTTGTATTGGGAATTGATCAGGAAGTATTCCAGGGATGGATTCAACATATGTCACTCTGGCCGCATTCCGATAACTGACAAGGTTGATTCCTTTAGGCTTGGCTGGGAAGGGACACGCTATAAGTACTATTATCAGTATTACCCACCAACGGGCCAGACGACCGAATTTTCTCAAAAGCGCAGCTGGAAACGTGAACTGTTCAGCTCCCTCTGGAAGATAATGCCACTTTCTGTGTCCCGTCTTATCGGTCCTGCAATAATACGACAGTTTCCATAATTGTATTTCCATATGAAGACTATACTTATCGTTACTACAGTTTTCTGCTTCATGATGATCTTTCCGCACCCGGTGCGCGGTGAGGATACGGGCAATTTTCAGATAAAAATCCTCAAATGGCCCGGGGGCAAGGAAGCAGCTGTGAGCCTCAGGTTCGATGACGGCCTGGAATCTCACGTACGGACAGTGATCCCCCTTTTGAACGCTTACGATTTTTCGGCAACTTTCCTGGTGAACCCGGGTAAGGGACAGTTTAAAAAACATAAAACATTCTGGACGGAGGAGGTCCCGAAACATGGACACCGGTTGGGTAACCACACTATGAACCACCGTGGGGCCAGTAGCCTGGAACAGGCTGAATACGAAATAGGCGAACCAGCACACCTGATCCGGAAGCTTTATCCTGACCAAAGCCCCCTCATGGTTTTCGCAAGCGGTGGCGGTGAAAAGTGGGGGGGTAAATACTGGGATAAAGCAGATATTAAATATAAATCTCTCGTTGCAAAGTATCAGATGATCGATCTGTACGATGGGAATCATCCCTACATTTCGGCATACTCAAGCCAAACCGCCGGAACACTTGCCAAATCCCTCGAAAAGACCCTGTTTGAAGGCCGCCATCAGACGATCACTTTTCACCATGTTGGGGGTGATCGTATCAAGGATATTTTGAAAGGTGTTCTATTCAACAGTAATAATGCTTTTCCCACACATGAGTTCGAGAGATTTTTAAAAATTCTGCATGCACAGAGAGAAAAGTTATGGATCGCACCCCTTATCGAAACAATAAAATATGAGAAGGAGATCGGCTCAGCAGCAATCAGCGATATAACAGATGGAAAAAACTCTATCAATTTCAAACTTGAAATAGGAACTGATCCAGTTATCTACGACATTCCATTAACAGTAATTGTTAAAGGCATAGAATTTAGCCTTGAAAAGGCACAGCAGGATGGGGAAATTATTCCTTTTCACGTTACAGAGGACAGCGTAATGTTATGGCTGAAGCCCACAAGCTCAGAGATATTAATCTCATTTAAAACCCCTGAAGTTCCATAAATCCATGAAACAAAAACAAACAGCTACGATAAAGAAAAAGACCAGCATCCTGATGATCGTAGAAAATCACTACCCTGCTGATATTCGGGTCAGAAAAGAAGCTGAAGTTCTTCAGGATATTTACGATGTTTCTGTAATTGCGTTGCGCAGAAAGGGTGAGAGGCTCAGAGAAACTGTCAATGATGTTAACGTTTATCGCATCCCACCTCCAAAATTGTTGCCTTTGGGAAAAATCAGATATGTGCTGGATTACATTCTTATTACTCTCGGAGGGTTATTTGTTTTCCTGATGACATTTCCATTCCGCAGATACAGGGTGATCCATGCTCACAATCCGCCGGACACCCTATTTGTCATCGGCCTGGTCGGAAGATTGCTCGGAGTAAGGTTCATATACGATCTCCACGACCTCTCTCCAGAACTATACCTGTCCCGGTTTGGTGGCATGAAAGACTCCTTCTACAGGGTCCTGCTCACTTTCGAGCGTTGGTCCTGCAGGCTGGCCAACGTAGTGATCACCGCAAACTCCACCTATCGTGACCTTGTTGTTGACAGGCACAATATCGACCCATCGAAAGTGTTTGTTGTGAGAAACGACCCTTCACCTGAAGCCTTCAGAGCAGAAGAACCTCCAAAAGAAAAGCTCGATGACAAGTTTGCTCTCATCTTCCTGGGCATGGTGAACCCTCAGGATGGGATGGACGTTATGTGCGAGATAATGAAAACCATCGTCATCGACATGGAAAGAACAGATATCGTGTGTCGTGTTCTCGGCCATGGTGACTCCCTTGAGGAAGTAAAACAATATGCCTTGAAGCTTGGTGTCGGCGAATATTTTGATTTCCACGGTTTCGTCAGAGACAAGGAAGAAGTCAGGCGACTTCTCTCGAGCTCTCATATTGGAGTGGAACCAGCACCTGATAACCCCCTTAACAGGAAGTCAACCTTCATCAAGATCATGGAATATATGGCTTCCTGCAGGCCTATAGTCGCCTTCGATCTTCCTGAGACCAGATATTCAGCAGACGGGGCTGCTCTCCTGGTCAGACCAGGCGACAATAGATCTTTTGCCGAGGCAGTTGTTCAATTAATGGATGATCCGCAATTGCGTCTCGAGCTTGGGACAGCTGGACTCAAAAGGATCAAAGAAAATCTTAACTGGGATAATTCTGCCAAACTGTTGAACACTGCATATCTGTCAGTCAGGAGTTCTGGATAGCCCTTGTATTGGGTAATTACATAGAATTTGGTGCCAACCGTGAATAATGTGAACTCAGAATATGGTAGCTGCATCGAAAAACTAACCTCCAGTATAAGGCAGCTGGAGAGTTGGGTAGAAGAGCGTCATTATCGAGGTTACGAACCTTTTGATGGCCTGTCATCGGTTCTCCGCCCATTTACTTTCAAGAATCTATTTCTTGAACGGTTACTTCAGCAGTTGGTTAGGCAGTGTCCCATCAATATACGGCCGGTACTCGGTGTGCGTCGCAATGAAAGTACCAAGGGTCGGGGTTACATGGCTTGGGGATACCTAACCTTGTTCCCACATATGGGAGAATCCAAGTATTTGGAAAAAGCGGAATCTTGCCTAGAATGGCTCCAGGAAAACAAGTCGCCATTTTACGAAGATCTCAGTTGGGGAAACCATTTTGATTTCTCGAGCAGAGGGGGGAAGCTTCCCAAACTGGAACCGATCATAGTGTGGACCAGCCTTATTGGACAAGTTTGCCATGATGCCTTTGAACTGACAGGCAAAGAGGTTTACCTGAATATGGCTGTGAGTATTGCTAAATGGATCCTTTCTCTCCCCCGTGAGCGCACCGATAGAGGCGACTGCTTGAGTTACGTCATGTACGAGCAAAGTTCGATCCATAATTCGAATATGTTGGGTGCGGCAATGCTTGCAAGAACAGCTGGAGTTCTTCAGGACAGCAATATGATGGAAGTTGCTAAATCGGCAATGGGTTACAGTTGCAACAGTCAGCTAGAAACCGGCGCTTGGAGGTATGGTGAGAAGGAAATGCACCACTGGGTCGACAATTTTCATACTGGTTACAATCTCGATAGTTTAAAATGCTACATAGACCACAGTGGAGACAATACCTGGGCCCCCAACCTGAAGGCGGGATTTGAATTTTTTGTGCAAAACTTCTTTGAGTCGGATGGCACTCCGAAATATTATGATGATCGCACTTACCCCATAGATATCCAATGTGCTTCACAGGCCATTACCACCTTAGCATTATTCGCCAACATTGATATAAGGGCTTTGCCTCAAGCTGTCAAAGTAGCTGAGTGGACCATCGACAACATGCAGCAGACGGATGGTTCTTTCATATACAGGATATATCCCTGGGGACGCGCTAAGACCCCAATGCTCCACTGGGGCCAGGCAACGATGTTCAAAGGACTGTCTCAGCTCCTTACAAGGGTGATGGATACGGAGAAGCGGAGTTTGGTGAAATGATCAGAGTTGCATTATCCTCAAATGATGATCCAGAGCCCATCAGTGTTTCGGTATGTATCTGTACCTACAAAAGACCGAAATTATTAACCAGATTGTTGAAAGGTCTGGATGTCCAGGAAACTGATGGCATTCTGGATATCTCAGTTATAGTGGTCGACAACGACATGGCACGCTCTGCTCAGGCTATAGCTGAAGACAACAAACACACATCACGACTAAAATTAGATTATTACGTTGTTGAAGAACAAAACATATCGTTGGCGCGTAATTGCGCCGTTAAAAATGCAAAGAGTGAATATATAGTTTTTATTGATGATGATGAGTACCCCGGAAAGCGATGGTTGTTAGACTTGCTGCAGACAATCAAGGATTACAATGCTGATGGCGCTTTAGGACCAGTTCTGCCTGATTTTGAAGTGGATCCTCCTAGCTGGATCGTTAAGGGTAGACTCCTGGAGAGAAAAACGTTCGCCACAGGTACGATACTCAAGGATGCTCGGCATACTCGTACTGGTAACGTCATGCTGAAAAAGGAACTATTTCGCAGCGAAAGCCAACCGTTTGATCCCAAGTTCGGGAGAACTGGTGGAGAGGATACCGATTTTTTCCGGAGAAAGCTGGCAGAAGGTGGCCGGTTTGTATGGTGTAATGAAGCCGAGGTCTTTGAACATGTTCCTCCTGAAAGGGCCACCCGACACTATCTCCTCAAAAGGGCTCTCCTTCGTGGTGAGATCAACTCCATAGGCCTGTCTCCGATCAGCCTGAGCATGATCAAGTCAATTACCGCTATCACACTTTATACAATCATACTGCCTTTTCTCATGTTACTGGGCCAAGGCTATTTTATGAAGTTCCTTATCAAGGAGTGTGATCACCTGGGAAAGGTGTTTGGTGTCCTGGGAATCCGTTTTCAAAAAACAAGAAGCTTTTAACTTTACCAGGATCCAGATGAAATTACTCCGAATACTCTTATTCTGAGGTTGATGAGCATTACCCCACAAAGAGATAAGCTACATATATGTTAACCATCACCAAATCTTTACCAGCATATTTTGCTGGTATTTTTCGGAAACCGACTGCAATAAAAATTGGTAGCGCTTTGTTTACACAAAGTGTTTTAAGCCTAACCAATTTCTTCGTCGGTATTTCAGTTGCACGTTACGCCTCAAAAAATGAGTATGGCATCTACGTTATTTTATTCTCAATCATGGCTATCATGGGAACCTATCAGAATGCTCTAGTCAACACCCCACTAACTGTTTTAGTTCATAAGAAGGACGAAAAGGAGCAATTCAAGCTACTTTCCGGAATGGCGTTCGGGCAAGGATTTGCATTTATTCCCATCCTCCCACTTTCCATTTTCATTGCGTGGACGATGGACAAAAGGTTCCCAGACCTAAACTTAGTAGGTCTTTCATTGATGCTGGGTGTAGTGACTCTCGTATTCCTTTTTCGGGAGTTCGTGCGCACGGTGAATTACTACAAGCTCAGGATAAATTTTCTCGTCGAGATGGATGCCATCTTCTTACTGGTGGTTGGAATCGGCATTGTTCTCATATCAAACATAGATATGGTGACGAGTTCCACAGCATTGGTTGTTCTAGGTATCGGCTATCTTCTATCGGCAACATACAGTGAAATCAGGTCTCGGGATAAGAAAAAGTGGTGTTTAGCTTGGATTAGAGAAGCCTTTTCCGAAACATGGGAATACAGCCGGTGGGCATTAGTCGGCGTTACAAGTGATATTTTCAAAAACAGGGGATACATCTACATTGTTACTGCTATGTTAGGATTGGAAGTCATCGCTGAAGTCTCTGCAGCCAGGCTTTTACTGATGCCTATCGGGCTGCTAATCGGGAGTAGCGGGAGAATCACCCTTGCCAAGGGTGCTGAAATATATAACACCAAGGGCTTAGACAAGTTTCGAAAATTTTTTGCAGGCATTACTATTTTACTGGTGTTTGTTTGGGGAGGATATTCTATAGTTCTTTTTCTGTTTTCTGAGCCGATCATGTCGATCCTTGGCCAAAAATATATGAAGAGCCAAGGATACCTGGTTGTGTGGGGCATCTTCTTCTTTTTCCTGGCATTGCGTTTTCCTATTTCTAACACGTTATACATCTTCAAGGAGTTCAAGGCGCAGGCCAGAATTGACATCATTTGTGCTGCGGTTACGGTCATCGGATGCCTGATATTGACAAATCATTTCGGTGGCTACGGAACGATCCTTTCTCTTGCACTAGGTGAATTTACCATGATCTTAATCTCCCTTCCCCTGTTGATCGGCCACTTGTCTGAGCGTTTGGCCACTGCATAAGAGTGACTTGTTTTGTCTGAGATGCAAAAATCGGGAGTGTCAGCAGCTCTCTGGATCCCTTTTGTATGGTATTTCCTTGCTGCTTCCAGAAGTGTAAGTCGTTGGGTCAATCCACAAGGATTTTATTTTGTAAAAGAAGATTATTTAGAAGGAGCACCTTTAGACAGGAACTTTTCCATTGTGCTCATTATTGTTGCAGGTTTAATCCTGTCTCGAAGAATGCGTGGTCACTGGAAAGATTGGTTTATTGATAACAAATATCTTGTTGCACTGCTATTATTTATGGCTGTCAGCATCTCCTGGTCCCATTTACCAATAGTATCTACAAAACGCTGGATCAAGACAGTGGGAGCCGTCATGATGGTTATGGTAATTATGACCGAGAGGGATCAAATAAAAGCCATCGAATCTTTATTAAAAAGAGCTTTTATCATCATCCTGCCCTTGTCATTGGTCTTTATCAAATATTACAGGGTTCTTGGTGTAGCGTGGTCAAAAGATGGCCAAAATCAGATGTGGGTCGGTATTACAACCCATAAAAACCAACTTGGGCAGGTTTGTTTTACCGCTGCGCTATTTTTTCTCTGGAACATGATCCGAACCGGAGAGAAACGGCGATTCCTGGTTTCCCTGCCTTTGTTTCTTCTCTCCATTGTTCTCATGAATGGCCCGGGTTATTCCCGCAGCACAACATCTATTCTTGTATTGTTCGTGGGAATCACTGTCCTGCTTGGTTTGGGTTCCATAAGGCACTCACCTGAGAAGGCTCGATCTAAAATACTCGGCGGGGTTATAGTACTTGCGTTTATTTTTCTCCTCCTTCAACTTGCCGCTGATGGGTTTACCAATCGCTCCGCTTTATCCGTAGCGTTGGAGGCCTCGGGCCGGGATGTGACTCTTACTGGGAGAACAATCTTGTGGGCCGACATTATCGGTGAAGGGGCGAAACATCCACTTATCGGCGCAGGTTTTGGCAGTTTTTGGGTGGGCGATCTTGGTAACGATCTATGGATAAAGCACCCCTGGAAACCCAGACAAGGTCATAATGGATTCGTGGACGTTTTTGTGGAACTGGGTTTTATAGGTCTTTTCCTTTTATTTTGCTTGATAGCTAGCCGTTGGAAAACTCTTCTGAAAGAGCTTCGCGATAACTTCGAATTTGGTCGTTTTCGGTTATCAGTATTTATCATGCTGTTGATCCACAATATGACTGAAAGCAGCTTCCTCAGGGGCAGCCACAACCTGTGGTTCCTTTTTCTTCTTGTAGCAATGAGCTTCAAATTGAAGGCAAAAACGACCGCAGAAGTTGAAAGTGTGTAACTATTCCTAAGATAATAACCTGAACTCCGTCTGACCTGTATCACTGGCAGTCTCTAATCCCTAAAACTTGTTTATTAACAAAGAGGTTTAATGAAAACCATCCTACTCATCTCCAATCGGGTAATGCATTACCGAGTTTCGGTATACAATTACATGGCGCAACGTTTCGCGGAGCACGGATATGATTTTGTTGTTCGCAGCAATGAACTACAGAAGGACAATCCCCATCCTGTGAAGTTCGATTTCAAGGAAATCCCGTTTTCCTTTTCCCTTTACCGACAAGAGATCTGTGAAATTGATCCAGATGTGGTGATCATGTTTCTCCACCTGAAGGACCGTATTATATGGCCGCTTCTCCACTGGCTACGGATTAAAAGGATTCCTCTAATCAACTGGACAAAAGGTGCTAACCTTGATGACCCAGACAGCAAGTTCAAGTACATTCTGTTTAATTATGTACACGGTATGTGTGATCGCCTCTTGCTTTACTCCAGGCACGAGGAGCATTTTATAAGACCCGGCCTCAGAAACAGGATTTTCGCAGCCAACAATACAGTTAATTTCGAGGATTATCCCGAGATAAATGAGAGTCCCGAGGAAATCAAGCAGGACTTGGGAATTCCATTCGACAAGGTGGTTCTGTCGGTAGGCAGGATGGGCGTTGGCAAAGGTCGGAAAAAGATTGAGCATCTTATCGACCTTTTTAAAAAACTGAATCGCCCAGATGTCGGGCTAGTAATTGTCGGTTCCGGGATCAGCGAAGCTATGTTAGCTGAAAACCCTGGAAATATTATGTACTTGGGTGAAGTATATGATTTAAAAAACGTCCAGATTAGCCGGATTTTCAAAATGGCAGACTTGTTTTCGATTCCCGGCCATGTAGGGCTGGGACTAAACCAGGCTTTTTATTGGGAACTTCCCATGGTCACCGAGGATGGGCTGCAGCCACCAGAAATTCACTACCTGGTGGATGGCCGAAACGGTTTTATCGTTCCCGAAAACGATGTAGACGCTTTAAAGAAAAAGATCCTCCTCCTTCTGGACGATGATGAGAAACGCAGAGAGTTTTCCCGTAACGCACGAAGTGATATTCTAACCCATGGTTCAATCGAGAACATGTTCAAGGGATTCTATTTATGTGTTGATTCCCTCTTTTCCTTTAGGCGAAGTGATGAGCAGTGGAATCCGGAATATACAAAAGGAGGTCGATAATGAAGATCGCTATTTACGGATTAGGTTATGTGGGATGTATCTCCGGAGCCTGCTTAGCCGAAATGGGGCACACCGTCATCGGAGTGGATGTGAACGAGGACAAGGTAAAACTGGTCAATGACGGTCACCCCACCGTAATCGAAAAGGATTTTCCAGAACTTATAAAGAAGATGGTGGAAGAGAATCGTTTCAAAGCCACTACAGAGGGTGTTGCCACTGTTTCTGAAACAGACATGGCGTTTGTCTGCGTTGGAACCCCCAGTCGCCCTAACGGGAGTATCGACCTAAAGTATGTTAAGCGGGTATCCGAGGAGATTGGTCGCGGGATTGCAAATATCAATCATCATTATACGGTATGTATTCGCAGCACGGTACTACCGGGGACCGTAATGGAGATAGTTATCCCTACGCTGGAAGAGGCCTCTGGCAAGACAGCAGGTCAGGATTTCGGGATTTGCATGGTGCCAGAGTTTTTGCGAGAAGGCAGCTCTATTCATGATTTCTTCAACCCTCCCAAGACTGTTATCGGTCAGTTTGACGAAGCGTCAGGTGAACCGGTGGCAAGCCTTTTTGAACATCTCGAAGCTCCCTT
>Ga0255052_10003601_pt1 | contig 10710 bp, 9 predicted proteins | sample JV7_2_21_MG_FD_188632 | JGI IMG/M metagenome (GOLD analysis project Ga0255052, IMG submission 188632) | Seawater microbial communities from Jervis Inlet, British Columbia, Canada - JV7_2_21 | ecosystem: Environmental > Aquatic > Marine > Inlet | place: Canada: British Columbia | collected...
ATTGACACTCCGAATAATCTCAAGGATCTTTATGCATGATGTGCCCTCCGGGAGGGTTGGATTCAGAGTTCTTTCAGAATTTGACGCCTGAAACGCGAGACAGGCTGGCGGCACCGTTAGTGATCTCTAATTAGTTACAATAATTTACAATTGATCCACAATTAATAGTCTTTCAGAGAGTTTTATCCATGGCAAACATTCGTGTCGAGTACTTTGCGATACTGCGCGAACACGTGGGGCAGAGCGGCGAAAATCTGGAGACCAACTCACGAACCGTGGCAGACTTGTTTGACGAGCTGGATCGCCGTTACCGATTTCCAAAAATGGCACATATGAAAGTTGCGATTAATGATGAATTTGCTGAGTGGGATTCGGTACTGGCCAATGGCGATTCAGTCGTGTTTATCCCTCCGGTGGCGGGCGGATGAATAGCTTCGAGTTTTCGGCATCGCCGCTAATACCGGATCAATTGCGCGAACAGCTACTTGATCGCACCGCCGGGGCTTATGTCGGATTCGAGGGCTGGGTGCGCGACCATAACGAGGGTCGTCAGGTGCTGAATCTGGAGTACGAGGCATACGAGGAGTTGGGGTTAAAGGAAGGCGAAAAGATTGTTCAGGATGTTAAATCGCGATTCGGGGTAACGGAAGCCCGCTGCGTGCATCGGGTTGGCAAGCTGGAAATTGGTGATCTCGCGGTTTGGGTCGGGGTGAGCTCACCTCATAGAGACGAAGCGTTCACCGCTTGTCGGTACATCATCGACCAGGTTAAACATCGCGTCCCGATCTGGAAGAAAGAGCAATATACAGACGGAGATTCCGGGTGGGTAAACTGTGAGCGGTGCTCGGAAAGCAACGCCGCCGCAGTCCACGATGTGTGATTACCCAACTCTCATAGAAAGTAGGGGCAGGCCCTACTCCTCGCGATAACGGTCTTTGCAACTCCACCGTTGGAGGCAGGCCGCCGGAAGCTCTTTCCGCGGGAATAAAGCGGACCGCAGGGAGCCATCCCAAGGAAAGAGCTTCCGGCGGCCTGCCGCGAACTCTGGCACATACCAGCAGTAGCCAATGTCCTCGACCCGAAATCCCCTGCCAGGGACTCAGCCTTGTCCGCGGCCTACCCTTTGCAGGGATGGCTCCCTGCGGTCCGCTTTATTCCCTGCAAAGGGTAGGCCGCAGACAAGGCCTGAGCTGGTCGCGAGCGTTTGGAATCGGCGAATCTGTGCGTTACCCGACTTACTGGGTCCGTAAAACAAAGCCTAAGCGATTACACAAGATGACGGAGATCAAGCCATCTAATCTATTCCGTCAACCGATTGGCGGTCTTTCATTTTGTTCGAAACTTACTTTCCGGCGACTTGGCACCGATATGCGTCAATACGGGAATCCAGGTTACTGTCTTTCTCGCTCGACCAGTTCATCCGCAATGGCTAGCATGTCGTCAAAATTTTTCACCCCCGGACCGGTGGTCAGATATTTGCCGTTAACGACCAGTAATGGAACGCTCTGGACTCGATAGCGCTCTACCGTGAGATTTCTCGCTCGTTTCAGATTGTTCTCCACCGGAAATGATCTGAATGTGTTGTTAAACTCTTCTTCGCTTACGTCAAAGCGAGCGAAAAATTCCTGAATCTCATTTTCAGAGGTAAGCGATTTTCTGTTGACGTGCATTTCCTTGAAAATTGCACTGTGCATTACATCAAGTTTTTTCAAGGCTTCCGCGGTATAGAAAATACGCGCGTGCATCTGGTTTGTCGGGTTCCACATTACGGGCAAACGAATGAATCGCACATCGTCGGGTAACGCTGGGGTCCACTTATCGAGATAGGGATCGAAATTGAAGCAATGGGGGCAACCGTACCAGAACACTTCCGCGACCTCGATGACATCCGGCGCGCTGCTCGTGCCCTGAGCCGTGGTCAGCTTTGTGAAATGCTGGCCTTCACTGAACTGCCATTGCGGTGCGTCTTGTTCATCAGCTTCCGGTTCTGATTTTGCGAGGACAATTTCTTCATCTGCGGCGCTGGTTGTTGTGTCTGTATCTCCGGCCGACTCTTCGACGACTTCAACAGTGGCGATTGCCGCTGCTTCTTCCGAATCTACCGGAGCTTCACTTTCGGCCGGAACCTCGGTTGCGGCTTCTACTGTCGCTTCGGCTGCTGGTTCTATGGCGACGGTTTGATCAGTCTCCGAGCCGCTACCGCATGCGGAAACAAGAATTAAGATAGCGGCCATCAACAGATTACGGTAGCTAGTCATGTGTCGAATCCTTTTGAGGTATCTGGAATAACCGGCGTCAATTTTCCGCGGTCGCCGGTGTGCTAAGGCTTCAGTGCAGGCCTTGAATATAAGAAGCCACAGCTTTGATTTCGGCTTCGCTTAGTAATGCCGATACGTTGCGCATCACCTGATCCACGTCGGCATCGGTCTGGCGGGTGTTTGCGCGATAGGCAAGCAGCTGATTGGCGATATAAGTCGCATGTTGACCAGCCAGAGCGGGGAATCCGGCTGAGGGATTGCCGCGTCCTGATGGCCCATGACAGCCTATGCAGGCGCTTATGCCCCTGTCCATATCGCCACCACGGTAAAGACGTTCACCCTGTTTTACCAAAGCCGGGTCGGCGGTTTGCCGAGCAAGGGTTTGAGATGAAAAGTATGCGGCAACGTCTTCCATGTCTTGTTCGCTAAGCCCCGCCGCCTGGCTGGCCATCAATACTACATCTCGCGTTCCATCTTTGTACGAGCGCAGCGCTTTGACGATGTATTTCTCGTGTTGCCCGGCGAGATTAGGCCACTCCGGATTCAGGCTATTTCCATCCTGACCGTGACATGCCGAGCATGTTAAGGCTTTTGCCTGACCGTTTTCCGCATCTCCTTTTGCAATACCCGATCTCGGAGACAGCAGCATCAGTGCCGACAGCAGGAACAGGGAAACCACCGATGCGATAAATTGAATACGCGTATTTTTTCTGCCGCCTCGATAAATGTTTTGCATACTATATTCGTCTCCGGCTGGTGTAATAAAGTCGTGCTAAACTAGCGCACTACCCGCGACGGCGCATTTTACACGAATTCCTTGCCGAAACGATTACACGCCCATGTCAGTCTCGACGTGGGATGGACCGCCCAGTCTCGATTATGTCTGCATTCCCCGACGCACGCTTTCTGACCAGCGCTCACGAGGCACATCAGTTCGTCGTCGATACCGGCGTGGAGGTTGCCTTTGCTGGACGTTCTAATGCCGGAAAATCCAGTGCCATCAATACGATACTGAATCGCAGGAACTTTGCCCGAACGAGCAAGAGCCCGGGGCGGACACAATTGATCAATTTCTTCAGTCTTGCTGAGAACCAGAGGCTGGTCGATTTGCCAGGCTATGGCTATGCCCGGGTCGCCCAGTCGGTGCGGACGCACTGGCAAGGCTTGCTCGAGGAATATTTCCAATACCGTCGATCTCTGGCAGGTACTGTAATCGTCGTGGACAGTCGCCGGCTGCTCGGGGATTTCGACCGGCAAATGCTCGATTGGTGCCGATCCATCGAATGCCCGGTGCATATATTGTTGACCAAGGCCGATAAGTTGAAGCGGCAAGCGGCTAAAAACGCTTTGGTTGCATCGCAAAAAGAGTTGGGCGAAGTGGCCACGGTACAACTGTTTTCCGCAACCAAAGGGCACGGACTGGAGGAGGCCCTGCAGCAATTGAAGGCATTTTTATCTGCCGCCAATCAATAAAAATGGCTCCGAAAAAAAAGAAACCTCGGGTGCCCAGTTACGCTGAAACACCCGAGGCATAGGCCAATCGGCTTGTGAAAACCGATTGACTCCCCGCGTTGGGAGGTAATGCGGGGAGGGCATTTTTGTCACCCTACGCCATTAGAAACGAATGTTCCGGAAAAGTTCCGTCGCAACGGCCTCAAAAAAAAGGGCCTAATGCGCCTCGTCCCAATTGCTACCGACGCCAACTTCGACTTTCAGCGGAACCCGCAGATCGGCGGCGGAGTTCATAAGATCAACCACGTGGTCTTGAACATCCTGAACGATGTCACGATGCACTTCCAGAACCAGTTCATCGTGGACTTGCATGATGAGCCGGGCGTCCGCCTTGCTGGCTTGCAGCCATCCATCGACCGTTATCATTGCTTTCTTGATGATGTCGGCCGCTGTTCCCTGCATGGGCGCATTGATGGCGCTGCGCTCGGCATACTGACGACGCTGCGCCTGGCGCGCGTGGATCTCCGGTAAATACAATCGGCGACCGAACACGGTTTCAACGTATCCGACATCGCGAGCCTGTTCACGCGTTGCGTCCATGTAATCCGCTACGCCGGGATAGCGCGCGAAATACATGTCAACGTACTCTTGTGCCTCGGTACGATTGATACCCAGTTGGCGAGCCAAACCAAAGGCTGACATGCCATAAATCAATCCAAAGTTGATAGCTTTCGCCGAACGCCGCTGATCTGCGTCAACTGCTTCGAGTGACACGTCGAAGACCTCGGAAGCCGTGGACTGATGAATGTCGCGTCCTTCGGCAAAGGCTTGTAGTAATCCCGCATCACCAGAAATATGCGCCATGATGCGTAATTCTATCTGTGAATAATCTGCAGCCAGCAGAACGAAATTTTTCGGCGCGGTAAATGCTTGCCGGATTCGCCGCCCCTCCTCGGTACGGATTGGAATGTTCTGCAGGTTCGGGTCCGATGATGAGAGTCGCCCGGTTGCAGCGACAGCTTGATGGTAGGAAGTATGAATCCGTCCAGTCCGTGCGTATATTTGCAACGGCAATTTGTCGGTGTAAGTGGATTTCAGCTTGCTCAGGCTACGATAATCCAGCACCAGCTGTGGCAGGGGATAGTCCGGAGCGAGTTCGGCGAGCACGTCTTCCGCTGTCGATGGCTGCCCTTTGGGCGTTTTTCGAATTATGGGCAAATTGAGTTCGCCGAATAACACTTCCTGTAATTGTTTAGGCGAACCGAGGTTGAATGGGTGCCCAGCCACGGCGTGTGCCTCAGCCTCGACCGACGCCATTTTCTCGGCGAACTCGGTGCTCAATTTACTCAGCAGCTTGGCGTCCACGAGCACGCCATGCTCCTCCATGCGCTTTAGCACAGCTACGAGGGGCTGCTCTATTTCGCTATACAACCTGGCCAAGTTACCCGTACGTTCGAGTTCTGGCCAGAGCCGTTTATGCAGGCGCAAGGTGACATCGGCATCCTCAGCCGCGTACCCGGCCGCCTGCTCGATCGGCACCTCATCGAAACGCCGTTGCTTGGCGCCCTTTCCGGCGACATCTTCGTAGTGAATGGTTTGCTGATCGAGATATTTGCGTGCGACTGAGTCGAGGTCATGGCGGGTCGCAGTACTATTCAGCACATATGACTCGAGCATGGAGTCGTATCGCATTCCGCCCAGATCGATGTCGTAATTCATCAGTACGTGCGCATCATATTTCAGGTGATGTCCAACCTTGGCGCGTTCTTCATCCTCCAGCCATGGTTTTAAAGTCCTGAGTACACTATCGCGATCGAGTTGTTCCGGCGCATCAGGATAGACGTGTGCGACCGGGAGGTATGCAGCATCACCGTCGCCGACTGCGAATGACAGCCCAACGAGTTCCGCCTCCATGTAGTTGATACTCGTGGTCTCAGTGTCGAAGCCAACCAGTTCTGCTGTCTCAATTTTCTTCAGCCAGTTTGCAAGTTGTTGTTCGGTGAAAATCGTTTCGAATTCCACGTTGTCCTGCGGGATCTCGGCTACGGCATCCGGCAGGGTTTCAAGAAGGCGTCGCAGCTCCAGTTCTTCGTAAATATTGCGCAGCGTTTCCAGGTCGATTGGACCGGGTTTCAACTCGTCCAGGCTTGCGGCTATATCGATATTCTGACGAATCGTTGCCAGATCTCGAGACAATAGCAGCAGGTCTTTATTATCGGTGATTCGCTGTGCAACCCCTTGCGCACCGCGTATGGGCAGTTCGGCCACGGCTTCGAGATTGGAGAGTATGTCGGAGACATGCTCGAAATGGGCTAACAAAATCTCTGCTGTTTTCGGGCCGATTTTTGGCACGCCGGGAATATTGTCCGAACTGTCGCCAATCAGCCCGAGATAATCGATGATCTGGTCGGGGCGTACCTTGAATCTTTCGACGACGCCCGCGGCGTCGGTTTCACGCGGTTTTCGGTTTGGACCTCGGGGCATGGTATCGAGCAGGGTGACGTTGTCCTGAACCAGTTGAGCCATATCTTTGTCACCTGTGACTATGAGAACTGCCCAGCCTTTAGCGACAGCGCGGTGAGTCAAGGTACCGATGACATCATCGGCTTCTACCCCCTCGATGCGCAGCAGAGGCAGGCCGTTGGCTTGAATCGCATTCAGCAGAGGGTCGATTTGGGTTTTGAGGACGTCCGGCATGGGCGGCCGATTTGCTTTGTATTCTTTGTAGATATCGTCGCGAAAGGTTTTGCCGGGCGCGTCAAAAATAATTGCCATACGTTCGGGTGACATCTCCCGAAGTAATTTATTCAACATGTTTAGAACACCATGCACTGCTCCGGTCGGTATGCCCGTAGCGGTAGTCAACTCGGGCAAAGCATGAAATGCGCGATACAGGTATGACGACCCGTCAACGAGCACCAGTGGTTTTTTCGTCGATCGCGAATCGGCCATATTTTCAGTCCGATAGTTGCTTATCTTGTGATTCCGACTCTGATTCATCTTCCTCGCCGGAATCGCCAGTCGGCGATGTTGGAGTGATTTCTTTTTCCGGAATGTAGAGATCGCCCTTGAGACCACAAGCATTGGTTAGCATCAGGACAGAGGCTATTGATGCCGCTGAAATGTTGCGCCGAATGTTACTTGTCTTCATCCTGATTTAGCTCTTCGGCGACGCGACGGTAGGCATCTCTGAAGCTCAAGCCTTCCTCGAGTACGATGCGATTTGCCCGCCCGGCCGCATAGATGGCCGGATCCAGATCTATGTTATCCGGCAAGAATTCCAGGCTACCGATTAGCAGCGTCATGATTTCACAGGAATCTCCGGTTAAATCAATTGCCCTGAACAGCGGTGCTTTGATTCTTTGCAAATCGCGTTGATAGCCGGAGCCCGTTTTAGCCGGGATATTCATGATCTCCAGCAGGCTGGCTTGCAGCGTAGCGGTGCCCGCCCTTACCAGTTCGAGTACATCGGGGTTGCGCTTCTGCGGCATGATCGATGATCCGGTCGTCATGGATGTGGGTAGCGAAATGAATGCAAATTCCTGCGTATAAAACATCAGTAGATCAGTCGCTAACCGACCCAGATCCTGCATTAGCATGCAGAGCTCAAATACCAATCCGGCTTCTGCTTTTCCTCGGGAAAGTTGCACCGCGGTGACCGGATCATGATTTGCTTCAAAGCCGAGTGCATCACGCGTTGCGTCGCGATCAATGGGCAAGCCAGGCACGCCATATCCAGCAGCACTGCCCAGAGGATTTTTCGAAATTCGCCGACGGCTGGCTGCCAGGCCACGTGCATCATCACTGATTTCCGCCGCAAATCCATTGGCCCACAAATGCACTGAGCTTGGCATTGCTTGTTGCATGTGGGTATATCCGGGTAGCTGCGTCTCAGCTTCACGCTCACCGAGCGCCTCCAGCGCATTGGCGACAGCGTCCGCTAAATCCTCCAGTTCATCGGCTGCATCAAGAAGATATAAACGCAGCGCGGCGAGTACCTGATCATTACGCGAGCGACCAAGATGAATTCGCTTGCCGGCCTCGCCGATATTGTTGACGAGTCGGCTTTCCAATGCAGTATGCGCATCTTCTTCGTCCAGGCTGATATTCCATTCACCGGCTTCGTGAGCCTCAGCCAGTTGCTCGAGGCCATCTCGAATCATTTTGCAGTCGACATCAGACAATAATTGTTGCTGATTGAGCATGTTCGCATGCGCGATGGATGCGCGCACATCGTACGCCACCAACCGGTCGTCAAGAATGTGGTCTTCTCCGGCCGTATAGCGAAGAATCTGTGCATCCAGCGCTTCACCCTTGTCCCAGAGGCGTTTCATGTCTAAACCACCGGTCCTTGTTCTTCTGCCGATAATGTATTGATGTTTTCCACAACCAGCGTTCCCGTGCCCTCATTCGTGAAAACTTCCAGTAGCAATGTATCAGGCAGCTTGAAAGAGATGACGTGCACTCGTGGCACACCACCTTTAATGGCAGCTTCGATTGCGGATGCTTTCGGTAACATGCCCGCGGCCAGCGAACCAGCGTCACGCAGTTTTTGCAGGCCAGGCAGGTCGATATATGAGACGAGTGACCCGGCGTCTCGCGAATCTTCGAGAATGCCAGGTGCGCCGGTAATCAAAATCAATTTCTCCGCATTTAAGGCCGAGGCGAGAGCGGCGGCAACTGTATCCGCATTAATGTTTAGTAAGGTACCGGAGGAATCCGCTGATAAAGGGCTAATCACCGGCATGAGTCCACTCTCTATTTGTGTGCGCAGAATTTTCGCGTCGACTGAATCGATATCGCCCACAAAACCGTAATCCACCAGCCCCGCTTCGTGGCCCTCAACCTCGACCGGTGGTCGCCGGTGAGCGCGGATCAGCCCGGCATCGACCCCACTGATGCCGACCGCCGGCAGATCGATCTCCCGGCACGCCGCCAGAATTTCGGTATTTATTTTTCCATTCAACACCATCGTGCTGACTTCGAGTGATCGATCATCCGTGATCCGCCGGCCGCCAACGAATTGAGAATCGATGCCAAGTTCCTCGGCAAGCTGGGTAGACTGTTGGCCACCTCCATGCACCAGCACGACGCCGACTCCAACTTGATGCAATATCGCTATTTGCCGTATCAGATCACGGGTGGACTCAGAACTGGCAAATACCTCACCGCCTGCTTTTAGCACAAAGATTTTTCGCTTGAACATGCGAATATATGGAGCGGCATGCTTTAATGCCGCGACGACGATGTCGCGATTCTCAGAATTTTGCATCAGGTTCCACCATTCAACAGAAGTCGGTGCAAAACGGCCATTTGCGCGAACAGGCGATTCTGGGCTTCCTGAATAACCACGCTTCTGGGGCCATCCAGCACTTCATCGGCCGCCACGACGCCTCGGCGCACCGGCAGGCAATGCATGAACCGACATTCATCGGTTGCAGTATCAAACCAGGAATTGTCGACACACCAATCGTCGAGTTCTGCGCGCAGATCTTTATCCTGAAGCTGATCACCGTAATGGCGCGTCGAAGACCATGATTTCGCATAAATAACCTGTGCGCCCGCCAGAGCTTCGCCACGATCAGCCGTTTCACGCAATGATCCCCCGGAAGCTGCCGCCGCCTGTTGGGCTTTTAGCATGATCGATTCCGGGAGCGCGAAGCCATCGGGCCGCAGAACCGTGACATCCATGCCTCGCATTGCGGCCATGTGAACGGTCGCTGCCGGTACGGCAAGGGGTAAGGCGCGCGGGTGAAAGGCCCAGCTCAGCACAAATTTTCCGCCCTGGCGTGGCAGACCCAGGTCATCCATTGTCTTCCAGTCCGCCAGGCTCTGGCACGGGTGATTTATCGCCGATTCCATGTTTATGAGTGGAATCTCGCACAAGCTTCGCATTTCGTTATATTCACGATCCGCCAGATCCTCGTCGATACTGCGCCGTTCCGCGAACGCGCGGATCCCAATGACATCCGCGTAAGAAGCAATGACCGGCACAGCCTCGCAAACATGCTCTGCCGCCATGCCATCCATAACAATTCCCGGTCGCGTCTCAATCCCATGAATAGACATATCTGGCGAGATTACAAATGAGCCGCCGCCCAATCTCACCATGGCCGACTGGAAAGACGCTAAGGTGCGCAGCGAGGGACTCATAAATAGCAAGGCCAGTACTTTACCTTCGAGAGACCGTGGCTCAGGGCTCTTTTTTAGCCGGCTCGCCAGATTCAGCAAATCTTCGATCTCATCCAGGCTGAAATCCGCGAGGTCATGAAACTCTTTCATTTAGTTCTCCTGCAAAATAATATGGTGCTGGATGTTGCAATCATCCTTCGGGCAAGTCGGCGAGAATATCCAATAATCGTTGCACATGCTGCTGCTCGAGTATTAACGGAGGCAGTAAGCGCAGCACGAATGGATCCGCACTGGTGCCTGCGAGGATATTCTTTGCCAGTAATTCATCACGAACCTGTCGCGCGGTTCGCCGGCAGCGCAATCCCATCAGAAATCCTTTCCCCTGCGCGTTTGTCACGGGCCCCACCGGCAAAGCCTCTTTTATCAGTGTCGAAAGCGTGCAGACATTCTCCATTAGCTGTTCCTTACGAATGACGTCAATGACGGTTTTCACCAGAGCGCAAGCGATCGGTCCTCCGCCAAAGGTGCTGCCCAGATCTCCGCTACCCACGGACCTGGCAACATCGCCGGTTACGATGAGCGCGCCACACGGAAATCCGCCGGCTACAGACTTCGCAACCGTCAAGATGTCGGGTTGAACATTATATAAATTCGTTGCGAAGGGCTTGCCGCATCGGCCGATTCCGGATTGGACCTCATCGATGATTAGTAGTGCGCCGTTATCCGCGCAGGTTTGCGCGACTTTTTGTACGAACTCGAAATCCAGATCAACTGCCCCGGCAACGCCTTGCACCAATTCCAGAATTACGGCTGCTGTCGCATCGGTAACGGTGTCGGGTATTGCGGAAGTTTCGTTTCTGGGTAAGAA
>Ga0255052_10003602_pt1 | contig 10709 bp, 5 predicted proteins | sample JV7_2_21_MG_FD_188632 | JGI IMG/M metagenome (GOLD analysis project Ga0255052, IMG submission 188632) | Seawater microbial communities from Jervis Inlet, British Columbia, Canada - JV7_2_21 | ecosystem: Environmental > Aquatic > Marine > Inlet | place: Canada: British Columbia | collected...
GGGAATCGGCGCCGATCCGGCTGTCGGCATCTACATCGACGGCCTGTACGCATCACGTGGCACCAACGCGACGGCGGCATTTTTCGACGTCGAGCGTATCGAAGTCGTCAAAGGCCCGCAGGGCACGCTGTTTGGACGCAATGCGTCGGCCGGCGCAATCTCGATTATCACGCGCAAGCCCGAGATTGGTGAAAACTACGGTAGCGCACTCGTAGGATTCGGTGACGAAGGCCAGCAAAAGTACGAGTTCATCTACAACGCCGGTCTCGGCGACAACTCCGCCCTGCGCTTCGGCATCAAGCATGACCAGCGTGATGGCCTGTACACGAATTCCGTCACGGGCAAGGAACTCAACGGTCGCGAGCACACCAATGCACGCCTGAGCTACCTGTACGATGCCGGTGGTTCGTACAACACGCATTTTTCGGTCGAGTACATCGATTTCAGCAACAATGCTGGATTCGTGACGCCTGATCAGTCGTTCGCAGATACCGTCGCTTTGGATGACGTACCCGCAGAGCAGACACTCGAATCGTTGCGCGTCAACTGGACCAACAACTGGGACCTGAGCGATGCGCTGACGCTGACGTCGATTACAGGTTACTACTCACATGACGTCAACGTCACTCCGGTAGACGCCGACCTGATCGATTTCTTCGTCGCCGACTTCCAGGAGCCGCAGGAAAACGACTACTTCAGCCAGGAATTTCGTCTGAATGGCGGCAGCGATGCCGTGGACTGGTTCATCGGTGCGAGCTATGCGAAGGAAGAATTGTCTTTTGTCAATGATCTGCGCTACGACGAGTTTGTTGTGGCCGAGCTCTTCGATCTACACAGCCTGGACATGGGCAACGGTGATGTTTGCGACGGTGGTATCGATTTCGACGGTACCGGTGATGTTGCAGTGCCCGTGTGCGTAAGCCCGGCGAGCGAAATGCCTCGTGGCGACGGCGAGAACGAAAGTGTTGCCGCTTACGGCGACCTGCGCTGGCACATGAGCGACACGTTCGACCTGAATCTCGGTGTCCGTTACACGCGTGACGACAAGTCCCTGGTTTACGACAATCCGCCGACGAACGGTCTGCTGGGAGGTCTCGATGGCCAGATTTTCGGACCCCTCACGCCTGGACCGGTCTCATCAAGCGTCGAATTCACGTCTACGGATCCGCGCGTCGCACTTAACTGGATGCCGACTGACGACGTTATGCTGTACGCAAGCGTTGCGAAGGGCTACAAGTCGGGCGGACTGAATCGCCAGTTCGACCCGGTCGCGCAGGATATTCTGCCGTTCGACAAGGAAGAAAATACGGCGTATGAACTTGGTATCAAATCAACAGTCTGGGGCGGACGTGGCCAGATTAACGCCGCTGTATACGCCAATGAATACACCGACTTCCAGCTGGAAGAACTAATTAACCTCGTACCGCAGGTTGATAACATCGGCGACGTCGATGTGGTTGGCGCCGAGGTCGATTTCAGGTTCCTCATGAGTGAGCAGTTCGAGCTGTTCGGTTCGCTGTCGGTCCTCGATACCGAGGTTACGAACGCTGCCGATACATCACGTAACGGCAACAAGTCGCCGATGGCAGCCGAGACCTCAGGATCGCTTGGTGCCAAGTTCACAACGCCAATGGGTAGCGGTGACTTTGATGCACAGGCAATTTACGCGTACTCGGACAACTTCTTCTTTGATCTCGAGAACACACTTGAGCAACCGTCGTACAGCACGATCGACGCTCGCCTCGCGTGGTCGAATGACACCTGGGGCGTCGCGCTGATCGGCGAGAACCTCAGCGACGAGGAGTACCTGGCAGAGTCATTCCCGTTCCTCGACATCACAACCATTCGTGCCTGGGGCCGCCTGCTCCGTGCAGAGTTCACCCTGAACTTCTAGGCCATGAATGCGCCGATGCAGAAAAACGCGATGGATGCCGGCACGGTCATAGCTGCCGCCATCATCGCGTCTGCCATCGGCGCACTCTTCTACAACGTGCTGCCCATCTATATGGGGACGGCTCAGGACTACCGTGGTCTCGATAACCGGGCCATCGGTTTCCTGAGTACGGCCTTTTTTTTCGGCTACAACGTCGCAACGATCAGCGCCTTCTTCTGGATTCGCCGAGTTTCCTGGTCGCTGGTCGTCGCGATCTCCACACCAATCGCCGCCATTAGCCTTGCGGGCGGCGCTTTGCTACCGGGCTATGTGGCTCTTCTCGTGACAGTCGCCATCTCGGGCGCCGCTTTTGCAGCCATCTACGGCATCGGCACAACAATCCTGGGCGACACGTCCAATCCGGCCCGCTGGTTCGGCGTCAAGATCGCCGCCGAAGCGATGCTCGGCGCGCTGCTGCTGCTCGTTCTGCCCGCGACAACAATCGCCCGCTGGGGCTTCAATGGCACCGTGATCGGCGTCATTATCGCGATGGTCTTCCTGGCCCCGTTTCTGTTCTGGATTCCTGCAGCGGGAACCAAAGGCCAGGAAGACGCAGATCAGATCGCAGGCGCTAACAAGAAGCAACAAAGCCCGTATATCTGGGGTGCACTTCTGGCATTGCTCATTTTCTTCACGGGTGCGTCGGCAATCTGGGCATTCCTGGAGCGAATCGGCGCACAACAGAATTTTGCACCGGCCACCCTTGGCGTCTTGTTGTCGATCACACTCATTTTTGCATTGCTGGGCTCACTACTCGCTGCTGCCCTGGGTGGACGCTTCGGCAGTGTAAGACCGTTTATAGCCGGTGCAATCCTGACGCTGGTCGCATTGTTTCTGCTAAGTACACAACAGTCGTTTATTTTGTACGCGATCGGAGCCTGCCTGCAGACGTTCGTGATTGGACTCCTGCTGCCGTTTGCGGTGACAGAAGTTGCTGATCTGGACACTGACGGTCGCTACGTCGTACTTAGTGTCCCCGCGATCGGCATCGGCGCCATGGCGGGACCTGGAATTGCCGGCATATTGTCGCAATCAGGAGATTTCGCCGCACTGCTCGCCTTTGTTGGCGCTGCGTTCGTCGTAGCAGCCATCCTGATCACCGTATCTGCCATGCGAGCAAGGCCCGGCGCAGCACATGTGAGGTCGTAACAATGTCAACAAACAGCAGTGCGGTAGCCGCATCCATCGACGCCTCGGATGATGTGCTCCGGTTCATCGACGCCGATGGCAATTTGCTCAACAAGAATCACGATATTGACGATGCCCTGCTCGTCGAGCTGTATCGTCAAATGCTCCGGACACGCGCTTTTGATGAGGCCGCGATGCGTCTGCAGCGTATCGGCCGCATTCCGGCTTACTATCCCTGCGCCGGCCAGGAAACTCACGTTGCCGTACCCTCGGCGCTTGAGGATCGTGACTGGATTTTCAGCCAGTATCGCGAGCAGGGCGTACGGCTCACGCGTGGTGTACCGGTCGTCAATGAGCTCGCGTTGTGGCGCGGTATGCCCCACGCTTTCTGGGACCCCACCGAGTACCGCATTACGCCAATGAATGTGACGATTGGTACACACCTGCCGCACGCGACGGGCTACGGGTACGGTGCCAAACTGCTTGGCAAAGACGAAATCTCGCTCGCCCTGTTCGGCGACGGGGCGACTTCCGAGGTCGATTTTCACGCGGCGTTGAATTTCGCCGGCGTCTGGAAGACCCCGACCATATTCTTCTGCCAGAACAACCGTTACGCACAATCCACGCCGATCGAGCAGCAGACCGCGTCGGAGACGCTGGCGCAAAAGGCCGAGGCCTATGGCATCGAAGGCGTAAGAGTCGACGGCATGGACGTCATCGCGGTGCATACGGCATTGAACGCCGCGGTCGAAAAAGCTCGCACCGGTGGCGGCCCAACGATGATCGAATCACTGTGCTATCGCTACACGCCACACTCCACTTATGACGGCACGCCCGTTTATCGGACCCGGGAGGAAGAAGCGGAGTGGAAGGAGAAGGACCCACTCGTTCGCACACGCGCGCTGCTACTCGCCCGTGGTCTTATCGACGAAGAATTCGACGAAAAAGTAACGGCCGAGATGCGCGCTGCTGTCGACGCGGCCATCGATGAACTCGAGGCAATGCCCTTGCCGTCGCGCGACACGTCCTTCCGTGCCGTGCACGAAAAAATGCCGCAGCGGCTGATCGAGCAATTGCACGAGGAACAGGCGGCCGCCGGCGAAGAACTTTCAGTCATTTCGGATGACGAGCGTTATTCGCCTGGGGACGAGGTCGAACCCGACGGGGAGCGCAAGGCGCTGACCTTGGTCGAATCTCTGAATCTCGCACTTGATCATGCGATGACAGAACGCGATCAGACCGTGATCATGGGCGAGGACGTCGGCCGCGAAGGCGGCGTGTTCCGCGTCACTGCCGACATGTACGATAAATATGGCGCTGATCGTATGCTCGACACGCCACTGTGTGAACTTGGCATCATCGGCACCGCGATCGGAATGTCGATGGCCGGCGTACGACCCGTTTGCGAAATGGAATTCGCAGGGTTTGCGTTCACGGCATTCGACCAGATCATTTCCCACGTCGCACGCTATCCCTGGCGTACGGTCGGCAAATCCCGTTTCCCGATGGTCATTCGCATGCCGGGTGGCGGTGGTCATGAGGGCTACGAAGGTCACTCTGACTCGACCGAGGCGCTGTTTGCTCACGTTCCCGGCTGCCTGCAGGTTGTTTACCCATCCAATGCGACTGACGCGAAAGGCCTGTTGGCGGCGGCGCTCGAAAGTGAGGACCCGGTTATTTTCTTCGAGCCGATCGTCAAGTATTTCACTCGCTACGACGATGTTCCGGTCGGGCACTACACGATTCCGCTTGGTAAAGCGCGGATTGCACGTGAGGGGACCGATGTAACCATCGTTACTTACGGCAACGCGGTCGGCATTTCCGAACAGGCCGCGGCACAACTGGAGGACCAGGGCATATCCGTTGAGGTCATCGACCTGCGAACCATCAAGCCCTGGGACGAGCAATGTGTGCTGGACAGTATCGAGAAGACCGGTCGCCTTGTGGTAGTCCATGAAGCCGCGAAGAGCGGCGGCTTTGGCGCCGAGATCATTGCGACAATCATGGAGAAGGGCGGCTATCTACTCGAAACGCCACCTGTCCGCGTCGCGCATGCCGACATGCCCTGGGCTGTCGCCAAACTCGAGCCGTACTCGATGATCAGCCCCGAGCGCGTTGCCAATGCTGTCCGCAAGGTAATGGAGGACTGATCATGGCGAAGGAATTCAAGCTTCCCGACCTCGGCTCCGGACTACAGGAAGGTCAGATTGTTAATTGGCTCGTTAACGTCGGCCAGGAAGTCACGACCAGCGACGACCTGTGTGAAATAGAAACCGAAAAAGCTGTTATCGAGATTCCTATGCCTTACGCCGGCACGGTACTCGAACTCAGAGCTGAAGCCGGTGACATGGTCCAGGTCGGTTCGGTCATCGCGGTTATCGGCGGGTCTGGCGAGTCAACGGCAAGCGCCGAAGCGCCCGCCGGGGAGCCCTCAGTATCTGCTCAACCCGTGGTTGAGGAAGTCGCACCGGCGCCAACATTGGTATCGACAGCGACGACGGCGACGGGCCGCGTAAAGGCGATGCCGTCCGTGAGGCGCATGGCGCGCGAATACGACATCGAGCTGGCAAGCGTCGCTGGATCCGGCAAACACGGTCAGATAACGAGAAAGGACGTGCTCGCCATACTCGACAACCGCCCGGCCGCAGCGTCCGCGCCGGCGCAACAGGCGCCGGCGGAAAGCGCGTCGTCGCAGTTCGAACCGTTTTCGATGATTCGCAAGACAATAGCCGCACGCCTGTCGAAATCGTGGCAGGAGATTCCGCATGTGTTCACGCGCATGGAGATCGATGCAACCCGGCTATTGGTCGTGCGCAAGGCCCTGATCGAAGAGCTCGATACGAAGATCCCGATTGAGGCGATACTCGTCAAAGCCTGCCTGCCGGCACTCAATGAGTTCCCGGCGTTCAACGCAACCGTTGTCGACGACGGCCTCGAATTGCACCAGCACTACAACATCGGACTCGCGGCGGACACCGAGACCGGGCTTGTCGTACCGGTACTCAAGAACGCGGACCAGCTATCACTGCGCGAAATGGTCGCCGCAATGCTCGACCTGTTGCCAAGAGCCGTGGAACGCAAGGCGACGCCAGAGGAGCTCTCGGGAGCGACATTCACGGTCAATAACATTGGCGCACTCGGGCACATGATGGGCACGTCGATCATTCCGCACGGCACCACTGCCATCCTGTCCGTTGGCCGTGCCGTCGAGAAACCGGTCATCCGCGACAGTGAGATTGTGATCGCCCCGGTACTTGAAGTCACGCTGTCTTTCGATCACAGGGCGATCGACGGTGGCCTTGCACAACGCTTCATGAACCGCGTCTGCGAGAACCTGGAGGAGCCCGTCAAAGCACTGCTTTGAGTTGGACACACTCATGGATCAAACCATCAAAGACATGCTGGACCTCTATGGCGTAACGCCGGAAACGGAGCGCTTTCTCCTCGGCGATCAGCGCATGTTCGTGAATGGCGAGTTCGTCGAGTCCGGTGACAAAGAGACGATCGACGTTATCGAACCTTCGACTGCCAGCTACCTGACCTCGGTACCGTCCGGCACGACAGGCGACGTCGACCAGGCCGTCGCGTCGGCGCGGATTGCTTTGCGCGATGGCGCCTGGGCAACTATGAAGCCTGCCGAACGGGAACGACTGTTGTTCAAGCTCGCGGACGCGATCGAGCGCAACGCCCAGACACTTGGTGAGATAGAGACCATCGACAACGGCAAGGCGATCGGCCCGTGTATCGAGATGGACATCCTGGGCGGCGCCGACTTGCTACGCTACATGGCGGGCTTTGCCACCAAACTGGACGGCGCAACGCGTCGGGTTTCGATACCCGGCGATCACCTCGCCTGGACGTTTCGCGAGCCGGTGGGTGTAGTTGCTGCCATCGTGCCCTGGAACTGGCCGTTCAACATGGCGATGTGGAAGATAGCGGCGGCACTCGCGGTCGGCTGCACAATGGTGATCAAGCCGGCACAACAGACCTCGCTTTCAATGCTGTACTTCGCGCAACTCTGCCAGGAAGTCGGACTGCCGCCGGGTGTCATCAATATCGTCACCGGGCGCGGCAGCACGATTGGCGATTACCTGGCAAATCACGAGGCCATCGACAAAGTCTCGTTTACGGGCTCGACGCCGGTCGGCAGGACAGTCGGTGAAGCCGCTGGCCGGGCGCTATCCCCGGTGACTCTCGAACTGGGCGGGAAATCGCCCATGATCGCGTTTGATGACGCCGATCCGAAAGCCGTGGCTGCAGCAACACGATGGAGCGTCTATTTCAACGCCGGCCAGGTATGCAGTGCCGGCTCGCGGCTGTACGCACATTCGTCGGTCTACGACGACGTCATTGACGAACTGGCCAAAGTGACCGGCGCAATGAAAATAGCGCCGGGTCTCGATCCAGATTGCGATATGGGCCCGGTCATTTCCGAATCCGCATTGCGCGGAATCCGTGGCTACATCGAGCAAGGCAAAGCGGAAGGTGCCGAGCTGATCTTTGGCGGCAACCCGGTTGACCGCCCAGGCTACTTTATTGAGCCGACTCTGTTCGCCGCCAGCGACAACAACATGTCGATCGTGCAGGAAGAGATATTCGGCCCGGTCCTCGTGGTGCTAAAATTCGACTCCGACGAAGAGGCATTACGACTTGCGAATGATAATATTTACGGTCTCGCCGGCAGCATCTGGACGCAGGATATTTCGCGAGCACTACGCTACTCAGCGCAACTCGAAGCGGGCACCGTCTGGATCAACAATCACGACATCGTAGACAGCAATATGCCCTGCGGTGGCTTCAAGCAATCGGGGTTCGGCAAGGATATGGGCCCGGAGCAACTCAACTACTTTACTCGCACGAAGGCGGTGTGGGCGACAATCTAGAAGCAACCTGATCATGACTGAATATATTGCGCCACTTGGAGACTTGAATTTCGTCATTAACGAACTTGCGGGTCTGGAAGAACTCAGCAAGTTGCCGGGTTTCGAGCATGCAACCGAGGATCTGTTAGAGCCGATCCTGGAAGAAGCATCGCGATTTGCGCGCGAAGTTCTAAGCCCTACTAACGTCATCGGTGACGAGCAAGGGTGCAGCGTGGAAAACGGCGTCGTAAAAGTCCCAACCGAGTTTTCAGAGGCCTATCAACTGTTCGTCGAGAGCGGTTGGCAAGGGTTGGATGGTTCTCAGGATTACGATGGCATGGGACTGCCCGCCCTGATCGGTTCTGCTACGTTCGAAATGTGGGCGACGGCGAATTTGGCGCTGAGTTTGTGTCCCATGTTGACCAGCGGTGCCATTGATACCGTTGAACTCCACGCCACCGACGAGCTGAAGCAACGCTATCTACCCAAGATGGTTAGCGGTGAATGGACCGCCACGATGGATCTGACGGAACCTCAAGCGGGTTCTGACCTTGCGAAAGTCCGGGTGCAAGCCGTGCCCGACGGCGACCATTACAAAGTCAACGGCACCAAGATCTTCATCACCTGGGGCGATCACGAGATGGCCGAAAATGTCATTCATCTTGTTCTTGCCCGCTTAGCGGATGCTCCTGAAGGTGTCCGGGGAATTTCTTTGTTCCTCGTGCCGAAGTTTCTCGTCAACGACGACGGCAGCCTGGGCGATCGAAACGATGTGTATGCTACGTCGGTCGAACACAAACTCGGTATTCACGCGAGTCCGACCTGCGTATTGAATTTCGGTGACAGTGGTGGGGCTGTCGGTTACCTGGTCGGGCAGGAAAACCGTGGCCTTGCTTGCATGTTTACGATGATGAACCTGGCTCGCTTGCAAGTAGGCGTCCAGGGCATCGCAGTGAGCGAACGCTCTTATCAGGCCGCCCGGGACTACGCGAAAGAGAGAGTCCAGGGCCAGGTTCCTGGCAGCCGTGAATCCGCTCGCATCATTCAGCATCCCGATGTCCGCCGGATGCTGATGACGATGAAGTCGCTTATCGAGGCAATGCGAGCGACGGCCTATGTCACTGCGTCGACGATTGATACCGCCAATCACACCGAAGACGCGGACCTGCGGACGGCATCACTGGAGCGGTCGGCCTTGCTAACGCCCATCGTAAAAGGCTGGATGACCGAAGTAGCCCAGGAACTGACATCCATTGGCGTCCAGATTCACGGCGGCAATGGCTACGTAGAGGAAACCGGCGTGGCGCAACATCTGCGTGATGCGAGAATACTGACCATTTATGAAGGCACTACGGGTATACAGGCAAACGACCTGGTCGGTCGCAAGGTCCTCGCCGACAGTGGCCTGGGCATGCAGCGCCTACTCAGTGAAATTGCCGGGTTCGATGCCAACCTTGCAGCCTGCGGCCCTGATTTTGAAAGTATCAGGAAAGCCGTGGCAACAGGTCACCGACGACTGGAAGAAGCAACAACCTGGCTGCTTGCCAAAGCGCAGGATGAACCGGCCGTTGTCTACCTGGCCGCCTTCGATTACATGATGCTGGCCGGCACCGTGATCGGTGCCTGGCAAATGGGGCGAGCCGCCGAAATCGCGCACAGAAAGCTCGCGACTAACGCGGGTGCCGCTAATTTCTACAAGGCGAAGGTCATCACCGCACGGTTCTATGCCGAAGAGATCTTGCCTCGATCCGCCGGTTACCTCGAAGCTGCCACTTCGGACAGTAGCTCAGCGATGGAGTTGCCAGAAGATCAATTTTAGATCACGGCTGTTGTGTTTGCTGAATCCGGGCAAGCCCGATGCCGTAGTTGTCTCACTGTGACCGCTACCCTGCGCAACTTACGAAATGTTTCTGAATCACGCGAAGCGCCGAGGATGCGACGAAACCCCACGTCCATTTGGACTTACCGTGGACTTAACTGCTCAGCCAGGACGAGATCCGTTCAAGAATGTTCGTCCTAACCATTTGAAAAGATTGGCGCGCCCGACAGGATGGATTCGGGCCTACGGCCCTCACCCCTTCGTGGGGCGCACTTCGTGCGTCTGTCGGCCGACTTCGTCGGCCTCGGATCGAACCTGTGACCCCTGCCTTCGGAGCACGCCTTTTCATTTGTAAGTAACTGAAATTATTAACACTAACTGGCGTGGCGTCCATTGCAATTGCAGAACTTTGCACAACTGTGCAGCACTCAGTCACACAATTCTCACACAGTCATGCAGCGACCTCAGAGAGCTTCCACCATTACTCAACCAGGAGCCCTTGTTTGCCTAGCGGTCGTAGGACAACGTCAGGAAAAACTCGCGGCCCCGGCCCGGGAAATAGCGGTAGTCGCCGAAAGCAAAATCGGCGCGGTCTGCAATCCGACGGTTGGTTGCATTGTTGACGCGCGCCGTCAATTGCAGTCTGTCGGACAAGCCGACCCACGCGCGCAGGTTCAGCAATTCGTGCCCCGGATAGCTGTGCTGGTTCTCAGCATCGAGATAGTAGCGGCCGATGGCCACCCATTGAAGACCTGCATCAAATCTGTCGCTCGCAACAAAACTCAGCTCGGCACTGCCCAGCCAGCGCGGCGCAGTATCGATATCGCGACCCGAAACGAAAGTCTCACCGCGCGCCGCAACCGCATCAAAGTCATACTGATGACGTGCGTAAGTGCCATCGAGTGAGAATTGCCACCGCTCATGCAATTCCCAATCCCAGGACGCCTCGACACCTCGATGCTGACTT
>Ga0255052_10003603_pt1 | contig 10709 bp, 7 predicted proteins | sample JV7_2_21_MG_FD_188632 | JGI IMG/M metagenome (GOLD analysis project Ga0255052, IMG submission 188632) | Seawater microbial communities from Jervis Inlet, British Columbia, Canada - JV7_2_21 | ecosystem: Environmental > Aquatic > Marine > Inlet | place: Canada: British Columbia | collected...
GTCGGCATCCGGCTCGAGATGAGGTAGAGCACAGCGGATCGAGCTGCTTTGCCCTGATTCGAACGCGCAGTTGTCGATCAGCTCTACGGCGAGTCCGGCCAGAACAGCAGCGAGCGCGGGACCTCGGTGACCGACAACGACCAGAACCTGTCTGATACGCGAGGCCAGAACGCGTCTGGTCACTCGGCGCACGAGGGGCTCGCCACGAAACGCGGTGAGCTGTTTGGGAAGCTCACCGCTGAACCGTACTGAAGGCCCCGCGGCCAGGATGACACCACTCACCCGACTCGTTCGACTCGCCACAGCAATTTCCTATCATGGAAAAGAACTTTCTTGAACCTACCCGTCGGGGTGGTTTGTGTGCCGCCCTTTCGGGTATTGTTGGCGAGGCAGGGCCTTCTCTAGTCTGACGCTAAGGTTCTGTGCAGATGGGTCTTCACGATGATGTACGCCATTCTTATGCAAGTCCCACCCCGGCATGTGACCACCCAGTGGTCCGTGTTCAAAGACTGACCTTCCACAGTCCCCCTTCCAAATAGCGCAAGGGGTAGATCCAAAACAGGACCTCGGAAACGAGGTCCTCCCATCTGCTCGTCTGGAATGAGGCAGTGGGGCTGTGAGGCAATGAGGTCAGAGAAGACGGGGTCCTGAGGCAAGAGGAATCCCATCCACACTCGAAGTGGCCGACGCCCCTGTCGGCCGGGGCGACGGCAGGAGGAAATAGGGGGACACCATTCCGCTGCAGGCGATGGCCTTTTCAGTATCCATTGATTGCTCAAATGCTGTCGCCTTTCCGTGACCTTCCGGATGGTGTCCCCCTATTTCCGGGGACGGCCGACAGGGGCGGGGCGTCGGCCACTTCGAGTGGGAATCCTCTTGCCTCAGGACCCTCAGGACCCTCAGGACCTCAGGACCTCTCTCCCATACCTCACCGCCACGATCTCGGCCATGATGGCCAGAGCGATCTCCTCAGCGCGGCGACCGCCCAGATCGAGCCCGACAGGCGCCGAGATGCGGTCGCTTTTGTCCGAGGAGACTCCTAGCTCTCGCAAGGCCTCGAGCCGCTTGGCATGAGTCTTCTTCGAGCCCAGGGCACCGATGTAGAGCGCCGGGCTTTCGAGTGCGATCACGAGTCCTGGCACATCGATCTTCAGGTCATGTGAGAGGAACACGAAACAAGTCGTCCGGTCCACAGCGATCTCGGTCAGCGCTTCCTGGGGCCATTGCGCCAGCAAGAGGTCGGCCTCGGCGAAGCGCTCAGGGGTTGCAAAGACCGTCCGCGGGTCGATGACGATGGTTCGGTAACCGAGTCGCCGGGCGAGCGATATGAGGTGGATTGCCACATGGACCGCGCCGATCACGATGAGCTTCGGACGCGGAAGATGAAGGTCGATGAAAAGGTCACACGGCGCACCAGCGATCTCGACGCTCCGGCGCGCAGAAGTGAGGTTGGCGATGTGCTCGCGGGCGAGCACCAACGCCAGTTCATCGAGGGCTGGAGACCCGAGGGTGCCAGCGACCCGGCCGCTGGAGCCGATGAGAATCTGGCCCCCATCCCCGGTGCCATCGAGGACGAGGATTCGGGCGCTGACCTTCTCGCGTTCCAGTCGGTCCACGAGAGAGAGAAAGAGAGTGCTCTGCCCGGTCGCGTCGGCGGAAGGCTCATCCTCAGTGGTGTGATCCGCTTGCATCGATTCGATGAAGACGTCTATCCGGCCGCCGCAGGAGAGGCCGACGCTCCAGGCTGTCTCGTCCGAGACCCCGTAACTCGCCAGTTTCGAAGAGCCTGTTGCGAGAACTTCTCGTGCTTCTTCTGCCACTGCCGCCTCGACGCAGCCTCCGGACACCGAGCCCGCTACTTCACCGGAGGAGGAGATGGCCATCTTTGAGCCGAGAGGACGTGGTGCCGAGCCCCAGGCGGAGACCACAGTTGCAAGAGCAACGGACTTGCCGCCCTCTTGCCATTCGAGAAGCTGGGGTAGTAGATCGCGCATCCTGCTCGTCACCGGGAACCTGCACGATAACAGTCGAGGATCGGGGAGATCCGGACGGGGGCTAGGATCTCTGCAAAGCCGACAAGAGAGAGTAAGCTAGCCGAGATTGTGACCTCTTTCATTTGCGAATCGGTCGTGCGGACCTAGGCTCTGAAGGCGATGGAGGAAAGACGATTTCATCCTCGATTGGAGTTGCCGCTGCAGGCGGAGATTCTTCTGCAGGGAACGAAGCGCCAGGCCACGGTGGAGAACCTGAGTGCCGGAGGGGCGGCCTTGCGGCTCACCGAGGAGATCGCCGAGGGCACGGAGCTCGAGGAGATTTCGTTCACCCTACCCGGCCGTGACGAGCTTGACGAGTGCGAGGTCACCACCAAGGCGACGGTCATTCGGGTCGAGCCCCTGCCGCAGTCGCACGGCGAAGGCGGCCACCGGGCAGCCATACGATTCCTGGGCCTGTCCGAGGAACATCACCAGCGGATCCAGCAGTTCATCTTTCGCTCTCTCACCAAGGGCCGTCCGAGTACGACGGAGATGCCGCTCGATCGACGGCGAGTCGCCGTCGGTCAGCCGGTCTCCATCCGCTTCGGCCGCTTTGACGAATTCGTCGAAGAGATGTCTGAGAACATCTCCGTTGGAGGGATGTTCATCCGCACCAAGACGCCGAGGCCGCCCGGCTCCGTCTTTTCCTTCCAGTTTCAACTCGGCGACGACTTTTCACTGATCGAGGGGCGTGCTGAGGTGGTGTGGACGAGGAACAAGAGTCTCAACCAGACCCAGCAAGCCGGAATGGGTATTCGCTTCCTCGAGCTCGACGAGGGGAGCCGAAACGTCATTCTGAATCTGGTGCAGAAGGAGTCGGGGGGCGACGGTGCAGACGAGACCAAGAAAGTCAGCTTCAATGTTGCCTCGGTGGTTCCCACGATGCTGCCCACCGCGGCTCCTCAGGAGCTGGAGCTGGTTGATCTGGAGGTGTCCGACGAAACGTTTGAAGGGGCCTCTTCTCAGTCAGCGGGCTCGCAGGCCGAGGATCTGCGTAGCGAGCTGGCACGCCGGACCAAGGCCCACGAAAACCGCATAGGTGAGCTCGAAGAGCGAATCGCCAAGCTGACGGCGACTCACGTGGACGATGAGAGTCATCTTCTCGAGTCGAAATCCTCGGCAGCGGAGCTTCAGAGCCTCAATGAGTTGCTGGAAGAGCAGCTCGAGGAAGCGCGGACACGTGTCGAGCACGAGAGTCGCGACCTTCACGACAAGCTCGAGGCCGCGAACCGGGATCTCGAAGAACTGAGGGAAGAGCTTCAGGAGCGGGAAAGTGAGGCAACGGCGAGCCGCAGTAAGGCCGGAGGATTCGAGAACCGACTTCTGGCTGTCGAGCAGGCGCTTCGGCATTCCGAGCGGGAGCGGGAGGATCTCTCCTCACGACTGAAGGACAGCACTCAACAAAGGCAAGAGTTCGAGGAGGCGATCGAGGTTCTCAAGTCGGGCGATCGGAGTGCCGAACACGAGGCCAGACAGGAAGAGTTTCTCCTTCAGGCCGAAGAGATGGCCAACAGAGAAGCGGTTCTCGCGGACCGACTTTCCGTGGCCGAAGAGGAGCGCGACGAAGCCCTGGCCAAGCTGGAGAACGCCCAGGATTCTGCTCAGAAGCTGACCGAGGAGGCGGAAAGGGAGCGCCACGATTCGCGTTCGGCACTCAGTGACGTTCAGGATGAGTTGGCGAGGGTGCAGAGAGATCGCGAGATAGAAGTTACCGAGTTGAGTCGCGAGGTAGAGGCCGGCCAAGGCCTTGGCGCCGAGGCCCAGCGGGTCCGTGAAGAGCTCGAGGGTGTACAGCGAGATCGTGACTCGCTCAAAGAGAATCTCGAAGAGGAGGTCTCGCAGGCTCGTCGTACTGGTGCTGAACTTGAAGAACAGGTTCTTCAGTTGGAGGCGACCCTTGAGAACTCGGTGCGTAGTCGACACGAGGTCGAGGAATCGCTGCGTCAGCTCGAAGACGAGCTCAACCAGGCTCAAGACGAGCATCAGGAGCTCGAGTCCGGCCTGCGCCAAGAGGCAATGAAGGCGGTGGCCGCCGCGGACGGGGCGAAGGACTCTATTAAGCACTTGGAGACATCACTTGCGGAGGCCGATCGGGCCAGAAGTGAATTGCACGCGGATCTCGAGGCGAGCCGACACGAAACAGAGTGCCTCCAGGCCGAGAGCCAGGAGGTCAGCGCCAGAGTGACGTCGCTGGAGGTTTCGCTCGAGGAATCGGAGACCTCGCAGCAGGATCTCATCAATCAGATTGAATCCCTGAAGAATCGCAGTCGCAAGGCTGAAGAGAGCTTAACCGGCGCTCGCAACGAGATCGACCAACTGCGATCCGAGAGCGAAGCGCAGGTAGGCGATCTGGAGAGTCAACTGGTCGAGACTGGCCGCGCGAAGGAGGCCCACCGGGAGAAGATCTTGGATCTCGAGACGATGCTCTTGAGCGCTGAGAAAGAAGCAACAGAACGCACGGAAGCCGAGAGATTGGCCCGCGAAGCGCTCGAGGAATTGCAGTCGGAGAGTGACGCGCGGATAAGCGATTTGGAAGGTAGGTTAGCCGAGGCGGAACAGGCCGGAGGGGCGCTGCAAGAGAAGGTCGTGGATCTGGACGGACTGCTCGAGTTGGCTGAGACGGAAGCAGCTGAGCGCGCGGAGGGCGAGAAATCGATCCGCGAGGCACTCGAGCAGTTGCAGTCGGAGAGCGAGACGAGAATAGGAGGTCTCGAGGGTCAGCTGGCTGAGGCGGAGCGCACAACGGAGGCGGATCGAGAGAGGGTCTCGGGTCTCGAAAGTCTGCTGGCGCAGGCGGAGGAAGGCGCAACTGAGCGTACGGAAGCCGAGAGATCGACTCGCGAGGCGCTCGAGCAGCTACAAATGGAGAGTGGGACTCGGATAAGTGATCTCGAAACGCAGCTGACCGAAACCGAGCAAGCGAGGGACACGCTGGCGGAGAAGATGGCGAATCTCGAGGGGGCCCTGGCGCAGGCAGAGGAAGATGCGAAAGAGCAGGGCGACAGGTGGCGCGAGGCGGAGGAGAGACTGGGCGGCCGGCTCGAAGAGGAGAAGGGTGAAGCGCGTTCTCTCAAGTCCGAGCTGAAGAGCCTGGTGGCGACAGGGCAGTCTACCGAGCAGAAGCTCGAGAAGATGCGAACAGTCATCGGCAACCTGGAGACCGACCTCGAGAAGGCGCTAGTGGATCTGCGCGATCAGGAGTCCCGGGCCGGAGAATCCGAGACGAAGCTGCGGCAAGAGCTCGAAGAGGCGGCCGGTGTTGAGCGCGCCCTGAAAGAGAAGCTCACAGAGTTCGAGGATTCGTCTCAGCGAGACCGGGAGCAGCACGAATCCCTGGCCTCTGAACTGAAGGAAGCGGTTACCGAGCGAGAGGCGCTGCGGGAACAAGTAGTCACTCTGCAGGCGGCCGTGAAGGGCTTCGCTGCGGAGCTCGAGGAACAGGGCCGACCCGTCGACTTGAAGCAGCCCTTGCTGGGTCGGCTCCAGCAGAATCCCACTCCAAGGGTCGCTGGATGCGAGCAGTGGGACTGGTAGCTGCCGGTCTCCTGGGTGGAGCTGTGCTGGTCGGACCGGTCGCGAAGTTCTTGCCCTCTGGTCTCTCGCCTTCCAGCGAGTCGGCAGGCGAGGGTGCCGTGGTGAGTGCTGTGGACCGTCCGCCGCCGGCCGAAGAAGTAGCGTCGGTCGCGGTGGAAGGCGAGGTGACGCAAGAGCCCGAGTCGGAAGGCGATGTCCTCGGGGATACCGACGCTGGTGTGGACACTAGCCCAGGTGAGTCCGACGAGCCGATCGAGTCTCCGGAACCTTCATATCCTGCTGTAGGCGAAGTCGTACAGGCCTGGGCGGACGCTTGGTCCGGCCAGCGAGTCGAGTACTACCTCTGGTTCTATGCACGCGGATTCGCTCCCCCGAACGGGGCCAGCCGGTCGGCGTGGGAAGCATATCGCCGCGAGCGACTGGAGGCGCCTTCCTCGATCCAGGTTACTCTCGAGAAACTGAGCGAGCAGAGCCTCGATGACAATCGGACAAGCGTAACCTTCGAGCAGGCCTATAGAGCCGGCAGCTACGGCGACCGGGTGCTCAAGACCCTCGTAATGGTGAGGGAAGACGGCAGCTGGAAGATCCTGAGCGAGCAGTCAGAGCCGCTCTAGAAGGGCGTGAACCTGCCCCTGGTCTCCTTGCCCTGCGCCTGCATGGAAGGGTGGGGACGGTGGCCGCCTATCCGGGTATTCCCCCCGTTTAGTCGAGGCCACATCATAGTCATGGTATGCGGCTACATCGGCTGTAATAGGCTTGAGATAGCGGGCAAGGTCGAGCGACGAGCCCTCAGGATCGAAGTTCGCCGTTATCGGCGGAGAAGAGGAGAACGATGCCCACGACAGGGAAAGCGCGCAAGCGCCCGGAACCCTTCCTATTCCCTCAGTTCTGCAAGGCGTGCGAACGCTGCATCGAGGTGTGTCCGAAGGACTGTATCCATCTCGGGACTGAGATCGATCCTGCCACCGGACTGATCCCAGTTGTACTCGATCTCGAGCAGTGCAACGCTTGTGGTCTCTGCATGGTGGCCTGTCCGGAGCCCTACGGTTTGATGCCGCAGCCGGAGGGCCTCGACTATGAGCTGGAGGATCCGGAAGAGCTGTTCGGGCCGAGACAGAGCGCGGCTCCGGTGCCTAAGACCATTCCGGATCGAAAGGTTCCTCTCCCGCAGCTCGAGCCCATGGTGCTCAAAGGGAATCACGCCTCCGCAGTTGGCGCCTTGCTGGCTGGATGCCGCCACTTCTTCGGCTACCCGATCACGCCGTCTACCGAGGGTGCCGAGCTGATGGCAAGACTGCTGCCGCGCCTCGGGGGAGTGTTCGTCCAGGCGGTGAGTGAAGTGGCGACGATCAACATGATGTACGGCACCGGCGGCGCCGGCCGGCGGGCGATGACTTTTACCTCGTCACCGGGCTTCAGCCTCATGCTCGAGGGCATCTCCTACATGATCGGCTCACAAGTCCCCGGCGTCATCGTCGACGTCATGCGGGGTGGCCCGGGTCTCGGCAATATCGCTCCGGAGCAGTCGGACATCAAGCTCGCCTGTCGCGGACTCGGGCACGGCAACACCCACGCACCCGTCCTCGCGCCCTCGACGCCGCAGGAGATGCTCGATCTGACCATGCTGGCGTTCGATCTCTCCTTCAAGTATCGTCATCCGGTGGTGCTGGTGGCGGACGGCTATCTCGGCCAGATGACCGGCCGTGTCACGCTGCCCAGCGAACTGACCCTTCCGGGTCTCCCGGATTGGGCGGTCTGGGGCGACCGTGAGCATCGCCGCAATCTGATTACCTCGATCTTTCTGAACGAGCCCGACCTGGAGGCTCACAACGAGTTGATCAACACGAAGTACGAGCGGATGGTCGCCGAGGAGCAACGAGCCGAGCCTTTTTACTGCGACGATGCCGAGTGGCTGCTCCTGTCCTGCAACACTCCGGCGCGCATGGCCAAGGGAGCGGTGGAGGAGCTGCGTAGCAATGGCGTCAAAGCCGGCCTCTACCGTCCGATCTCTCTGTGGCCGTTTCCGATCGATCAGTTGGTCCCGATGATTGGCCGTGCCCGTGGCATGGTGGTCGTCGAGGCCGGGCCGGGACAGCTCGAGGATGAGTTGCGATTGGCATTGAGCCATGCGGGGGTGGCGCCGCCACCAATTCACAGTGTGCGACGCCTGGGCGGCGTGCTTCCTCAACAGCGCGACATTTTCGAAAAAGTCAGCAGTCTGGAGCAAAGCCATGGATAGCGTCTTTTACGAACGCTTCGACAGACACGCTCATGGCAAGGGCCTCAAAGGTCATGCCACCCACTACTGTGCCGGCTGCGGCCATGGACTGGCGCACAAGTTCATAGCGCAGGCGATCGAGAAGCTCGGGGTGCAGGACCGCACGGTCGCAATCTCACCCGTTGGCTGCTCGGTCTTCCTGTACTACTACCTTGATGTGGGCAACAGCCAGGCTGCTCATGGAAGAGCGCCGGCGGTGGCGATGGGGCACAAAGTGGCGAACCCGAACTCGGTGGTTATCTCCTACCAGGGTGACGGCGATCTGGCCTCGATCGGGCTGGCCGAGATCATCCAGGCGACCCAGACCGGTTTGCCGATGACGTTCATCTTCATCAACAACGCGATCTACGGAATGACCGGCGGCCAGATGGCTCCGACCACTCTCATGGCGCAGAGGACCACGACAACGCCGGACGGCCGCGAGCGCCTGGCCGGCGAGCCGATGCGAATAGCCGAGACAATCGCAACGCTCAGCGGACCGATCTACGTCGAGCGGGTGGCGCTCTACGACAGCAAGCGTCAGATGCGGGCCTCGAAGGCGATCGAGAAGGCGATCAGGCTGCAGGTCGAGAATCGCGGTCTGTCGTTCGTCGAGGTCCTCTCCGAGTGTCCGATCCACTGGAAGATGACGCCGGTGGAGGCGGAGCACTGGGTCAGGGAAAACCTCGAGCCGGTGTTCCCGCTCGGCGTGCTCAAAGACGAAAGCCAGGAGCCTTGGTTCGAGTTGGAGGAGCCGGTCTTCGAGCCGGACCACTTGGTGGCCACGCTCGGCGCCACGAGCGAGGCGGTAGATCGGTATGTCGACACCTTTCCGATTCACATCGACGCGCACGACGTGTCGCTCAAGTTTGCCGGGGCTGGTGGCGATGGGGCGCAAACGGTGGCCCTGATGACATCGCGAGCAGCCATCAACGAGGGCTTCGATTCGACTTATATTCCGAGCTACGGTCCGGAGTCGCGCGGAGGTACCTCGTACGCCGATGTTCACATCGCCGACACCGAAGTCCTGTCTCCTGCGTCACCGCACCCGCACGTGCTGGTTGCTTTCAACCAACCGAGTCTCGACAAGTTCGGGCCGACAGTGCAGCCCGGGGGGACGATCATCTACGACAGCTCGGTAGCCACTGCCATTCCCAACCTCGAATCCGGGGCTCAGCAAATAGGTGTGCCGTGCACCCAGATTGCCCTCGATCTCGGCAAGACTATGGTCAAGAACGTGATCGCGGTGGGGGCGATGTGCGAAGCAACGTCGCTGTTTCCGCGCGATTCCTTTCTGGCGTCGTTGCGAGAAGCGCTGAAGAGCCGCTGCGCACTCCTGCCGCTCAACGAGACCGCGTTCGAATGGGGCGAGCGGTCCTGTCGCGAAGCGATGGAGACGAACTGAGCGGAGATGGAGCGTGATTCCAGCAGAGCAGAGGAGCCAAAGATGAGCGGACTCGACTATGCAGGCCTTCTGGAGCTCGACGCGAAGGAGAATCTTCATGGCAAGTACTTCAGTTTGCACCTTGGCCCGTGGCAGCTCAGGGGAATGCCGTTCGTGACGATAGCGACTCTGGCCGAGGATCGCGCGCTTCTCCATGAGATCGTCGGTCGTTGCTTCGTCAATCGGCCGGTTCTGTGGAGCGACCTCGACAGCGAGCGAGCCAAGCATTGCCGGCAAGCACTGAGAGATCTTCTCTCGCTTCTGAGCGATCTCGAGCGTCGCCTGACCTTGGCATCACACTCGCGAGATCTCGTCTACAAGGGAATCGTCACGCGCTGGCTCGAGGCGACCCTCGAGATCGTTGACCGGCTCGAGGTGCTGCAAGAGAGCGGACCCGGGCAAGACGAGGAAGCGCGGAGGCTCGTGGCAGCCTATCGGGTGAGAATCTACGGTCCGGTCTCGGCATTGATTCAGCTTCTGCCGGGGGACGATGAATGGGCAGAGGAGGCCCGTGAGGCGTTCCGCTTGGGGAAGGAAACCCTCGCCAAGAGAATGGGAGCCTCCGAGGATGACTTCGAGGAGGCTCGCTGGCACCTGGTGCCCCCTGCGGCCGTAGAAGGCGAGGCGCTGGAGAGCGAGGAAAGCGTCGTCACCTGGGGCATCCCTTAGCCGGTTCTTCCGAGCGCCTTCTACTGCGAGGCCGTGATCGCACGGATCTGCGGCGTTACACTTCCTGTGACCTCCCCGGCGTACCTCGAGTACGCCTGTGTCGGTCTCGGTCGTGTGCCTTGCATCTCCATACGCTCACAGCCTCTCGCGACGAAGGCGCCCGGAAGGACCGGCTAGCCGCTGCTTCTGCTCCGAAGGCGAACTAGTCGGCTAGTGGGCGCAGCCCATCCAGATGTAGCCGGCGCGTCATGGTTTGCCCCTGTGTATCAATCCTGCCTGAAGTGAGAAGAGCCTCTTAACTCACCGAACAGCGAGAAGAGCGCAACACGAGGGCTCTCCATCTCGTAATCTCTAGTGGAGGCTGACGATGAAGACGTTCCTGCTCTGGCTCATATTGTTCATTCTTTGCTGGCCACTGGCACTGCTGGCGCTGGTCCTCTATCCGCTCGTCTGGCTCTTGCTGTTGCCGTTTCGCCTGCTAGGCATCGCAGTCGATGGCGTATTCCAGTTCCTGAAGGCGATCGTGATGCTGCCGGCGCGGGCACTGAAGGGGCCGAGTGCGGTGAAGGCATAGGGCAGCGGCAGCGCTCCCTCGCCTTGAGGCTGTGGGGCCAGCTCGTTCATTCGAAGCGCCCGCCCGCCCCTGTCGGCCACTGGCGATGGCAGGGAGGAAATGGGGGACACCATTTTGCAGCAGGCGATGACCCTTTCGGAGTTTTTGGCTGCTCAGATTCTGTCGCCCCACAGCTAGGCCCGGATGGTGTCCCCTATT
>Ga0255052_10003608_pt1 | contig 10698 bp, 9 predicted proteins | sample JV7_2_21_MG_FD_188632 | JGI IMG/M metagenome (GOLD analysis project Ga0255052, IMG submission 188632) | Seawater microbial communities from Jervis Inlet, British Columbia, Canada - JV7_2_21 | ecosystem: Environmental > Aquatic > Marine > Inlet | place: Canada: British Columbia | collected...
TTCCCTTTGTTACTTTGATAAATTTCCGGTAATTAGAGAAAAACCGTGCGACAAATCTTTTATAACAAGTAATCGTTAGATGAAGACAATTCCGGTATAAAACAATTCTATACCAAATAATATAAAAAAACACTATAAATATATCAATAATTATATGTTATTTTTGGAAAAAGTCAAATCAGGCGCATATAATCAGATTTCCTGACAAAAACCATGTAATATAACGCAAAAATTCACATTTATTTTGTTGGAACATATTGAATTCTTGAATAAATCATGCAGTCAATATACAATACTTATCACTCTGAATGCGGGCGTAACTCAGTGGTAGAGTATCAGCTTCCCAAGCTGAGGGTCGCGGGTTCAAGTCCCGTCGCCCGCTCCATTTGCGCTAAGGGTTGTGTACCAGACAGCAACAGATATTATGCCAAAGGGATTAATTCACATATATACGGGCGAAGGAAAAGGCAAAACTACGGCTTCTTTCGGGCTTGCGATGAGAGCTGCCGGTCATGGCAAGCGCGTCCTCGTCCTTCAGTACCTGAAAAGCAGTATCAGAAACGCTGGAGAGCTGAGATCAGCTCGAAAGTGCGGTATAAAAGTAATAAAGTTTAAAAATCAGACTTCGCCTCTTTTCGATCCTGCGGTCAGGATTTCGGAACTTAAAAAAACTATCAAAAGCGCTATTGCCCAGTCTATCGAAAAAATAGGTAGTGGTAAATATGATCTAATAATTATGGAAGAATTTAATAACGTTGTCAGTAGTAGATATGCAACTATTGCAGATGTCCGAAAACTACTGAAGGAAAAACCCGAAAACCTCGAACTCGTTTTCACAGGACGAAACGCCTCGCCTGGATTAATCAAACTTGCAGATTATGTAACAGAAATGAAAATGATAAAACATCCTGCTACAAAAGGGGTACTGGCAAGAGAAGGGATAGAGTTCTGACAAGGGCCCGAAGATTCGAGGGGGAATGATTTACACACTTGAATCCTTTACTTATTCATCACTTTCCTTACATGACAGATCCTCTGAATTACTGTTGCGTGGGTTAAGATAAGCATTATTCCCATAATCGTCTCGACCCATCCCGTGATTGCACCGAATGCCATTAGTAAAATCCTCTCCGGTCTTTCCATGATTCCTACCTTGCAATCTTTTCCCATCCCCTCGGCCCTTGCCCTCGTGTAACTAATAAGTAATGCCCCTACCATTGATCCAAGGCTCATCCATATCCCTGTCAAAGATTTAATATCAAAAAAATACCATGTAAACCCAAGAAATAAAAAAGCATCAGAATATCTGTCAATAACAGAGTCAAGAAAGGCGCCGAAGTCAGTAAATTTGTTTTGCGCCTTTGCAACAGCGCCATCAAGCAAATCAAAGAATCCGCCAATCAGAATTAGCACGCCTCCCAGAAACAGATTTTGCGTGAGTGTTACAGCAGCCACTATTGTTACAATAAGTCCGGTTACTGTAAACGTGTTAGGATGTATGTCTGTTCTATTCGCGATGAACTGCAGGGGTCTGTCAATAAGACATTTAAGATGATCGCATAGCATCGAGTAAATTGTAATTATTAATCTGCCATTAGTCAATTTAGTATTTAGTCTGGGTTAGTTCATGCAACAGCAGAAACATTGATTGCAAAATTAAATCTTAGAATTTAAAATTGATTACTAATGAGCAAAGATAAAATTGTTGAACGATCACAAATAAAAGAGAACATCTCCGGTTTAAAAAGCACCGGTAAAAAAATTGTCTTTACAAACGGCTGTTTTGATATTATCCATGTGGGACATGTACGTTATCTTGCCGAGGCGAGAAGTCTGGGAGATATCCTTGTAATAGGCCTGAATTCTGACACGTCTGTATCCAGAATTAAACCAGGACGCCCCATAACTCTGGAGGGCCAGAGGGCAGAGGTTCTTTCTGCACTCGAATCAGTTGATTATGTAGTTCTTTTTAATGAAGAAACCCCATACGAACTTATTAAAGAAGTTAGCCCTGATGTTCTTGTGAAGGGTGCTGACTGGAAGAAAGAAGACATTGTCGGAAACGATATTGTAAAAGAAGTTCGGACAATAGAGTTTGTTGAGGGCATATCAACTAGTGAGATAATCAGGAAGATTCAGGAGTTGAAGTAAAATTTCGTGCTATGCTCCATTTGAAGCGATTTTAAAATGTGTTTGCCAATAATTTTTTTACTAACTCAAATTTTCGTTTAAGCCCATTCGACCAGTTATATTCTATATGTCTGTCTTTTTTTCTACGCATCATTATTTCCACTTGAGCGGTGTTATGAGTTCTTTAAAGAAATGCCATTTTTCAGTAAGATGCTGATAACGACCCGCAACAATAGCCGGAGAGATGCCGAGTTCTTTTGCGAAACTGATAATTTCTCTCTTCGAGCGAAAACTGCTAATAAGTGCATCATAACGTAACGGAATCAGAAACTCAGCAGCAAAGCGGTCTGCCCGCACCTCCCTTGAATCATCTTTGCTGCCATCATTTATTAAGAGGTCTTTTTTTCCATCATGAAGCACATGCCCGGCTTCATGGAAGAATGAAAACCAGAATATGTCTGAGCCTTTACCGCGAAGATTGAGCAGTATCATAGCTTTACGCGGAGATAACCACCTGGTTGCACCGCACCAGGGCACTTTCTTCATTTCTTTGACAAATGCAACAGCAACACCGGCCTCTGCACAGAGACTTTTCATTTCAGGTCCAAACACCTCTGGTGAGGTGCGGGTTAAGCCCCGAATTGTCTCTAATACGTTTTCAAGGCGTTTTTTATCGTGAGGCTGGCAGTTAATACCACGTGCCTGTATTTCCCCCTGTCTGATCCATGCAGAGGCATGTCCTGGTTTTGATTCAAAACATTGAGACCTGCGAGCAGCTACATCAGGCTCTTCCCAGATATCTCTCCATGCCTTCACACTACTGACACCATAAAAAGCGAGAGCCTCCCTAAGCAGTTCAACCCTGTTAGTACCTTGACGCAGAAATCCTCTTTCAGACAGTTCTTTAGTAGGAATTGTCTTCAACCATTGCAAGTCAGATTCCAAACGTTTACGTTCCTGAACCTTTGCAAGCTGTTCCTGATACTGGGCCTCAAGGTTGTTCCATAAATTAGCGGGTGTGCCCGTTACCAGTTCAAGCCGGTTTGCTGTCTCGTAGCTTATCGGCTGTTCCCCTTTAAATATGCGATTAAGCGTCTGTACTGTCAGCCCGGTCCGCAAAGCCAGTTCCTTTTGCGTCATATCCAGTGTTTCCATCGTTTCCTGGAGAGAAGCCCCTGGTGGCACTGCATAATCCGGGTCAAAACTGTATTTTTTACTTGGACTCATACGTCACCTCTATTAGTGGGTATCTTTTAAATCAATTATTTCTATTTCTCTGACCTTGCTGCGATCTATCCCTCCATCCTTGAGCAGAGGGACAGGATTGTCTGCAGGAACAAAAAGCAGCCTGTAAGGATGCTCCAAGTCTACTGAAAATTGACCTGCCTGCTTTCCTGTTAGTTCATGACAACGTGCTGGTGGATGGTGTGAAATTTCCTGTAGTGATTCAGCTGCTTGTAATTCAAATAATCGCTGGCCAAGTTTTGCAGCGCTCTTCGTCCCAAATGCCCTCTTCATTTCCCTCTCCCGAGAACAGTTTTTCCGCAGCTTCCTTGTTTTAAAGTATATCTTCATAGAGCCTAAATGTCAACAAAAAGATTAACATATCATGTTAATCTTTTTGTAGCACTTTAAACATCTCATTCATCGAATCCCGAAGATTCTATGAACTTCCCTGCCAGTCTGTAATTGCCTGTGTAAGACTAATTTTTTCTTCACTGTTATTGCCATTGGCATTTTCCGGGCGTACATGAAACTGGTGGCTGTTAAAGTAATAGTATCTGTAAAAGTTTTTTGATTTAAAATCATACAAGACAATATTTGCCAGAGTCAAACACGTTATCCCGCTAATTAGCCCAATTATTCAGGATGTTCCATTATAAAGAAAACTTTAGATATTCGGCAAGGCAAAAGCTTAAAGGTGTGAAAAGTTAAAAGTCGGGAAGAATGTTGGGGATGCCCGAATGGCATCCCCTTAGAAAAACTCAGTCACATCCCCATATAAATCGGGGTAGTATTAATTAGGCCATACGAACTGGTTTCTATCGCCGTAAAGATCTTCCGGAAGTCTTGGCCTTGAATTAACCGGCAGGGGAGCGATCCCGTCTGGGCCAAACCATTTCAGATAGATCTTCTCGTAAGTTCCATTTTTCATGAGGTCCTGAAGTGCGAAGCTCGCGGTGTCTCTCCATTTGCTATCATTCGGAGCTGTTCCAATTCCGTAAAGACCAGGACTAAAAATAGGTCCTACCGGCTCGTAATCACCACCTTCTGCACCGGCAACACCCGCAATTATCGGGGTGTCCTGTATGTATGCGTCAACTTTATTCTGCTTCAGCGCAAGAAAGCACTCAGCATTGTTCTGAAATGCCCTGATGTCAAAATCCTTGTTACATCCCAATTCTTTCAGGTAATTCTGACCTGCAATGTAGGCATTTGAGCCCTGTGTAACAGCCATTCTCTTACCACAGATATCCATAGGCTTTTTAAATCTGCCTTTCTTGGCATAGAAAATTTTTCCTGTCCAGAGATAAGGAGGCTCTGCATAATCAACCTGCTCGTCGCGGCTTCTGGTATGACTCATACTTCTTATCGTAAGATCTATTCTCTTATTTGCAAGAAATGCTATTCTTGTCTTGTTATTCACAACCACCCAATCGATCTTGAGTTCTTTACCCATAATGTTGCCAATTTGCTCAGCAATAGCCTTTGCAATGTCAATATCAAAGCCTATCAAGCCTTGCTGAGGATCCAGTAAACTCAACGGTGGCACATCAGTACCATGGCCAATCTTAATAACCCCACTCTTGTTGACCTCATCATAAGTTGATTTTGCAACAAGCACAGATGATGTAGGACCGTCCTGAGGCTGAGTGCAGGCTATGCTCACCAAGAACAAAAGAACTAAAAAAACTACCAAACTGCTTTTCTTCATTCTATTAGCCTCCTTTTTTATTTAGAACTTGTTAAAAGGTCTCATTTTGACAGTTGTTTTAACCTAGGCGGTCTCTAAAGTTTTTATAATCTGATTCTGGACAGAATGTCCGTTGCTTCATAACCTGTTCTATTATAACTGAACGGGTTAGTTATGTGATATACTGAATCATCACCGGGAATGACAGGAATTAACGCTTCAATGCCATCGAATTTTTCTACCCTTCAACAGGCTGCCACTGCTGCCGGAGAAGATCAAGCCGAAATATTTACTTCACTTACAGGTTCATCAAACGCCCTCTTATTTATAATCTTACCGTTTCCAAGTCTCCTATTGTGCAGTACGGATGCTGAAGCAAATGCATTTCATACAGATGCTGTTTTCTGGTCGAAATTATTAAAAACCGAACAACCTATTCTCATCCCGCCTTCAGGCGACTCTAAACGTCTGAAAAGTCTTTCAGCCTTATACGCTTTAAATCCAGCTAAGATTATCACGACTGTTGATTCTTCATTTTTGCCAGTCTGGAACAGAGACGACTTCCCTGTGCAAAATATATCTAAAGAAATGACGGTTAACCGGGCAGATTTTACCCAGCATCTGTACAACCAGGGATATCATAATGTTCCGGTGGTAACAGGAGAAGGTGAAATAAGTGTCCGCGGGGGAATAATCGATATCTTTTCTCCTGACAGTGAAAATCCCGCAAGAATAGAATTTTTCGGTGATGATATTGAATCTATCAGGTATTTTGATATCGCAACTCAATTATCAATTAACGAAATTGACAATGTACTAATATCTCCAGCTATGGAGCCTGATGATGGCCCGAATCTCATGGACCTGCTTGCAGAAAGAAAAGTTGTATTAAATGAACCGGATAACATAAAAAGGCTTAAGCCAGATTTCGAACGGACATACAACGAGTTAAAACTATTATATTTCACATCATTGCCACTTGAAAATGAAGGATTTAATTGCTCCATAAAGAGTGTCGCAGGTTTTGGGCTCCTCAGAAATGAACGGCAGTCTATCGAAGGTTTTGCCGCAGAAGTCAAAAAGTTAAAGAGTAATTTTAATATCATGATGGTATGCATTTCAAAGGGGCAGGCCAAAAGGCTTCAGGACCTGTTTGATGACCAGGATATACATGTCCCTGTCCTCAATGGCGACGACATTTCTAATCATAGTTATAAAGCTTTTATTGCACTTGGCGAATTGAGCAATGGGTTTTCATATCTCGACAGCATTGTCCTTTCGGATAGAGATATTTTCGGACAGAGACCAGTCTATAAAACGATAAAGAAATCAAAGGTATCAAAACTAATTTCGTCGATAGAGAATTTTAAAGAGGGAGACTATATTGTTCACATTGATCATGGAATAGGAAAATTTCTGGGCATACAAAAAGAGACGATAGAAGGCAATGAATCTGATTTTATCACGATAGAATATCTGGGAGGAGATAAACTCTTTGTGCCCCTGGATCGAATAAATTATGTCCAGCGATTTAATGCACCGGAAAATGTCAGGCCCAAAATAGATAAACTCGGAGGGAAAACATGGCAGCGTACAAAGAAAAGAGTGAAGCAGAAGATCAAGGACATGGCCGAGAAACTGATCAAGATATATGCCAAAAGAACGACATCATCAGGCAACGCCTTTTCTGATGATACAGAACTACATAGAGAGTTCGATGGATTTTTCCCCTATGAAGAGACACCTGACCAGCTGTCCTCGATAGATGAAATCAAACGGGATATGGAGCAGACGATCCCGATGGACAGATTGCTCTGCGGTGATGTAGGTTACGGCAAAACAGAGGTGATAATGCGGGCATGTTTTAAATCTGTTTATGACTCAAAGCAGGTAGCGGTGCTTGTACCAACTACAATACTTGCTGAACAGCATTTCGAAACATTTACTGCAAGATTTTCTGCCTTTCCTGTAAAGGTTGATTTTCTTAGCCGGTTCAAAAACAGGGCAGAACAGAAACAGACGATCAAAGCGCTTGCCGAGGGACAGATAGACATAATCATAGGAACGCACAGTCTTTTGGGTAAAAATCTCAAATTCAGCAATCTTGGCCTTCTTGTAATAGATGAAGAACATAAATTTGGAGTAACGCATAAAGAAAAAATCAAGGCCCTTAAATCCAACGTGGATGTTATTACTCTTTCAGCAACCCCGATTCCAAGAACATTGCATATGGCGCTATCAGGCATCAGGGGAATGAGCACTATAGAGACGCCTCCGGAGGACAGGCTTGCCGTAACGAGTATTGTTGCCAGATTTAATCCATCATTGATTAGAGAAGCGATAGAGAAAGAATTAAGCAGGAACGGGCAGGTATTTTTTGTGCATAACCGCATTCATGATATTCATCAGATCGCAGGTTTTATAGGAGATCTAGTACCTGCCGGTCGGATAGGTATCGCTCATGGACAGATGAAAGCAAAAGAGCTTGAACAGGTTATGAGGGCTTTTTTTCACGGAAAGATTAATGTCCTCGTCTCTACAGCAATAATTGGATCTGGTCTTGATATTCCCTCGGCAAATACAATATTTATAGATCGAGCTGACAGATTCGGTCTTGCTGATCTCTATCAGTTGAGAGGGCGCGTAGGCCGATCTGATGTCAAGGCATATGCATACTTTCTCATACCTGGCAAAGATGTAATCACTGACGAGGCAAGAAAAAAACTCCAGGCAATACAGGAACTCGGATATCTCGGTGCAGGCTTCAGGCTTGCCCTGAAGGACCTCGAAATAAGAGGGGCTGGGAACCTGCTTGGTGCCGAGCAGTCAGGACATATTGAAGCGGTCGGCTTTGATATGTATATGAAAATGCTTGAGACAGCGGTAGCCGAGTTGAAAGGGGAAAAAATATCGCCCACCATAGAACCTGAGCTTGATCTTCAGGTCAATGCCCTTATTCCTGATAATTACATTGAAGACCCTGAACTGAGAATGAGTATCTACAGAAAAATATCAATGGCCAAAAACACTAAAGCACTTATGCACATTCTCGATGAATTAAAAGACAGGTTTGGTCCTCCGAATGAAAAAACAAAAAATCTACTTAAGATTATGGAGCTGAAGCTGATCGCAATGAAACTTTTCATAAGCAAGATTCAGAATATGGCAGGAAAAATCAAAGTCCTTTTTTCACCCGATACACCTGTAACACCAGAAAATATATTTTCTCTTTACGAGTCTCGAAAAAAGTATCTTAAATTTCTTCCTGAAGGCGGGATTGAACTGGATTTAAGGGGCAAAAACTGGCGCAATATCTTCAGGGAATTAAAGGAATTAATGGAAGAGCTTGTTGATGCTGATATTAAACCCGCCGGTTGAATAATGTGTGCTAAAAATTTATTAAGTCCATCAGACAGGAAATTAGATCAGGGGAACCAGCCCTTTGGCAATAGAAGAAGATGCTTGTAATAAGAACTGCTATCGATATAAGGAGTAACCAAACAGGCATTTTGAGACTTTTTTTATCTCCTTCAGACGTGATGACACCGATTTTGGATTCCTCCTTGGCCGGGTAAGCACGCTCTGGTTGTTTCTCTTTACGCTCAATACCTGTGGTGTCAACTGTTTTCTTGTCTAATAAATCTATGGGTGTCTTATCTGGCGTCACAGGTTTTTTTATTGAATCGTCTTTCACAATGGGCTGAGATTGCTGCTTTCTCTCCTGATTTTTAAGAGAAACCACATAATGAAAAATTTCTTTTGACAATCCCATTCCTTCTGCAGCTGCATAGACATCATGAACATCCACTACTGTTTTTTTCCTGTCTAATGCCACGCTAAGAGATACGTCGCACAATGAATTAATTACACGAGGAGTGCCTCCAGAGCTAAAGGCTAAAACTAATGCTTCCCAACCTGTCTCAGAAAATATGGATGACTGGCCTCCGGCCACATGAATACGATGAGCTACGTACTTACGTAATCTATCGGCATCCATCTTTCCTATAATTTCAAGCGCAGCAATGCGCTGCTTGAATGCTTCCATATCCGGCCTGTTAATGGTTTCCATAATTTCCTCTTGCCCAAGAAGAAGGACCTGAATAAGTTTAGAAGATGATTCTTCAAGGTTGTTCAGCAAGCGAATTCCATTGAAAGTATCGTCCGTCATCATATGCGATTCATCAATGATCATGAGACATTTACTACCTTCAGAAGCAATTTTTATGAGGGCATCCTTTATATCCCTTATGATAAACACCCTTTCAGATGATGATGGGTTCAGCCCAAGTTCCTGTGCAAGAAACTGAAAAAGGGTTGTGCTTGTTTCCGGAGGTTCAGCCATCCATATGAGCCTAAGGTCATTAGAAAATTCAGAAATTATCATCTGACTCAGGGTTGTTTTTCCAGAGCCTATTGGGCCGGTTACAACCATCAAACCTCTGCCCGCCTTTAAAGAGGCTCTTATTTTGTGATGGATACTCGCATGATCGCCTTCATCAAAAAAGAAGGCCGGATCAGGCACATTTTCAAAAGGTAGCTTATTGAGACCAAAATGTTCAGTATACATATAACCCTAAAACTCCTTGTCTTCAGGTGTAAGCTTTACCTCAACCCTGCGATTATTAATTCTACCCGAAGCTGTTTCATTAGAATCTATTGGTCGAGTGGCTCCATATCCGACTACAAATATACGCTCAGGGGATATCTTGTAATTTATTAAAATTGAGGCTACAGCCTTTGCCCTGAGAAAGGATAACTCCATATTATCGCTATAAGGCTTTCCGGTAGATATAGGCATGTTGTCAGTATGTCCCTCAATAACTACATGATGATCAGGAGATGCCATAATATCTGTGACTATCCCCTGCACAATATTAATAAGATCGTCACTAATTTCAAACTGCCCAACACGAAATGCACCACTACCTATCACCGCTAATATCTTTGCCTTTTTTTCGGTTTGTTGTGTTTCAGTAATTAATTGATCTGCTTTATCACTAATTGTAAGCTTATCCTCTAATTTAGCGATAGTGACCTGCAGATCTTTAACTACTGCCTGATTATGCTCTTGCTCCTTGGCAAGTTGATTTTTTATTTCTTTTGCTTTGGGTGAAAGATCTTTTGGCTCTACTGATTGCGGTTGTTTCTGATAATAACTGTTATTTACAGGAATTCCTAATGCCCGGTATATGATAAAACCAGACAGTATATAGACTAAAATAGATATTGTAATTATAAAATTACGCATAATAACTTAATCGAAATAATATGTTATAACCTTTAGCGTATGTTAAATAAAGTAATACATTATTTCAATAGATTACGAGTAAAAAATAAACATATAACACCATAAATGTCCCCCTTAGTTAATGACAGTATTACTAAAATGACAGATAATTCATGAGATATTGTTTTTGATTTTGAGACGTTATAACACTTATACTTATAAAACATGATTTCTATTATCATTCCAACGTATAACTCCTCGATGTTTATGCCAAATCTTTTAGACTCGATTTTCAAACAGGCCGTGAATGACATGGAAGTCCTGATCGTGGATGACTGCTCAACTGACAACACAATCGAAATTGCAAACAAATACCCTGTCAGGGTAATTCAGATGGCAACAAATTCCGGCCCTGCAAAGGCAAGGA
>Ga0255052_10003609_pt1 | contig 10695 bp, 2 predicted proteins | sample JV7_2_21_MG_FD_188632 | JGI IMG/M metagenome (GOLD analysis project Ga0255052, IMG submission 188632) | Seawater microbial communities from Jervis Inlet, British Columbia, Canada - JV7_2_21 | ecosystem: Environmental > Aquatic > Marine > Inlet | place: Canada: British Columbia | collected...
TATCGTACCGAAACCCGCCTCCCAGCGAAGGGTGACATCCGGGTCCATGAACTTGGCGCCGGTGGGAGGGTTGGGGGTGTAGGCAATCTTGGGTGGAACGGTCACGCTCCAGACGTTACCTTTGTATATCGTAGCGCCGTCGGCTTCAATCTCGTCAATACGCCAGTAGTAAGTCGTGCCCGGGGCAAGGCCGTCCGGAACGGCAAATCCCGGAAAACCGACAACCAAAAACGTTCCGGTTTGGTTGCCCTGAAACGTGCCCTCGGCGCCGGCATTGACATCCTCAAAATTGTCGCCAAAGTAAACGTCGTGCGAGGCGGCACTGTTTCCGGGGGTCCAGGAGAGGTTTGCCCATGTATTCTCGTGGATGGCGCCGTCGGACGGCGCGGGACCATAGGCCTGGAGCACCTGTCCAACCATGACATCCAGAACTTCATCTGGAGTGAGGGCGTGGTTGTAGAGGCGAACGTCGTCTATCGCACCGTTGAAGGGGCCGCCGCCGCCTGCATAGCCGGATCCAAAGGCAAGCCCGGCATCGGTCATCGAGCCGAGTGTGAAACCTCCGCTGTTTGCCTGCACGCCGTCTCTGTACATTATCGCAGTGGCTCCATCACAGGCTATTGCAATGTGTTGCCATTCTCCTTCCGGCAGAAGTTCAGAACTACCGACTCCTCCACTTCCTCCATTATCGCCCCGTCGCCCAAACCACAGATTGCCGGTATTCGCATTCAATTCAAAGAACCACATCATCTCGCCGATGGGGGCCGGGTTCCAAGCGTTTCTCTTGTTGATCATGCCCTGCCATTCACCGGTCGGTCCGTTCCATCTGACCCAAAGGGCAAAGCTCAACCGATCGGTTCCATCCGAAGGGTCCCAGGTTCCCAGGTCGACATTGTTGCCGGAAGTACCGGGGAACTCCAGGGCTTTGCCGGACTTGCCGACTATCCATGTTGGGCTCCCTCTCAACGTACCGTCGTGGCCATTACCGGACGCATCCGTGGCAATTGTGCCGCTTCCCTCATCCAACGGATAATGGGCAACCAGATCTCCAACTGCCGTGCCGGCAACCAGGCCCAATACCAGAACAAGAGAGGCCAAATAGACCAATTTCTCAGACATGACAACCTCCTTCAAGAAGACACGTAATTCACAAGGTCCACCAACGCCATTTATACCAGATCGGCCCCCTCCCAGTCAAGAAGAATCACTGGATGACTGAGCCCTGAAAGCAAGACAACCGGGGCCTATACCGAGCGAATCAGTACGGGCCCCGAATTCCAAACATGGCGGTTGCGCAACTGCATGGCCGCTTCAATCATTGCACCAGACCTACCCCTGCGTCAAGGAAAATCGTCTCGGTCGCACGACAAGAAGAGGCCCGTACCGGACTGACCGGTACGAGCCCCGAGTTAACGCTTGTTCAATTGTCATTACCACACAGAGCGGCTCTTACAATACTAGGGTCTGGGCCGATACAGCCTGATGTCGTCAATGAACATCACGCCGGAACCACCAGGGCTGGCCGCGCCGCTCCCGGATCCGAGGCCAATCGCAATCTTGTCGACATCGTTCAGGTTAATGCCCTGATCGGAGAACGTCGACAGCGGGATTACCCACTCGGTCCATGTGTCTACGTTTGCCGCTGCGGGATCCGGATGGGGCACGACAACAGGCGAGCCCGCAGCATTAGAGACCGCCACATAGAGCGGCTCGGCGGCGTTGCTGGCTATGCCGATATCCTGGTTCGTCCATTGGCCGGCGACATTGCCGGTAATCGTGACGTTGGAGAGCACGCCTTCGGCCGTCAGAGCAGCATCGTGGCTGGTCACTGCCAAACCGATAAAGACAGTCCCGGTCATCTGGATGTTCTGCGGCGTAGCATTCTGCACGGGAACCCACGTCGTGCCATTGGTCGAATGGGAAGCCGTGAAGTTGCCGGCCAGGTCGCGCTCGAGCCTGACCCAATGAGGCGCGGTTATTCCACCCTCGGCGGCATTGGAGCTGCCGGCGTCCGGATCAGCACGCCACTGTGAGGAAACTCCGTTACCAGGCGTGACAGCAACCATGGCGTTCTTGGAGCCCGGTTCCAGCGTCTCACGGATCATCACGCCGGCCTTGGCCCACACATTCGTTTCTTCTAGGCTAATGACTCTGGCCACAATCGAGCCGGCACCGGTGAGCGTCCTATAGGCGAAGTGGAACTCATCCGCGTTGCCCCAGATGTCCGTGCCGGATCCGGTCATCGTGAACGTGCCGACCGGACCTTCCACGAAGCTGCCGGTAGATGCAGCCTGGCCCTGGAACCAAATCGTCAGTTCGCCAACGCCTTCCTCGGTCCAGTCACGCGCCGCCGAGCCCAATTTCAACTCGACCTGCGAATTCGTTACACCGCCTGTGTTGGTGTAGAACAGAGGCATGGACTGGGAGCCGCCATGGACGATCGTCTGCTCAACATACGTGGGCATTGCGTACCCGGCTTGCGAGCCATTGGTGTTGACGCCAAAGCCATCGCTCCAATTCTGCCAGATCGCCTCGTCGGCCGTATCGTTGTCGGTATAATCCTCGAAATCGTCAACAATGAGGAAGTCGGCAACAGTAAAGCTCCACACTCTGCCCCTGCCGATTGTTCCGTCGCTATTGACCTGATCGACACGCCAGAAATACGGTCCCGTACCCCATGGAAGGCCTCCGGCGGGCGTGTAGCTGGTCCCAGACTGCTGGCCACGGTAGATGCCGGTCGCATCAGAAGCATCGACATCCTCTACAGTGGATCGATCGGTACCCAGGTACACATCCTGCTGAACCGCATTGTCTCCGGGCAGCCAGGTGAGCAACACAGCCGCCTTGACGTCAACCGTCGAGCCGTCACTGGGACTCGGTTTTCCGGCAAGGGTCGTGTCGCCTCGCATGGCCTCGGCGATTTCTTCAACTGTCAAAGCCTTGTTGTAGAGTCGCACATCGTCGATGAGGCCGGTGATGTGGCGGCCAGCCGCTCCCGAGTTTTCGCCGATGAAAAGGTTGTTGGCACTGGCGGTTACGCTGCCCGTAGATGGGATACGCGTATCCTCCACACCGTCAATGTAAATAATCATACTGGCTCCATTGTACACACCGGCAACGTGGCGCCACTCATTGTCCGTGACAACGACGCTCCCGTCAAAATAATTGCCCGAGGTGCCGCCGCAACCAAAGTGGGTAGCATTACCACTTCCCGACCTGCTCAGTCTATACGAGTTGTCCCCCTTGGCGAGAATGGCCTCCCACGTCTTGGTCCACGGATTGACCTTAATCCAGGCCATCACCGTAAGCTCTGTCGTGGGACTGATTGACGGAGAATTCCCGCAGTCCACGTAGTCGCCGGCACCGTCAAACTCCAGCGCACCGCCGTCTCGCCCGGACACCCATTGTGGGTCACCTTGGAGTGCGCCGTGATTGCCGTGTCCTGACATGTCAAGAGCAACCGTGCCGGAACCTTCGTCAAACTTCCACCAGCCGACCAGATTGGGGTCCGTTATAGGTATGTCCGGAAGCGTCCTGAAGCTCCAGACATCGCCCTTATGCGTCTCAAAAGCATCAAACTCATCAATCCGCCAGTAGTAAGTCGTGTCCGCTGCAAGAGGACCGGGGTCAAAAGTAGCGGCTCCCTGGGGGGCTCCGCCGCCGGCGTTGCTGACAATCTCGAAGTCATCGCCAAAATACACGGTATGCAATTTCGTGCCGAAACCAGCAGTCCAGCTAAGAGTGGTATCCGGATCTAAGACTTTGGTTCCATCGGCCGGGACCGGCTCATACGCTTTCTTCGGTGGAACCCAGAAGCTCCAGACCGGGCCCTTCCAGGGGCTGTTCGGATCGGCGTCGTTGACCTCGTCTATTCTCCAATAGTAGGTCGTGCCGGGGACAAGGCCGTCGGGATAGGGAAATCCGGGAAAGCCCACAATAAACATCTCATTGCCCTGGTTGCCCTGGAATGCAGCTTCCGTCCCGTCGTCAACATCGTCGAAATTGTCACTCATATAGACATCGTGCGAAACGGCAAAATCGCCCGCCCGCCAGGTCATTGTCACCCACGTATCCTCAAGGAGCGTGCCGTCTTTCGGATTCGCGCCAGAGGCCAACGGAAATCCCTCAATACCTAGCATGGAAGCTTGAATCTCGTTTTCGGTCAGCGGGTGGTCATAGATCTGGACATCGTCAATCATGCCCCTGAACCACTGAGCAGTGCCATCCCACATGCCAATCACCGTATCACCTGATGCTCCAAGATACGGGACCCCGGCATCCTCGGCTGTCTGCACTCCATCTATGTATATCCTCCTGGTCTGATTTTCAAAATCGTACCAGAAGATTATGTGATACCAGTTATTATCCGCGACAGTCCCGGCAGCCGTATCGAGGTCGTTCGAATAGAATCCCATGCGAACGCGACCATCCCCCCAGAGCCGATAATGCATGCTCAAGTGCTGTGAGTTTGTCTGGACCTGGGAGAAGACGACTGTCTGATCGGTATACAACACCGGGTTAACCCACATGGCGATCGTGAAACTCTGATTGTTCAACGGAATATACGGAGCGATAACAGCCGAATCCGCGCCGTTGAACTGTATCGCACCACCGATCCGGCCGTCCGTCCACGTTGCGCCACCGTTAAGGGTGCCGTCGTTACCGTTACCACTCGAATCCATGGCGGTGGTACCCGAACCATCGTCAAACCTCCACCAACCGACGAGGTCGGCGCTGGCCGGGCTCGTGAAACTCACACCCAGCACTGCGACAAAAGAAATGATAAAAAGCAGTTTTCTGGACATAATGATCCTCCTTACAAGAAATTCAGAACAATCAGGCTTCCGCTACGTGCCAAAACGATCGACAATTGCGTTTAGTCTACTTTTTCCCACCCGGGATGATTCTTGCGGCTTGACGCTGCCTCCTTCCCTAGCATGCCCGATACGGGCAGTCAATCAAGGACGCAACTTCTACAAAACCATTGCCGAAGAGCCCGGTATATCATTCATTCGGCCTTTTGGCCAGGCTTGTTAACTTCAGAGAGACGCAAAATATCACCCGCACGAAGACCGATAATCCATAGGCTCTACCTTGCTTATACCAAAATAGCCGTCCTGCCGTCAAGAAGAATCTCCGGGTCCGTGTTGGCGGGCTTTGTATGAAAAACTGCCGCAGATGTGCGAGAATTGCCAGCCTGGAGAACCTCTGTGGGTGAGCCCGGTCTTGGCGCTACCTATGTCGGCGTGAGGCAACATAGCAGAAGGGGCCCGTACCGGACTGACCGGTACAGGCCCCGAATTCCAGTTCATGGCGGCTGCGCAACTGCCGCGCCGCTTCAATCATTGCGCGACCTACCGAACCAGCCGTAGGTCATCGAAGTACATCGTTCCTGTGCCACCGGCTGCAGGACTGTTCTTCGTGCCGAAGCCAATGGTAATTGCGCCGACATTCGTAAGATCCACGCCGGCAAATTCCGTCAGCTCGATGACCCACTCGTTCCATCCAGCTATCTGCGTCGCAGCGGGATCGGTATGATAGACCACCGCATTGCCAAGAGCGACAAACATCCGCTCGGCTGCATTGCCTGAATCGCCGCGGAACCACAAGGACAACTTGGTGACGCCCTCGGCGGTCCAATCTTTCGGGTAAACCAGCGTCAAAGTTGCCTCGGAGGTCATGCCCGCATTGTTGTAGAGATACGGCATCGACTGGGCGCCGCTGTTCACAATCGTCTGCTCGGCATAAGGCGGCAGATCGTTTCCGACGAGAGCGCCGTTTGTCGTGGTCCCAAAGCCGTCAATCCACTTGTCGAATATCCTGTTGCTCGCCGGATCAGGCGGGTCGCTGTCGTTATAAGATTCAAAATCGTCCACGCTAGTGAAATCGGCCGTCGCAAAGCTCCAGACAAGACCTTTGACTGTCTCAGCCGGATAGACCTCATCCACTCGCCAGGCATAGCTGCTATCCCATGCAAGTCCTGCGGGATCGTAGCTCTCAGAACCCAGCGCACGTGTACCGATGTACTCGGGCGACGCCGTGGTGGCATTCTTGACGGCATCGGCATCGGCGCCGAAATACAGCTCGTGCGAGGCAGCGGTCGCCGCCGCCGTCCAGCTCAGCGTTGCGTTCATCTGGACGTCCACCGCGCCATTGGCCGGCTGGGGATCGCCCACAGCACCCGGAGTAGTGAAGCCCCAGACATCGCCTTTATGTGTGAAGGGGGGATCGAACTCGTCGACTCGCCAGTAATAGACCTTCTCTGATTCCAGCGTACCGGGATCGTAGCTGGCGCTTCCCAAAGGCATCGCGCCTGTGGCATTGTCTACGTCGTCGAAATTCGTGCCGATATAGACGTTGTGCAGTTTGGCGCCGAAACCCGGCGTCCACGTGAGGTCTGCGTTCGGATCAACGAACCCTGCGCCGTCGGCCGGATCGGGATTGTAGGCCGTCCTGGGCGGAACCGTGAAGCTCCAGATGTCCCCTGTCCACGGACTGTTGGGCTCGGTGTCATTGACCTCGTCTATTCGCCAATGATAGGTAGTGCCGGGGACAAGACCGTCAGGATAGGCAAATCCCGGAAAGCCGACAATATACATCGTATCGGTCTGATTACCCCTGAACGCATCGGCCGTGCTGTCGCTGACATCGTCGAGATTGTCGCTCAGATAAAGATCGTGCGAAACGGCAAAGTCACCCGCCCGCCAGCTCATGGTCACCCACGTGGCCTCAAGGTATTCGCCGTCAGGGGGAGTAGGGCCGGAGGCAAGCGGGTACTCCGCTCCGCCACCTGACATAACTCCAAGAATCTCTGTGTCCGTCAGTGCCCGTTTGTAGATGCGCACATCGTCGATGAGACCGGCCCAGAAGCGGCCCGTGGCCCCGGAGTTCTCACCGATGTATACGGGTACGCTGCTGGCAGTTATGTTACCAGTAGAGTCCGACGAAGCGTCCAGGTTGCCGTTAATGTACAGCAGTTTCTGTGCCCCGTTATACACTGCGGCGATGTGAAACCAGTCGCCGGTGCTCACGTCCGTGGTTCCCGTGAGGTCCGTCGGGCTAAGACCGCTGCTTCCCCAGGCTATGTTGTTTGAGCTGCTGGACCTGTGCACCCTCCAGGAGCTGTCACTAGTGGTGATGATGGCCTGCCAGGTCTTGTCGAACACGTCGACCTTAATCCAGCACGCTATTGTGATGTTTACGGCAATTTCGAAGTCCGGACTGCTCCCGCAGTCCACGTAGTCGCCGCTACCGTCAAACTCAAGTGCGCCGCCCAACTTGCCGGGGACCCACTGCGGGTCACCCATGATGGTGCCGTCGTGGCCGTTGCCACTTGAGTCGGATGCAGTGGTCCCGGATGTCTCATCGAACCTCCAGTAGGCAACAAGGTCCGGATCGGCAGCTTCGGCCACACTCATCAGGCCCATGCCCAGCACGGCAACAAAAGAAATGATACAAATCAATTCTCTGTACATAATAGTCCTCCTTACAAGAGAGTTTAGAGAATAATGCCTTAGCTACGCGCCAAAGCGATTAACGATTGCATTTGCTTTGCTCTTGATTCGGCCCGTGAGAATACTTGCGGCTTGACGCGACCTCCTTCCTTCACATGCCCAAAATGGGCGGTTAATCAAGGACGCAACTTCTACAAAACCTTCACTGAAACGTAAGAATCCACATTTCGAGGCATACAATCCTTGCCAAAGAGCCCATCGCCTCATTTGCTCGGCCTTTTCGCCAGGCTTGTTAGTCCGTGAAAGTCACAGAATATCACCCGCCCAGAGACCGATGATCCATAGGCTCTACCTTAATTTATACCACAACGGCCGTCTTGCCGTCAAGAAGAATCTCCGGATTGTGCGTTGGCGGCTTTGTGTCATGAACTGCCGCGGATATGCGAGAATTGCCAACCTCAGAGAACCTCTGTGGGTGAGCCCGATCTTGGCGCTACCCGCGTCGGGGTGAGGCAACATAGCAGAAGGAGCCCGTACCGGACTGACCGGTACAGGCCCCAGATTGATGTTATTCCTGTTGTCATTGACGCGCAAAGCGATGTCTACGGAGCCACAGCTCTTGGCCGATACAGCCGGATATCGTCGAAGTACAATACGCCCGAACCGCCTGAGGACGCCGCGCCACTATTGCTGCCCAAACCGATGGCGACCTTGTCAACGTTTGCCAGGTTAATGCCCTGATCAGCGAATCTCTGCAAATCGATAACCCATTCGGTCCAAGTGTCGATGGTCGCTGCACCCGGATCATCATGGGCGACCACGGCAGCAGCGCCTGTGGCATTAGATATAGCCGCATAGAGCGGCTCGGTCGCGTTGCTGAGAATGCCGATATCCTCGTTTGTCCACTGTCCGGTCACATTGCCGGTCGTCGTGACGTTCGAGAACACACCCTGACACGTTAAGGCGGCGTCATGCGAAGTTACCGCAAGGCCGATGTAAACGGTCGAGCTCATCTGGATGTTCGTCGGATTCGAGCCAGATACCGGAATCCAGCTCGAACCGTCGGTCGAATGGGAAACCGTGAACATGCCCGAAATGCTGCGCTCGAGTCTCACCCAGTGCGGAGCCGTAATTCCGCCCTCGGCGCTGTTGAAGCTCGCGCCGCCGGTATCGATGCGACCCTGTGAAGCGACTCCGTTGGCCGGAGTGACACATGCGAAAGCGTGCATCGAACCAGGCTCAAGAGTCTCACGGATCATCACGCCGGCCTTGGCCCAGTCGTGGGTATTCTCAACGCTCTCGACTCTTGCGATGATCGTCCCGGGGCCTGTCAGCGTCTTATAGGCAAAGTGCAACTCGTCGCGATAGTCGCCTGCCGTGCCGACGTCCCAGATATCCGTGCCCGAGCCGGTCATTGTGAAGGTACCGACCGGGCCTTCGACAAAGCTGCCCACAGAACCCCGCAGACCCTGGAACCAGATCGACAATTCTTCGACGCCTTCGGCCGTCCAGTCGCGATTGTCCGTCAGCGTCAGGTTCGCCTCTGAATTCGTCACACCGGCGCGGTTGTCGTAAGAGAGCGGCATGGATTGGGAGCCGCCGTGGACAATCGTCTGCTCGGCATAAGGTGGCAATACATCACCCACTTGCGAACCGTTGGTAGCAACACCGAAGCCATCGATCCAACTCTGCCAAATGGCCAGGCCGGCTGCATCGTCGTCGGTATAGCCTTCAAAATCGTCAACAACAAAGAAATTACCCGTCGCGAAGCTCCAGACATTGCCCATCCAGGGACTGTCGGGATTGACGCTATTGACTTCATCGATCCGCCAGTAGTAAGTCGTTTCCAGCGCAAGTTCACCGGTATCATAACTCTCATTGCCAAGCGCCCTGGTCCCTTGATGCTCGGGCGAGGTCTTATTGGCGTTTTTCACGGCCTCGGCGTCTTGGCCGAAGTACACCTCGTGCGAGGCGGCGAGATTTCCCGGACTCCAACTAAGAGTCGGCATAGGCTCCACGCCGACAGCGCCCTTAGCCGGATTCGGGTTTATAGCGGTGCCCTCGGTTGTGAAGCTCCAGACGTCGCCTTTATGTGTGGTGGGCGGATCGAACTCGTCAACACGCCAGTAGTAGGTCTTGGCTGCCTTAAGTGGGCCGGGATCATAGGTTGCATCGCCCAGGGGAACACCCCCGGTGGCGTTGCTGACAGTGTCAAAGTCTTCACCGAAATAGGCAGTGTGCAGTTTCGCGCCAAAGCCCGGCGTCCAGCCAAGCCTCGCATCCAGAGCCACAGCCTCGGCCCCATCGGCCGGGACGGGTGCATAAGCGATCTTGGGCGGAACCGTGAAGCTCCAGACATCGCCTTTCCACGGACTGTCCGGGTTGGCATCGTTGACCTCATCTATCCGCCAGTAGTATGTCGTACCCGGCACAAGCCCTTCCGGATAGGCAAACCCCGGGAAGCCCGCCATATAGAACGTTGCGAGCTGGTTGCCGCGGAATACATCTGAGCCGCTGGTCGCGTTGTTCACATCGTCCAGGTCCTCGCCTAAATACACATCGTGAGAGACAGTAAAATCTCCCGGCTGCCAGGAAAGGTTCACCCACGTATCCTCATGAAAGGCCCCATCCGGCGGACTGGGACGATTGGCAGTGGCAATTTCACCTAACATAGCAGTCTGAATCTCAGCCTGTGTCAGCGCACGGTTGTAGATTCGCGCCTCATCCAGGCTGCCGACAAAGGTTTCGCTGTTCGTAGCGGATACGGAACCAATCGATATGACGGTGGCATCCGCGGTATCCCTAAACGTAATATTCCCAGTGTTCACTTGCTCGGCATTGATATACTGCACTACAGCACCGTTGTCCCAGGTCATCGCCACGTGAATCCACTCATTCGCATAGGCGTCGAGGACCCCTGAAGCAGTTACAGACCCATCTCCGTTGCGAAACGCCAGATCGCCATCTGGCTGGGCCTCCCAGAACCACTTGACATTCGTCCTGGGATCCCAGCCTTGACGTTTGCCGAAGATGCCCTGGTGGGTGATACTAGCATGATCCTCACCCTCCCAGTTGATCCAGATGGCCAGCGTCATGGCATTATTTTCTGCGGTGGGGTCAAGGGCGTTGATCACGACTCGCTCACCGGCAGTGTCGAGACGCACGGCCGAGTCCTTGTAGCCCGGTACCCACTCCACGCCACCACTTAACGTTCCATCATTTCCGTTTCCCGTGATGTCGG
>Ga0255052_10003610_pt1 | contig 10689 bp, 8 predicted proteins | sample JV7_2_21_MG_FD_188632 | JGI IMG/M metagenome (GOLD analysis project Ga0255052, IMG submission 188632) | Seawater microbial communities from Jervis Inlet, British Columbia, Canada - JV7_2_21 | ecosystem: Environmental > Aquatic > Marine > Inlet | place: Canada: British Columbia | collected...
ACACCAAGTGACGGGATATATGTCTGGGGTTGGTTCCCCGGAATATATGTCCAGGCCCAGCGGATGAGCCCGGCCCCCAAGGCCTTCGAGGGAACGATGCACACGCTCGCTCCGGCGGTGCTTTCGGAACGGGTCGCCGAGATATTGGGTGCATTCGAGAAGCAGCCTCCGAAGTTCATAGTCGATACGTACAAGAAGCACTTTCCTTGGGACAGACCTCAGTTGGAACTATGGTTTAGAGCACGAGAGGGGTTCAAGCCTGTAAGCGAACAGATGATGGGCCAGTACGAAGCAGCGTATGCCAAGTGGCTCGGGGGAATAGTTGACGATCCTGACGAGATAAAGCGTTTCGAGGCGATGAAGCCGTTCAGGGACTATGTTATGAACAACTATCGAATTGTCCGCTCGTTCGGAGCGCATGTCCTTTTCCAGCGCAAATAGAAGTGCGCACCAGAAGCCTGATGGGGACGAGAGCGACAATGCTCATGGACGACAATCTCAGAAAACAGCAGGAACTTTACGATGAAGGCTGGCGCAAGGGACTCGGGATTGGCAAAGAAGAACGCGGCAATCTTCAAGCCAACCTGGAGTTTCTCGCCCTGGCCCGTGTGCTCAAGACAAACGACAAGGTTTTGGAGATTGGCTGCGGTATCGGCAGCGTGGTTTTCAAACTGAGCGAGCAGGGATACGAAGTCACCGGGACCGACATTTCCGGCGAGGCAATCGCTTACGGTCAAAACAAATACGGTGACATTCGCCTGGAAGTGCAGGCGGCGGAGACTCTTGGTTACGATGAGGAGTCTTTCGATGTTGTGCTGAGCTTTGACTTGTTCGAGCATGTCACAGCGACGGACAAGCACCTGAGCGAAGTTCGGCGAGTTTTACGCTCTGGAGGTCACTATCTGTTCCAGACGCCGAACAAGTACAGCAATGTGATTTACGAGACGCTCTGGACGAAGTCACTGCAATGGCGTCGATATCACCCGTCGCTTCATTCGCCGGGCCAATTGAAACGACGCCTGGCCAAACACGGGTTTGAGACGCGATTTATCAAAATGAATCCGATCAACGAGTTCACGCTCAAGAAACTGCAGAAGCTCGGGCCGATAGGTTATGTGTTCAAGAAGGTGGATTGTCGCAAGGTGCCTCTTGTGTTACAAACAAACCTCTATGTCATCGCTCACAAAATAGAGGACTAAGAAACATTTAAAGCGACCGTGTTGTTCTCGCAGGAACGGTAATGAAGGTTTTGATGCTTAATTATGAATTTCCGCCGATCGGCGGTGGAGCGGCTAATGCACATCTTCGTCTGCTCAGGCAATACGCCGACAAGAGCGAGCTGCGAGTGGATGTATTGACCTCGGCTCCGAAGCCGGGTGTTGTGATCGAGCAGTTCTCCGAGAACATCACAATCCACAAGGTCGGCATTCACAAGAAACACCTCCACTTCTGGCGAAAGATCGAGGTGATTGAATGGCTCCTCAGGGCCAAGCCTCGTTACCGCAGGCTGTTGCGAGAGAACCAGTACGATTTGGCTCACGCATTTTTTGGTTTTCCAACGGGCTGGCTTTGCTATCGAACCGCGAACAAATTACCCTACATTATTTCGCTGCGCGGTTCCGATGTGCCTGGCCGGCATGCGCGGTTGCAGCTCGAGTACAAGATTCTCGCTCCGGCGTTTAGAGGAATTTGGAGAAATGCCGCTGTTTTGGTGGCGTGCAGCGAAGGATTGAAAGACCGTGCGCTGCGATTCCTGCCTTCGGTCTCGATTGACGTCATACCGAACGGTGTAGAAATCGATAGATTTTATCCCGCTCAATCGGGCGAAGCAGCGACCACGCTCAGGCTTCTGACGGTGGGCAGGTTATCAGCCACCAAGCGAATCGAGATGCTGATAGACGCCGTCGAGATCCTGCAGGCCGATGGCGTCGATCTCCATTTGACCGTTGCCGGCGGTGGACAATTAGAGCCGCAGTTGAAAGAGACTGTTTCGAGGCGGAACCTCGGTGAGATCATCCGGATAGCCGGCCGGATCGATCCGGAGAATATGCCTGAGGTTTACCGCGAAAGTGATATTTTCGTCAGCGCCACCGTGCAGGAGGGAATGAGCAATGCGATGCTCGAAGCGATGGCGTCGGGGCTTGCGATAATTACAACCCGTTGTGAAGGTGTGGAAGAATTAATAACTGATAACGGGGTTATAGTCGAACGCGCAAATGCCAAAGAAATAGCCGGAGCTATAAGAGGTCTGGCCGACCATCGACAGACGTGGGGAGAGATGGTCGTTGCGGCGAGAAGCCGGGCGGAGCAGTTTACGTGGAGCAGGGTCGCGGAAGAGTATCTGGGCCTTTACGAAAAATTGAGATGAGCATTAGAGTTTTGCATGTAATTGATCACCTTGGGTTCGGCGGCGCGCCGATGGTCGTTAAGAACATCGTCGAGAGGCTTGACAGCGATCGCTTTGAGACAATCGTCTGTGAGCTGAGGACGAATCCGAAGGCTTTGCCGATGAGGACAGAACTCATCAGCCTGATGAGCGCAAAGTACAATCCGTTTGCCTTTCTTGCGATTGCGAAACTCTGCAAGGAACGCAAGATCGATATTATCCACGCGCACCTGCAAAAATCGGTTGTGAGCTGCCTGATAGCGAGTTTTTTCTGTGACGCCAAAATCATCATCCACGAGCACGGGCCGATTTTCCGGGGTGGAACAGGCTGCATATATCGTCTGCTGCTAAAGATCCTCGGCTCGAAAGCGACGGTGGCTATTGCAAATTCGCAAGCGACAAAGGCGGCACTGAGTAAAACAACTGCCCTCGGGGAAAAATCCATTTTCGTGGTGGGCAATTTCATAGACTTTGCCCGGTTCGATCCGGCGCTCTACCATCGAGACAAAGCAAGAGAATTACTCAACATCGCTCCCGACAGGGTGGTCGTTGGCTTCGTAGGTCGGCTCGATGAATGCAAAGGGATCGATTTGTTGATACATGCCGCGGCCATTCTCTCTCGCGAAGATCAGCGGTATCATTTTGTTATCGTCGGCGAAGGATCACAAAAAGTAAAGCTCCTTTCGATGGTCCAGCAACTGGGACTCAGTGGGAAAGTTATCTTCACCGGATTGTGTGAAAAGCCGGAAGAGATCGTGATGGCATTTGATGTTGCAGTCATTCCCAGCAAGCGTGAGGCGTTCGGGATAGCAGCCGTCGAGTTCATGAGGATGAAGATACCGATCGTTGCCTCTGCGATAGGGGGACTGGTAGAAGTTGTGCAACATGACAAGACCGGGATACTGCTCGATGAATTAAACGCTGGAGGCATCGCCGGGTCGATCGCCAGAGTTATAAGCGACGACTCGCTGCGGCAGAGACTTACGAATGAAGCCGAGGTATTCTCGATGCAGTTCGACGGACGAGAACAACTGACGCAGATAACCGATATATACGAAAAGTTGTGCTCATAAGATCCGAGTGGAATACGGGTGTTGTCGGCTTGAGAACATTTATGCAAGACGAAGACCAAATAAAATTCAACAAGTTAGTCAATGACGGCCTGAGCGGGAAATATGAGCGTCTACACGGCGACATATTCAACGATATCGAGCAAGAACGGCTGCGAAAAGCTTTGAAGAAAGCGGCGGAGGCCGTAAGAACCGGCGTCGAACCTGTTCATGCCCTTGATTATGGATGCGGTTCTGGTAATCTGACCGGGCACCTGATAGAGTTGGGGATTGAGACGGTCTCGGCGGATATTTCCGAGGGTTTTCTGGATTTGATTAAGCGCAATTTCTCCCGGACGGGCTTGTCCGATGTCCTGGCGATTAATGGAAAGGACCTGTCCGGTGTGGATGACGATTCCTTCGATATGGTGGCGACGTACTCGGTGCTGCATCACGTCCCGGACTATCTGGGCATCGTTGCCGAGATGTGCAGAGTGGCAAAGCCGGGCGGAGTGATCTATATCGACCATGAGGTCATCGAATCGTATTACCGCCGAACGCAGGAGTGTGTCGAGTTCCTGCGCAAGGCCAGGCCGACTGTGAACTTCAAACGATGTTTCAGATTGCTCATTGACGTCGGAGGGTATAAGCACATCATCCGGCGCCTGCTGAATCCTCGATACAAACGAGAGGGCGACATTCATGTCTGGCCCGACGACCATATAGAATGGGACAAAATCGAACAACTCTTGATTTCAAAGGGTTGTAAGATAGTCTTGAAGGAAGATTATCTGCTCTACAAGAGCATTTATGATCTTGATGTATATAACCAATATAAAGGAAGGTGCGTAGACCAAAGAATGCTGATTGCGAGAAAAGAATGAGTTCAACTTCTATTTTGTATCCGGGGCACTAGCGATGGAACGGCAGATTGGATTTGCATTTGCAGGGTCTTTTATGCGGCATAAAGATATTCAGTAGAGGTGAATTGTGAAAAGTTCCAACAAAATTGGGATTCTTACCTATCATAATGTTACGAATAACGGAGCTGTTGTTCAGGCCTATTCGCTATCTCAGGCCCTTACAAGGGAGTTTGGTGAATATCAGGTTAAAATCCTGGATTATCTGCCAAAGACTGTTCGCAGACATGAATTTCTGAAGATGTTCAAGCCGTGCAAACGGGTCCCCTTGTTTTATGCCAAACGATATTGGTTGTTCAGGAAGTTTAGCGAAGCCAACCTGACTATGGAAAAGGAATTGCCACGTGGTGAAGATATCGATCGATTTGCAGCTTTTCTTAACAAGAACCAATATCAGGCACTTGTTGTTGGCAGTGACAATATCTGGAGAATAAGTGATGGACGCAATTCCCCCGGTTTTCCGAATATTTATTGGCTGACTGAACAAATAAAGGGCCGTAAGATTGCATACGCCGCTTCAGCCTACGGATCAAAACCTACGTTGGTGAAGAACCATAAAGATACGATTCAACGACATTTAGACTTGTTTGATCTAATAGGCGTGCGAGATGAATTTACTTATAGCATGGTGAAGGATGCCGGTGTTAATACGAACATACCGCTCCGCATTGTACCGGATCCGACTTTCTTATATACGCTACAGGAGACTGATGTCAGGGCTAAGCTTTCCAAGGAAAGAATTGACCTTGACAAGCCAATACTTGGAATCCTTATTTATGGCCGAGCCGAGCTATCATCGGCAATTCGCGAGCATTATAAGTCGCAAGGGTATCAAATCGTGGCCCTTGGTATGTACAATCCCTATGCGGATGTCAATCTGGGCCACATACTGGATCCCTTTGAATGGGCCGATGCCTTTAAATATCTGACGTTTTGTATCAGCGATCGGTTTCATGGTACGATTTTTTGTCTCAAGAACAAGACACCCTTTATAAGTTTTGAACCTCGTGTCGTTGATTCGCTAAAAGAAAGCAAGATTTATTCGCTTCTTAAAAGTATCGACCTGACCGATTGTTATGCAGGCCGGGAAGGCCGCGACTGTCAAGCGGACTTATTGTTGGAAAGAAGCGCGGGATTGTTGGAAGGATGGTCGAACTATATTCAACGAATTGAAGACGGATTGGAGCGGATGCAAAGGGAAAGCCTCGAATATATCCGGGAAATTAAGGGGGTCGTTACAAATGCGTCAAATTCTTGAGCGATCGCCAGCATATCGTATTTTTCTCCGTTTAAGATCGCGTTCTATTTCAAATGAACGGTTGAAATCACGCTTGCGCAGGCGCGGACATAATCTGGACAAGGCGCTTGCCGACGGTACTGATTGTCGCGTTGCACTCTTTGAACTCAAACTTTTAATATCGGAGTATTTCCGTCGAAATCTTAAAGGCACAGAAACGACGAAATGGGTTTGGGATCTGATATATCAAGCTGAGCTGGGACTTGTGGATTCGGACGACATGCGTGTCTTAACTGAAAACGTGGTCCCCTTGACCGAACAGAATTTCAAGAAAGCCGTTATGGGCAGACGGAGTGTCCGACAGTGGACTGCCGAACCGCTCAATGTTGATGATATCGTTCGAGCCCTGGATGTGGCAAGGTGGGCGCCAAGTTCGTGCAATCGACAGGCATGGAAATTCCTTCTAGTGCAAAAGCACCAAGACAAGGAATGTCTGCAAATGTTTACGCATCAGACTTTTTTCAAACAGGCTCCGGTAGTAGTGGTCCCTTTGGTTGATATGGAAGATTATCATAAAGAAATCAAGCACTATGCTTATCTTGACAGCGGCTCGATCATACAAACACTCCTTTTGACTTTGCATGTAGAAGGATTCGGCGCCTGCTGGATCGGTGTCAAGCACGACCAACAGTATGACGGCAATCTGGATGCTTTTCAGTCACATTTTGGACTGTCCAAGCAATGGATTCCCGTGAGTTTGATACCGGTCGGTCGCTACGAGCTGCTCCCCAAAGCACCGCCCCGCAAAGATGTGGATGATATGATCCTCGATCAGACTGATTGACAACGGCTACGATATGAATGAGCAAACCCTTTACAAGCTGAAGTACTCAACGCGCATTGTCTTTACGATTGGCCTGTTAATATGGATTTTTCATATTGTTGACATACAAAAGTCAGTTCAGATGACAAAGACGGCTCGCTGGGAGTATATTGGCATTCTGTTTTTGATGGTCAATCTTCTCTTTCTACTTCAGGGGCTAAAAGGAAGATATATTTTCGCGAAACAGGGATGTGACGTGAGTGTCGGGCGACTGTATTGCCTGAGTGCCTTAGTATCGCTGTACGGTCTGATCTTGCCCGGTATCCTGAGTACAGGCATTAAATGGTATATCTTGAAGAAAGACACCGGAAAAGGCGGGAATGTCTTAAGTGCGATGGCCTACAATCAGCTCTCTATTATGGTCGTGATGGTGGCTTTCGGATGTGCCGCATTTATTGCTGATAATCCGGTCAATCGACTGACAGAGGACGCAAAAGTCGTCTGGATTTGCTCTGTGGCTGCCGGACTTATACTGGCGGTTCTTTTGGGATTGTTTCTTTTGTTAGTGAATCGTTCCATGGGTCAAAAGGCGGTTGGGGCCGTTATGTACACAATAAAGTTTTTACCGGAAAATGTGGTTCGAAAAATTGACAAGGTCTTGCACCAAATTGCCCAATTTCAAACCGCGGGCTATAGGTTCCATCTTACGGTATTAGTACTAACGATTATCATTAATCTGGGAGGTGCGGTTGCCATTTATTTTATTTCCGCCAAAGCCAGCAATATCGTTGTCCCACTTGGAACGCTGATATGGATATCAGGTGTTCTTTATATCCTGGGCAGACTACCGATTTCCATTGGGAATCTTGGCGTCCGCGAAGTAGCACTTGTGGGATTGCTGCCTCTGTATGGCGTAGATAAATCTTCTGCGTTATTGATGTCCATAACCGTTTTTTGTGGATTGCTGTTTAGAGCTTTGATTGGAGCAATATGTCAACTTGTTTTGACGTTAAGGACACGAAGGGTCAAATAATTGGTATTCGGTTCAATGCTCTCTATAGCCGAGCGAAAATTGAAAACAGCCCGACTAACCTGGTGCCTAACACATCGGGAACTGGCGGCACAGCCCAACTACTCTCTGACGAAGTTTATTAACAAGTGATTCATTGGTTGCGTATGTTTTATCGCTCAGGACCTGCATGCCACGGAGTGATGCGTCGACGAGTTCCGCGATTTCTTCCATCTGTGCGGCGCCCATTCCGTTCCTGATGACGATCGGCGTGCCCAATCTGATCCCGCTGGCAACGGCGGCGCCTCTCTTGTCGTACGGCAGCCTGTTCTTATTGACGATTATCCCGCAATCTTCGAGGCATTTCTGTGCTGTAATGCCCGTCAGGCCTTGCTGGAGATTTGCGACATTGACCAGGACCATGTGATTGTCCGTGCCGCCGGTCACTACGTCATGTCCCAGGGCAAGCAGATTGTTTGCGAGCGTCTTGGCATTGTCCACGATTTTGAACTGCCTTCTCCGGTACTCATCGGAAAGTGTTTCCTTGAAGAAGATCGCTTTGGCCGCAACGTTGTTCAAGTAGGGCGTCCCCTGCATTCCGGGAAATGTTGTCTTCTGGATGTGTTCGCGCCAGGCCATTTTCTTGCCTGAGACGGTTATCTTCTTGTCACAGTCTTTACCCATCAATATCAGGCCGCCTCGAGGGCCTCCGGGTTTATATGTGCTTGTCGTGATAAAATGCGCATAGTCTATCGGCGATGGATGTGCGCCGGCAATCACCAGTCCCGCTATGTGCGAAATGTCGGCCATAAGATATGCCCCTGCCTCATCTGCGATCCGCCGAAACTTCTGAAAATCGATCACACGGCAATAAGCGCTGGCCCCGCATATAATCAGCTTGGGTCCAAACGCAAGCGCCTTGTCCCGGATGGCGTCGTAGTCCAGGAGGAAGGTCTCTTTGTGGAGACAGTAATTTTCTATGTCGAAGAATTTCCCGCTGAAGGAGGCCTTGGCCCCGTGCGAGAGATGCCCTCCCTGGTCCAGCCCGAGACTCAGCACTTTGTCTGCTCTTTCCAGAAGGGCGGTAAGGACAATGTGATTTGCGCCTGTGCCCGAATGCGGTTGGACGTTTGCGTATTTAGCGTCAAACGCCTCGGCGGCCCTGCTCACGGCCAGTTCCTCCACGTCATCTACGACTCCGCAGCCGCCGTGGTATCTTTCGCCGGGGAAACCTTCGGTAGTCTTGTTTTGGAAGATTGAGCCGAGAGCTGCCAGAACAGCTATCGAGCATTGATTCTCAGCAGCGATAAGCTGGAGGCTGTTGCCCAGCCGTTCGTACTCTTTGGTTATCAGTTCGTAAACTTGTCCGTCCTGCTCCAGCAGGGCGGCGAAAACACCTTTGTGATAATCCTGCGAAGACAATCTCTCCGGCAAATCCAACACCTTCGAATCCTTTCTCTTGTGTGCGGCCGATCAGGCCGTAGCAGAGAGTCTATGGTCCATAACCGAAAAACGTCCTGAGAATGTCATTAAATGTCACGTAGAGGAAAAGTGCCAGTATCAGAATCCAGCCGGTATAAGCTATTATTGTCTGCACGCGCTCGCTGAACGCTGCGCCTCTGACTTTCTCGACAAGCAGCAGTACAACCAATCCTCCGTCGAGGGGCGGCAAAGGCAGGAAATTGAAGACGGCTATTACCGCGCTGATGAGGCCGAGGAAATAGACATAGTAGACAAAGGGCTGGTGAGCTACAATCTTGTAGCTTATGGAAATAATGCCGATAGGCCCCATGAGGTTCTTGGGGCTGACGAGCCCGCCGACCAGACGCTTCAACGTCACGTAGGTCTGAGCAATAAACATGACTGTCTTTCTGTATCCCATTAACACGGCGTCGACAGGGCCGCCGGCTTTGAATTTTCTCTCGAGCCTGTCGAATGGAATTGCATCGACAAAAGCGGATTCGACGGTAATAAAATCTCCTCCGGCAGCTACGTTCAAAGCAACGTTGCCGGCTATATCGTCGTTGAGACGCCAATCGATCGTGATACGGGTGCTAGTCTCGCCAGGGTCGGGGTACCGCTTGATTTCTCGAACCACGTCGTAGAAGCTTGAGACTGGCGCTCCGTCTACGGCTGTTATCGCGGCGCCGCGCGGTATATCGAGCTTTGGCGGACCACCTTCGGCGGAGATAGTCGCGGCAACGACCGGATGCTCGACGTCGAGTGCGGGTATAAAGCCAATCACGACTCTGTCTCTACCTGCCGGCTGCGTGGGCGTGACAGGAACCGTAAGTGTCTGCTCAACTCCGTCAGGATCCTCTCGCGAAACTTTCACGAGCAATTCTTTGTCCTTATGCTCGGTCGTCACCCTGCGCAAATCCACGTAGGTGGGATTCTCAATGTTGCCAATTGCAAGAATGATGTCGCCATTTTGCAGTCTGGGCTCAGTGTCTTGTTCCGCCAAATCATGCTTGTCTGAAAGATCGGTTATCCGTATACGCGGAACCATGGAATAAATGTGGCTCAACTCACCGCCAGGGTTTATATGATAACTCGGCGTGGGATGACAAACAAGCGTCAGTCGCGGCTCAACGGGCTCGGACTCGTCGGTATTGGCCGTTCGTTCAATCGAGAGTGTCACTTCCGGGGCGAGTGTGTCCTTGAGTATCTCGGTCAGCTCCCAATATGCTGCGACGGGCTTGCCGTCAACCGATTCGATTCGATCACCGGCAAGCAGGCCGGTCGTCAGACGCAAATGTTCGACATCGCTTTCTTCTGAGAGTCGCGCAACTTCCAAACTGGTGGGCGCTAATATTCCGAAACTCCTCATAGGCTCGTCTGGTATTTTCTCGGCCACAAGCTCAATATCTTCCTCAGAGCCGTCCACATGTCGGACCGTCATCGGAACCTTTTCATCTTTGCCGGACAGCGCCGCCGCGATAGCGATGTTGCCGAAATCAAGGTCGGCGTTTTTGCCTGCAATCACAATTAGCTCGTCGCCCGGTTTGAGACCGGCACGTGCCGCCGGCGAGTCGGGTATCACCTGGCCGACCACGGCGGGAGGCAGGTTTATGCCGATAAGAAAGACTATCATGAAGATAATGACCGCGCTGATAACATTGCAGGTGACTCCCGCGGCCAGCACAGCCGCTCGCGTATGAAGCGGCTTGTTCATGAAGGAACGCGGATCGTCGGCGTTCTTTGCCGGGCCGGTGTCGTCCTGACCGAGCATCTTTACGAAGCCGCCGAACGGAATAAGGCCGAT
>Ga0255052_10003611_pt1 | contig 10685 bp, 10 predicted proteins | sample JV7_2_21_MG_FD_188632 | JGI IMG/M metagenome (GOLD analysis project Ga0255052, IMG submission 188632) | Seawater microbial communities from Jervis Inlet, British Columbia, Canada - JV7_2_21 | ecosystem: Environmental > Aquatic > Marine > Inlet | place: Canada: British Columbia | collected...
TTCGTAGATGACTTCGTCCATCTTCGATCCGGTATCGACCAGCGCCGTCGCAAGAATGGTAAGGCTGCCGCCCTCTTCGATGTTACGGGCGGCGCCGAAGAAGCGCTTCGGCCGATGCAATGCATTTGCATCGACACCACCGGTCAATACTTTGCCCGATGATGGAACGACCGTATTGTAGGCGCGTGCCAACCGCGTAATCGAGTCAAGAAGAATCACCACGTCGCGCTTATGCTCGACGAGGCGCTTCGCCTTCTCGATGACCATTTCGGCGACTTGCACGTGGCGACTGGCTGGTTCATCAAACGTTGACGACACAACCTCACCACGCACGGTACGCTCCATCTCTGTGACTTCTTCCGGCCGCTCATCGATGAGCAGAACGATAAGATCGACTTCGGGCGTATTGGCGCATATCGCGGAGGCGATATTCTGCAGCAACATCGTTTTACCCGCCTTCGGCGGTGAAACGATCAGGCCACGCTGGCCCCTACCGATCGGTGCTACCAGATCGATGATGCGTGCCGTCAAATCCTCCGTGCTGCCGTTACCTTGCTCGAGCTTTAGGCGCTCGGTCGGGAACAGTGGCGTAAGATTTTCGAACAGAATCTTGCTACGCGCATTTTCGGGCGAGTCGTGATTGATCTGCCCTACTTTAAGCAGCGCAAAATACCGCTCGCCGTCTTTCGGTGGGCGGATCAGACCTGAGACCGTATCGCCGGTGCGTAGTGCAAAGCGACGAATCTGGCTCGGGCTGACGTAAATATCATCAGGACCCGCGAGGTATGACCCGTCGGACGATCTCAGGAAGCCAAAGCCGTCCTGTAGAATCTCGAGTACGCCGTCGCCATAGATGTCTTCACCTTGTTTAGCGTGCGCCTTGAGAATCGCGAAGATCATTTCCTGCTTACGATGGCGTGCAAGATTCTCGAGTCCAAGCTCGTCACCCAGCGTCGCCAGCTCAGCGGCTGGCCGACTCTTGAGATCGGTCAGGCTCATGCTGTTCTTGCTCGCCTCGAGCTGTTCGGGCGGAATTACCTCAACATTGCCGTCGTCTTCCGGATATTCGCCTTGTGGCGGCCGGCGACGTCGACGTCGGTTGGGGTTGCCCTTATTTTTGTTGCCTGACTTGTGCGGTCGGCTGTTCGTTTGATTACCCAAGTACCCTCTCACAGATTAGTGTCCAGGAATTCAGTTAGTTGCGATTTGGACATCGCACCAAGTTTTTGTGCCTGTACGGCACCGTCTTTAAACAGGATCAGCGTCGGAATACTGCGAATGCCGAACTTCTGTGCGATATTCGGATTCTGATCGACGTTGAGTTTTACGACTGACATACTATCGGCGTATTCATCGGCCGCTTCGCTAAGAAGCGGGGCGATCATTTTGCAGGGGCCGCACCACTCCGCCCAGAAATCGACAAGGGCGGGCTTGTCAGAATTGATAACGTCAGCTTCGAAATCGCTGTCATTGGTGTGCACGATATTGTCGCTCACCGGCTATTTCCTCCACACGAATATTAGGTCGGTTTGAATGATGCTTCGCCCGTTGCCGCTTGCCACAACAAACGAACTTTATAAAATGGATGACGCTGCCCGATACTTCAGGCAATATGTCGCAGCTTTGTTGCCGACTAGTCCCGGCTAATATGATGAATCTGTGATTGCGAAACTGGCAGGTGCGACGGGTTGTCGCGTCGGTATAGGGCTAATTTGAACGCGTCACGAGTCATTTTGCAAGCATTATATGCACTTTTTGCGACCCCCTAACCATGGCAGATAACCATCTAAGTGACCTCAGGTTCGACTCCCTTGCACTGCAGGACAGTGTGCAAGCGGGCATCCGTGAGGCGGGCTTTGAGTTCTGTACCCCGATCCAGGCCAGCACGCTGCCGATAGCCTTGGAGCCAAGGGATGTTGCAGGCCAGGCGCAGACGGGAACTGGCAAAACCGCTGCCTTTCTGGTCGCGACCTTTGAGAAGATGTTGGCAAGCGAGCCGCCGGCCGGTGAGAAGAAACAACCGCGTGCTTTCATGCTCGCGCCGACTCGCGAGCTGGCAATACAGATTGCCAAGGATGCCGAGCTGCTCGGCAAGCACACCGGATTCAAAATTGGCCTCGCATACGGTGGGACCGACTACGAGAAACAACGTCGCATCATCCAGGATGGCATCGATATCCTGATTGGTACGCCAGGCCGCATTATCGATTATTTCAAGCAAGGCGTTTTCAAACTTGATCAGGTTGAAGTTGCCGTGCTGGACGAAGCCGATCGCATGTTCGATCTTGGCTTCATCAAGGACATTCGCTATCTGCTAAGACGACTGCCACCACCCGATAAGCGTCTGAATATGCTGTTTTCCGCAACGCTGTCGCATCGCGTCATGGAACTCGCGTTTGAACACATGAATGAGCCCGAGCTCATTCGTATCGAGCCGGACAAGGTCACTGCCGATGGCGTTCGTCAGGCGATTTTCTTCCCGTCAAACGAAGACAAGCTACCGTTGCTTATCGGCCTTATCCGTGAAATGGGCGCCGGACGGATCATGGTGTTCGTCAACATGAAACGCGACGCCGAGCGAGTTGAAGCAACGCTCGAAGCCAACGATGTACACGCCAAAGCTATTTCCGGTGACGTACCGCAGAAAAAACGACAGCGTTTGCTATTGGCGTTTCAAAGCGGCGATTTGCCGGTTCTTATTGGTACCGACGTTGCCTCACGCGGCCTGCACATACCTGATGTCCAGTGCGTCATTAATTATGATCTGCCGCAGGATTCTGAAGACTATGTGCACCGTATCGGTCGTACAGCACGGGCCGGCGCGTCCGGTGACGCGATCAGTTTTGGTTGCGAAACCTATGCCGTATCGCTGCCGGACATCGAAGACTTCATCGGTCACAAGATTCCAGTCGCGAAATATGACCGCGCGCTGCTGCCGGAGCTGATCAAGCCCAAACGCAGACCACGACAGCAATCCGGGCCGCGTGGGCGTCAGGGTGGCAACAAAAGTGGATCGCGACGCGGACCGCCGAGACGATCGTAGAGCTGCTGGAGCGCTCCCTGGAGCGCGACCTCGGCGTTCTTCTCGACTCCAGTCTCAGTCGCACTCCAGGGAGCGCTCCAACAGCTCTGCTACTCCCTCCACAGCCGCGAAACAGCTGTTCTCACGCACGGGTTCAGACGTATCCGGGCGCGTAATCGTCAACAGCATCTCAACACCGTATTCGCCCGCGCTCCGCAGCACGCGCTCCGTGTCGTCCACAAGCATCGTCGTTTCAGGATCGAATTGCTCCACGTCCTGTAGCGCGCGCCAGAAGTCTTGCTGCTCCTTCGCGTAACCGTAGCTATGCGCGCTATGAACGCCGTCAAAGAACTCACACAAGCCCGTGACCTCCTCTTTCAACTCAAGGGTGTCCGGGTGCGAATTAGTGACCAGCAATACTTTGATTTTCATTTCGCGCACTTTCTCAAGGAAGTTCCTGGCGCCGGGCAAGAAGCCAATTCGATCATGATTATCACGATGCAGCTGCATGACATCCAGATCAAGGCGCTCGCTCCAATGATCCAGACAATACCAATGCAACTCACCCTGCACGGCACCGAAACGGGCAAACAGGTGCCGGCGCGCTTCGCTCAGTGACATGCCGTTCTTAACGCCCCATTGCTCGGGCACGTGGGTCATCCACATGTAATTATCGTAGGCAAGATCGAGCACCGTGCCGTCCATATCGAGCATCAGCGTCTCACACTGCTGCATTGCCGTTTTGGGATCGAATGTCACTGTCTTATACTGCTCGCCCCCAGTCGCATCCGGATACCCGAATGAATCTCAAGGAATTTGTCGACCCGATCGTCAGTCTCGCAATCGACGCGGGCCAGGCGATTCTCGAAGTCTACGCCACCGATTTCGACGTTCAAAGCAAAGCCGATCAGTCACCGCTAACACAAGCCGATCTCGCGTCACATCACTGTATCATCGCCGGCCTTGCGGCGTTGACGCCGGACATTCCGATCATTTCCGAGGAAGAGGGTTTGCCGTCTTTTGAGGAACGTGGCCAGTGGCAACGGTACTGGCTGATCGACCCACTGGACGGCACCAAGGAGTTCGTCAATCGCAATGGCGAATTCACGGTTAACATCGCCCTGATCGACTCACACAAGCCGGTATTTGGCGTCGTGCACGTTCCTGTACACGAAAAGACCTATGTCGGCTGTGAAGGCCACGGCGCCGAATTGCGCGAGGGCGACTCGATAACGGCCATTCACGTCGCAGAATCAAGCGGCCGACCGGTACGCATTGTGGGCAGTCGATCTCATCGCGGTTCCAGCCTCGACGCGTTTCTAAACAAGGTCGGCGAGTCCGACATGATTCCCATGGGCAGTTCACTGAAATTCTGTGTTGTGGCCGAAGGTCGCGCCGACATTTACCCACGATTGGGACCAACCTCGGAGTGGGACACCGCCGCCGCTCAGGCAGTCGTTGAACAAGCCGGCGGAACAGTCCTTGAGCTTGACGGCAAGCCGTTGGCCTACAACGCAAAATCAGACATCCTGAATCCCTGGTTCATCGTCATCGGTGCCGCCGACAGGGACTGGCTGGCGCTACTTGCGAGCGACGAGTAGCATGGGTGACGATGGCCGACAAAGTCGATACTGAATCATTCAAGAACCTGGACAGACTGCGCGAACTGCGTGTCAGTCATCGGGATCTCGACTACCTGATCGATCGGCTACAACACGACCCGATGATCGATCAGCTGCGTATTCGGCGCCTGAAGAAGCGCAAGCTGCTCATCAAGGACATGATCACGTCGCTCGAGAGTGAGCTGATTCCAGACTTAGACGCGTAGGAGCCCGCCCCAGCGGGCGAAGATCCGACAGAGTCAGTTTCGCCCGCTGGGGCGGGCTCCTACAGGTCCAATGTGGGTATCACCCCGCTCTCTCGCCAGCTCGATCTGGCGTTGTCGTTCGGCGAGCCGTTCTTCGCGATCTGCATCCAGCTCTGCAATGCATCGTGGACAAGAAATGCCCTCGCGATAGTCCTTTGATGCCAGCTCCTCTTCACTCAACGGCCTCCGGCAAGCATGACACTGCACATAGCCGCCTTCAGCCAGGTCGCGATCGACAGCGACACGGGTATCGAAAACAAAGCACTCCCCATCCCAGCGATTCTGCTCTGCCGGTATCTCCTCCAGGTACTTCAAGATGCCGCCTTGCAGGTGATAGACCTCATCAAATCCCAGCTCCAACATCAGAGCTGTCGCTTTCTCACAGCGAATACCACCTGTGCAAAACATTGCCAATGGCTTGTCCTTCGATGTTGCTGCGAGTTTTTTCGCGAAATTCGGAAACTGCCTGAAGTTGTCAGTCTTTGGATCGACGGCACGAGGAAATGTGCCAACCTCAAACTCGTAGCTATTGCGCGTGTCGATGACGATCGTGTTCGGATCCTCTATGAGAGCGTTCCATTTCTCGCCGGATACATAAGTGCCGGTCTTCTTGTGTGGCAGGATATCCGGGCGGCCCAATGAGACGATTTCCTTTCTTATTTTCACGCGCATGCGTCGGAATGGGGCCTCGCTGACCTCGTTCCAGCGAGCCTCAATTGGATCGGACAGGGCCAGTCGAGCCTCAATCCATGCGAATACGTCGCGAATCGCTGCCTCCTCGCCGGTCAAAGAGCCATTAAGACCTTCCGCCGCGATCAGAATTGTTCCGAGCAGGCCCTGTTTGTCACAGCACGACTGCATCTCCGCTCTGACCTCCTCCGGAGCATTGAGATCGAGAAAGCGATAGAACGAAGCGACTTTCATGCGTCGGCCCTGTTTTCGGACACCGTCAGCGCAAGGATGCTGTGGCGGATCTCTTCGCCAAGAACGAGCCTCGCGTCAGAACCAATGCCAACCAGATCTTCGTCAAAATCCAGTAGTCCTTCGCCGTTCCGGCGTAACACTTCCTGCTCCTGCAACATGCGGATGAAATCGTGGAATAGCGTTTTATTGAAAAAATCGGGGGAATGCAATCCGTAGATCATGGACAGGCGCTCGGCACTAATCTGGCACATCCGCTCCAACTGAATGCGCGTCAGTGTGCCGGATCCATGTTGCACGAGCAGCGCAATCACGAGATAAAAACGCTGCAGCATCGGCACCATTGCTTGACCGAGCATCATCAACTGATAAGCCGGTGCGGATCCAGCCGGTGGTCGTTCCAACATCGTCCTATGCTTGTGGCGGGTGAGTAGGCCGTGGTCGAGCAAAGTCTCAATCGCGCTGGTCGTCACATCGTCAATTTCGTCAGCGGCCCATTTCAGGCGCAGTTCCTTCCTCATGAACGGATAAATCAGGTCAATAAGGCGTTGCAGCTCGGCATGCTCGAGCTGTCGACCCTGGATGAAACAACAGGCAACCGTAGCCGGTACAGCGAGCAGGTGAAGAATATTGTTGCGGAAGTAAGTCATCAATACGGCCGTACTTTCAGCCATATGAATGACATCACCCATGGGGTGCGAGGTGCGACTGACGACGTTCAGTTTCTCGCCGTGCGCGATGATCTCTTCGGGTCCCCAGTGGGGTAAAGTCACGGAGTCCGAGTAGCTGAAGCGGCGCAGCAAATTGAGGCTCAGCTGCAATTGCGATCTCAGTTCCTCGGCGCCGATCTTTTGCCGTGGTGTCGCCAGTAGCACATAAGCGAGCAAACTGATCGGTGTCACAGCGGCCGCAGAATTGATCCCGCTCATAATCTCCTGACCGAGCTTGTCGACGACCTCATTCAGCCAGCCTGGGCGCTCACCATTACCTTTTGCGAGGTCGCGCCAATCAGGGTGTGTCTCATCGAGTAGCGCATCCAGTTCCACAGGTTTGCCAATATTCACATGCACTCGGCCGAAATTCTCACGCAGTGCCTTGATCGAGCGGATCAAGCCAAAAAGCGACTCCTTTTTCTTCTCGGCGCCACCCAATTCGCTGATAAACGAGTCACCCTCAATGAGCTTCTCGTAGCCGAAGTAGATCGGCACGAACACGACCGGCCGCTTCGGGTCCTGAATATAGGAGTTTACGGTCATCGCCAGCAGACCGCCCTTCGGCGGAAGCAGTCGGCCGGTGCGACTGCGCCCCCCTTCGACAAAATACTCGATCGAATAACCACGCATGAGAATCTGATACAGGTACGCATCAAACACCGCCGCGTACAAGCGATTGCCTTTGAAGCTGCGGCGCAGGAAGAACGCTCCACCGCGCCGCAATATCGGGCCAACGATCGGCATGTTGAGATTGATACCCGCCGCAATATGCGGCACCTGCAGTCCGTCCTCGTAGCAGATATAACTTAGCAACAGGTAATCAAAATGACTGCGATGACACGGCGCATAGACAATGACCTTTTCCTTAGCGACATCGTGAAGCCGCTCAATATGATTTAGCTCGATGCCGTCGTAAATTCGATTCCACAACCAGCGGAGAAACCCCAGAATGACGCGAATCGTCGGATAGGAAATATCAGCAGCAATCTCAAGGACGTAGTCGCGGACCTTTTGCTCAGCCGCTTCCCGCTTCCTGGGGTCGTCACCTGCCTCAGCAGCGATGGCTTTCTTAACATTGGGCGCCAGAAGTACCTGATTGGCGAGTGAACGCCGATGCGACAAATCGGGACCGACGGTCGCCGCCCGACGTTTGCGAAAATGAACACGCAAAATTCGGGAAACCTTGCGAAATGCGATGGGCGCCGCAACGCCGTCCTGGATGATAGAACTCAGCGCCAGCGCATGACTGAAACGAAGCAAGGTATTGCGGCCGTGCAAAAGCGTCGCAAGAAATTTCCTCGTACGCCCGGCGACATCCCAGTTTTCGGCGAACAGTAATTTGAAGAGCGACCGTTCCTTGTCCGGGGAACGGCCCCAATATATGGCTACGGGAATTAGCAGAAGGTCTTCACAACTGCCTTCGGCTGCCTCAACGAGGCTGCGCAAGCGCCGCGATCCGGTCGCGGCCGGTCGGCGAAAGACAATTCCGCTGAGGGGGCGCAACACTACGAAGCGACGCGAGAATCGCTTACCACAGAACTCGAACGACTCGCTTGGAGACGGCAGACCGTGCAAGGCGCACGACCGCTCCAGCGCCAGCAAGTCCGCCAGACCGCCAGTCTCGAGGACATAGCAGATGGCCGCATCGCTGTCGGTAATCAGCTCAGCGGGTACTTCCGGCTGAATGGCCGGCCGGGCCCAAAAAGCGAACAGCTTTCCGGCTAGCCAATAGAGTGGGCGGAAAATAAGAACCGCGAAGTTCATAGCGTATGTGTCGCGCTGCGAGTAGCGCTCCTACAAGAGGTCGCCTATTCGCCGACCGCCTCTTTGATCGCTTCCTCGACGTCCTCGGCCTTGTCCATGACCTTGTCGCCGACTTCCTCAGCTTTGTCGAGCGCATCGTGATAGGCGTCCATCGCGCCGTCTTTGCCATCTTCAATAGCATCGGATGTGTCATCGACAACGTCTTCGACGACGTCACCAACGGCATCGACCACGTCCTCAACCTCATCGGCAACCTGATCCATTTTCGAGTCATCCGATCCGCAACCGGCGAATACCAAAATGGCCAATACAAGTACAAATCTCATGGCATACCTCCCAACGATCTTTTTTTCATGACGCGATCTTTTCAATAAATCGTCGCAAATGATAGTTGATCTCGTCGATATTTTCGGTCAGGCGATGACCACCATCGAGTATATGCAGCTCTGCATTGCACGATTTCGCGAAGCGAATACTATTTTCGACAGGAACAACGTCGTCTCGCCAGCCGTGCACGATGCAGATCGGCAATCCTGGCGGGCTCGGCGTCAATTCCTCGTATCCGGGCATGTAATAGGCGGGAGCCAGCACAAATAGACCGGCGGCTTGCAGGGAAGCCGCGGCCGCAGTGGCTACGTGGCCACCCATGCTGGAGCCCACCAGGACCAGTGGCACGTCGAGGTCGCCACATTCGTCGATCAGTTTGTTGACGCGCATTGCTGGATCCGCAATACCTTGATAATCGATGCTGTCAGCCTCGCAGCCGAGTCCCCTGACCAATTCGGCCATAGCGCGAATCTTGGCGCCCCAGGGGCCACTTTCCTGACCGTGAGAAAAAACGACGGTCGTCATATCAGTATTCCGTCTCCGGTATCGCACAGTTCCTCAATGTGGCGCACGAGCAACCAATGTCGGTCCTGCCCCCAAACAACAAAGTCGCCAAGCCGCAGCATTGGCACTCCCCAAATACCAGAGTTCATCATGGATTCGCGGTTCTTTTCGACGTTTTCGCGCCAGGTGTCCTCTTGCATCGCTGCAATGACATCTGGCCAGAACAGGCCGCTGCGGCCGGTCACTTTACGCATGCCCCTATCCGTAGCAACATCAATCCCACGAGACCAGATTGCCTCACCGGCATTCACTAGAAAGTCACGTTCACGTTTTTCGCTCTGCGCATAACAAAAAACAGCAAGACACCGTTCAACCCCTTTGCCAAGCGGATCTGCAATTTTTCCAAAGGGGGCATCCAGGCGTCGGGCCTCACGGCTGGCGTCCTTCGCAATGTAAGCAAGCTTCGAATCCGGTACTTGCAAACCACGCATTACCATCGGCAACACTGGACGCAGCTTTAACTGCAAGCCAAATGCATCTGCAGTTGCAAACGTGCGTTTCAGGCACAAATAGGAGTACGGACTGCGAAACGAGAAGAAGAACTCCAATGGTGGCAGTTTCTTCGCTGCGCTCGGTGGCGTGACCGGCAGTGCCGTTTGCATCACCTGGGAAATGGATGCCAGGCGGGCCCTCGACACTGATTCACGACGCGCGCCCAATTCATCAAGCCTGGCGGTCAGATAGTGCAAACGGTCCACACCCCAATACCACTCGCCTTCGTAGTACATCGTCGCGCAGCTGTAATGGCCGAGCTTGACCAGTCGCCGCTTGTTTTGCGCAAGCAGTTGGTCACCCGCTCCCGTAAGTTCCGCGCCGCTGACGCGTCTCGCGGCACCTTCTGCGTCGCCACGCCAATAGAGCGCTATGGACTCTAATAACTCTGTATCGAAGTCCGGGCTGTCACGATTGGCCGCAAGGCTGTCGATCAATGCACGACGATGCTCCACCGGAGGCGCCCGCCCCTTGTCGAGAAACGGAACGCCGAGTTCAACGGCGATGCGATTGCAGTCTTGCTCGGCATAAGCGGCCAACAAGTCTGCGTGGGGGCGATGCGCTGCATCGCTGCATGCCTGCGTCAGGTAGTAGCGCAGCTCGACATCGTAATTCTCGGCAAGATCGGGCAAGTACTGCACTAGCAGGTAGGAATAGGGGTCATCGAGCTCGAGAAACACCGATACCGTATGCGCGTTGCGGTACAGCTTGCGGCGCGTCTCGGACAGCGACCGCTTCGCCGACTGCGCCTTCTCGTTGACCAGCAGATTGACAAACTGAGAACGGAGCTTGTTTCGAATTCTCACTCTTCATCCCATGCCGACGACGGTTTCCACAGCAGTTCATCCAGATCCGGCTGCCAGCGGTACTTCAGCATATCGACACGCCCCGAAATGACTGCAACATCCTCCATCATAAGTCGTTTGCTCTGTTCCTGATAAGCGCTGCTGTCTTTTTCGAACGCTATGTTGCCGGATACCTGCAATACCCGGTGCCACGGAACATCGCAGCCATC
>Ga0255052_10003612_pt1 | contig 10685 bp, 6 predicted proteins | sample JV7_2_21_MG_FD_188632 | JGI IMG/M metagenome (GOLD analysis project Ga0255052, IMG submission 188632) | Seawater microbial communities from Jervis Inlet, British Columbia, Canada - JV7_2_21 | ecosystem: Environmental > Aquatic > Marine > Inlet | place: Canada: British Columbia | collected...
TTACCGACGATCGTGGAGTACTCGTGCTTGCCGGCCCGCGATCACGGGACGTGCTGGCAAGACTCTCGGACACGCCACTCGATAACGCCTCTTTCCGCTGGCTCAGTGGTCAGGAAACAAGTGTCGCTGGTGTGCCGGTCAGAGCTTTGCGTGTGAACTACGTGGGTGAGCTCGGATGGGAACTGCATCCGGCCATGAGCGATATGGAAACTCTTTATGATGCGATTTGGGAAGCTGGCCAGGAGTTCGACATCGCTGACTTCGGTTTGTATGCCGTTAACAGCCTCCGCATCGAGAAGGCCTATCGTGGCTGGGGTGCGGAGTTGACAAACGAGGTCACGATGCTCGATGCGGACATGGAGCGTTTTATCAAGCTCGACAAGGAGGGCTTCGTCGGTCGCGATGCCACGCTGAAACAGCGCGGCGAAGAACGTAGCATGCAGCTCATTTACTTCGAGGTCGAGGCAACAGACTCTGAAGTTCGTGGCGGCGAACCGATATTTGCGGGAGAAGAATGTGTGGGTGTGACCACGTCGGGTGGTTACGGGCACGTCGTTGAAAAGAGTCTCGGATTTGGTTACGTCGAGCCGCGGCTGGCCGAACACGGAACTGAACTGAAGGTCGGCCTCCTCGGTGAGCGTCTTCAGGCGGTGGTTCTTGGGGGCCCTGCCTATGATCCCGCTAACGATCGACTGCGGGCCTGACAGCAGTGGCAGAGTTACTGCAGAAAGCCAGGGCTTTCGTCGTTTGACTGGCAAGTTTGTCGTTCAATTATTGCTCATGTGCTGCTCGGCCTGCTTCCGTTGCCCGTCCGAGAGTGGCTTTGCTTTTCGATTCTTCAAATCGAATAACACGCAAACGCATTCCAGGGTCGCGGCTAACTCATTCCTGACACTATTGAACATTTCGTAGCGGATCGTAATGGACGTGGTGCCAACCTTGACGATGCAGGCACGTATTTCCAGTAGGTCACCGGCGCTGACCTCGGACTGGTACTCGATTACGTGCCGGACATCGGCCCAGCCTTCACCACTTCCGGTGTCCTGAGAGCCTGACCAGCCGAACACCTGGTACAACAACTGATACGAAGCCTCGTCGAACATCGCCATATGGTGGCGGATGTTCATGTGTCCCATCACATCGCAAAACCAGGGTTGGGCCATGCCTTTGTAGCAATTGAGCATATCGCTCTCGCTCCTATCTCACGGGCGCCTTTTGAGTCCAAGGATCTCGCGGGCCTCGACTGGCGTCTGCACGTTGCCGCCCAGCAAGGTGATGATGTTGGCTGCCTTCTCCACAAGTTGGCCGTTCGACGCGAACACACCTTTTTCAAGGTAGAGATTGTCCTCGAGACCGACTCGTGCATTGCCGCCGAGCAGCATTGCCTGCGCGACCATCGGCATTTCCCACGCCGAGACCCCGAAACCGGCCCAGTTACAGTCAGTGGGCAAGTGGTCCACCATGGCTTTGAAAGCTGCGGTGTTGGCTTCAGCAGACCAGCGGATGCCGAGGCAAACCTGGAAGAGTGGCGGGCCGTCCAGCAGTCCCTGGTCGATCAAGTGTCTGGCGAACGAGATGTGCCCCATCTCGAACACTTCCAGTTCCGGTTTTACGCCGATCTCCTGCAGCCGTTTTGCGCCCATCGTCAACATGTCCGGCGTCGAGATATAAACGTAGTTGCCGCCGCCATAGTTGAACGAACCGCAGTCCATGGAGCAAATCTCCGGCAGTAATTCCTCGACATGGGCTAAGCGCTCCATCTGGCCGACGCAATCAGTCGGTTCCTGGAAATCCAGGGGGTTGTTATCCGGCCCGAAAAACAGGTCACCACCCATACCGGTCGTGAGGTTGAGGATGACGTCAGTATCCGATTCGCGGATGCGCTCGACGACCTCGCGAAACAGATCCGCGCGTCGGCTCGGTTTGCCGGTGTCCGGCTCACGAACGTGGATGTGCGCAACGGCCGCGCCGGCCTTGGCCGCTTCAATCGTAGCGTCGGCAATTTGTGCTGGAGTGACAGGTATATCCGGGTGTTTGCCGACGCTGTCGCCGGACCCGGTCACGGCACAAGTGATGATAACGTTCTTATTCATTGCTTCGCTCCAATGTAGTCGTTGTCCGATTTTCGCAAGGTGATACAACAACCCGACTCCTATTATGCCGCCACCGACAATGGCTATACGTGTGTGTGGTCATGGGCAATCCCCGAAATGCTTCTTATTTTCATTGATTGGTACGTGGTCTGGGACTATCTTGCGCAGAATCGATACGGAGGGCAAGAGATGACTGACGCCAAGCGCAGGGGTGGTCGCGCGGCTCGCAAGGCAAGCCACGAGGCCCCGACTCCGGATGAAGAAAAAGCCGTGCGGCCGGGCATGTCCGGCGGCTGCTACAAACCCCTGACCAATTCAGACATCGATCTCATCCACAATGCGGTTCTGGATGTACTGGAACAGATCGGCCTGGCAAATGCGATTCCGGGTTGTGTCGACCTGATCAAGGGTGCTGGCGGAAGTTACACTGATGAAGGTCGATTGCTCATTCCGCGATCGTTGGTGGAGGACACGATCTCGAGCGCGGCCAGGGACATCACGCTCCATGGTCAGGATGCCAGACACGACATGCAACTGTCCGGTGCCAACATGTACTTCGGTACTGCCGGTGCGGCCGTGCACATGGTCGACTGCGAAACACGCGAATATCGTGAATCGACGCTGGCCGATCTGTACGATGTGGCGCGCCTTGTAGATGCACTTGAACACATTCACTTTTACCAACGGTCGCTGGTGCCTCGTGACATGCAGTCGTCCATGGACCTCGATATCAACACCTGCTACGCCTGTGTGTCCGGTACCAGCAAACACGTGGGTGTGAGTTTCATTAATCCTGACAATGCAAAGGCAGCGTTTGCTATGTTGCATGCCATTGCCGGGAGTGAAGAAAAGTGGCGTGCGCGGCCCTTTGTCAGCCTGTCGAGTTGTTTTGTAGTACCGCCACTGCGCTTTGCCGAAGATGCATGCCGGGTGCTGGAGACCTGTGTCCACGGCGGTATGCCGATTCTGTTGCTGGCGGCAGGCCAGGCTGGCGCGACCAGCCCGGCGTCACTTGCCGGTGCGATCGTCCAGGAAGTCGCCGAGGTTCTGGCAGGACTGGTCTACGTAAATTTGCTGGTGCCGAAACATCCCGCTATTTTTGGCACCTGGCCGTTTGTCTCCGACCTGAGAACCGGCGCCATGAGTGGGGGCAGCGGTGAGCAAGCCGTGCTGGCGGCGGCGTGCGGTCAGATGGGGCGCTATTATGATTTGCCGACTGGCATAGCGGCCGGTATGGCCGACGCCAAGATTCCCGACGCGCAGTCGGGCTACGAGAAAGCCTACACCAATACCCTGGCGGGGCATTGCGGGGCCAATCTCGTGTACGAATCCGCAGGAATGCAGGCCAGCCTGCTGGGCACGAGTTTAGAAGGCTACGTAATCGACAATGACATGTTGGGCGCCATCAATCGAACCATTCGTGGCATCGAGGTGGATACGGACAGCTTGTCGGTCGACGTGATGCGGGACGTCTGTATCAACGGGCCAACCCACTATCTGGGCCACAATCAGACCATGGACCTGATGAAACGGGATTACGTCTACCCGGAGATCGGTGACCGTCTGAGCCCCAAAGACTGGGTCGAGCAAGGGTCAACGGACGTTCTGCAACGGGCGAAAGAGAAGGTAGGGGAGATCCTGGAAAACCACTACCCGTGTCACATCTCGGATCAGGTGGATGCAACAATCCGTGAGCAACTCACAATCCGGCTGCCGCGGCAAGATATGCGGCGGGGAAAGGCAGCAAATTATTAAGTTTCGAGATGACTTCTTCCAGAATCATCTATCCACCGACTTAATGTGACGGAATTAGTGCAGACACCAACGCGAGCGGTTTTCTTGCCTGCATCCAGGCAGCTCAAGTGGTGCCCACTTTGGTGCCCAAACTATGATCACTCACCGTCACCCAAGCTAACCTACCGCGTCAAGAAGGTGTATACCAAGAAGGGACTGCCAAACGGCTGTGAGAAGTACTCATACCACGGTTGTAGTTTAGACATAATAATATTCCAAACGCGATTTACGGGGCTGGCACAGTTATATGGCCTGTGAATGAATTCATCGCGCCGGAGCACGAAACGGCAAACAATAACGGGATGGCTTCTTGGGAAGTATGCTCCCTGCAATGAAGACTAGATCACTGCGAAATCTTATTTCCAACATCGCTTCCGTTGGACGGCAAGCGTTCGGTGGCAGGTTACGGCGCGGTCACAACGGCGAAATCGGTGACATGTGCAAACGTCTGCTGGCGATTCGCAGCGAAGCGTCGGCTGTGTGGCTGGCCGAGGAAATCATTGATACCTACGCGGAATTAAATGATGAAAAACGGCTTGATTTTTTCGGCGTGCTGCTGCACGAATTTCTGCCCAATGCGGAGAACCTGAACGCCGCCATTGAATTCTATCAGGCCAACCCAACACCGGATGCCCTCATGAAGCTAGTGAAGGCGGCCAATTCGCCAAGACAGACTCTGTTTCGTGCGATCAACATGGCGCCGGAGGGAACTGCGGCGATAGTCGCAATGCGTGAGGATCTCAATTGTTTTCTGGATCAGCAACCACAGCTTCTGCCTGTCGACAGTGACATGGTTTATTTGCTCAGGCTTTGGTTCAATCGTGGTTTCCTCAGTATAGAGAGGATTGATTGGCATACGTCGGCCGCAATCCTCGAGAAACTCATCGCCTACGAGGCGGTGCACGAAATCAGAGGCTGGGATGATTTACGGCGCCGATTAGCCTCAGACCGACGATTTTTCGCGTTTTTTCATCCCGCTTTGCCGGACGAACCGTTGGTGTTCGTCGAGGTTGCACTGATGCAGAGCCTCACGGGATCAATCGAATCGGTATTGCAGCAGGATCAGCCCAGCGAAGATAATCGCGGCAAGCCAGATACCGCCATCTTTTATTCGATCAGTAACTGTCAGCCGGGACTAACAGGTGTCTCTTTCGGAGATTTCCTAATCAAATATGTAATGGACGAGCTATCCGCGGAACTGCCGCACATTAAAACCTTTGCGACTCTTTCACCGATCCCTGGATTTGGACACTGGCTTAATGACGCAGCAACAAACAAAGTGAGTGACTTGCCGCTGACCGAGCACGGGCAACAACAACTCGAGCAGTTAACCGACCCAAACTGGTATCTCAATGAGAAGGTAGCGGCGGAACTCGAGCCTGTGTTGCTGGGCCTTTGCGCGTACTATTTGCTCATCGTCAAAGAGCACGGTGAACCACTCGATCCCGTTGCCCGGTTTCATCTGCGAAACGGCGCTCGACTTGAGCGCATCAATTGGCTAGGAGACTGTTCGCCCAAAGGTCTGAAACAGTCCGCCGGCATGTTGGTAAATTATGTATATGAAACAAAGTTGGTGACACAGAATCACGAAGCCTATGTGAATGACGGTGAGGTCATCTCCTCCTCGAATGTGCAACAGCTGCTCAAGGCTAAAATAATAGCAGCATAGATTATTTACTCTGGGTGGAGACCGGGGGATTTGTCTCCAGATTGTTCGAAAGGAAGGGATAACCGCAAGACTAATTCTCATGCATAGGTGAATTTTCTGTCACCTCGGGAAGCCGTTCTTGACTCCCTTTTGATTTACTCGTGGAATCGCTGTCGCATAGTATCCGACACAGTAGTTGGTGGCTTGTCAGCCCGTGAAAGAAACAATGGTGTGTGCGTTTGCAAATAATCGCAGGGACTGTCGACCGTATCAATGTTAAGGAGATGTTTGCCGGTCGGCAGAATGTGATTGGCGAGTGGCGCATCATCTCGTGAATATCGAAGGTTTCGCGCAATGAGTACAGACACCGAACAACCATTAATCGCAATAGGGCCGCGTGTACGCAAGTCCCCTTATTTCGATGCGACGCGTCGTTACGGGGCGAAGGCATTCACTATCTATAACCACATGTTTATGCCTACCGCATATTCGGATCCCGTGACGGAATACTGGAGTCTGGTTAACGACGTCACCGTCTGGGACGTCGCGTGCCAGCGCCAGATAGAAATAAGCGGGCCGGATGCGTTTCGATTTGTACAGTTTCTGACGCCGCGAGATATGTCGAAATGCCAGGTCGGGCAATGCCAGTACCTGATCATTACGGACTCGGATGGCGGAATAATCAACGACGCTGTGTTGCTGCGAATTGAAGAAAATCGATTTTGGCTGTCTCCGGGCGATGGTGATACGTTGCTTTGGGCGATGGGTGTTGCGGTCAATAGCGGAATGGACGTCAAGATTGCTGAACCGGACGTGTCACCATTGCAACTTCAAGGTCCTAAGTCGCCGCATGTTGCGAGGCAATTATTCGGTAATTCGATTCTTGATCTCAAATATTACTGGCTGACAGAGACAGAGCTTGACGGAATACCATTGGTTATTTCGCGCACAGGGTGGAGTGGTGAACTGGGGTATGAGCTTTACCTGCGTGATGGCAAATTTGGCGACCAGTTGTGGGAACGAGTCATGGAAGCGGGGAAGCCTTACGACATTGCGCCAACGGCACCGTCTACAATTCGAAGCGTAGAAGGCGGGTTGCTTTCTAATATTTCAGATATCTCACTGGCGGACAACCCATTCATACTCGGCATCGACTGGTTGGTAAGTTTCGATCAGCCCGATGACTTTGTCGGCAGAAAGGCGTTGGAAAGAATAAAGAGGAATGGACCGGAACGGCTGCTTGTTGGGGTGGAGCTGCAAGGAGACCCGCTGGATACCATCAATACTGAATTTTGGCCAGTAAGTGTGGGTAAACAGACAATCGGACACGTCACTCGCTGCGTCTTTTCGCCGCGTCTCAAAAAGAACATCGGCTTCGCGAATATTCCGATCGAGCATGCTGATATTGGAACTGACCTTACCGTCACGACTCCTCTGGGAGATAAGAAGGCGACAGTGTGCGAAGCGCCCTGGTTTCTCGCACAGAAAAAAATACACGAAGAATTCTGGAACGTCGCAGATCGCAAGTGACAATGGGCTCCATCCCCAGCGCAATGCCATGACCCTGAATCGCCGTGTTTAAAGCCATGTCATAGCTGTCAAATTGAAGACCGCTGTCCGGGTCTATATCCTCAACGCCATTCTTGCGCAGCCATGTCCACCAGTCTTTTTCGGAAGGGTACACCTTAATGTGCCGTTCCTTGCGGCAGCCTCGAAGGTGCGCAGGGCGTTTAGTCGAGGCAATCGTTTACGCATAATTTTCGTTAGATTTATTCATGTGAGTCGAGCCTCGGCAGTTTGTCCTCGTGCCGCATATCGTGTCAAGATGATGCGAGCCCGCCCAAGAAATAATACAAGACGGCAATGCCTCAATCCCTACCCGCTTCAAGCAATGATCTCAAAATCGCGCTGCGTCAGGCGGCGCTGTTGATGGACACGGACCCTGCGCTCGCGGAACAGCAGGCACGGGAGATCCTGAAGAAATATCCTGGTGAATTGAACACATTGACGCTTCTCAGCGCTGCATTGCGTGCGCAGCAGCAATTTGAACCGGCACTCGAGACGCTGCGAAAAGTGGTCAAGCGCGATCCCGGACTGGGGCTGGCTCGTCAGGAGATCGGCATGACCCTGCTCGCCACGGGTCAGGGAACGGAGGCAGTCCGCCACCTTCGAAAAGCGGTAAAACTTTTGCCGGATAGTCCGCTTGCGTGGCAAGCGCTTGCTGACGCACTCGCAGCGCAAGGGGAGGTGGACGAGAGTCGAAAGGCCCGACGCCAGTTGCTGGCCGCGAGCGTCAAGAATCCGGAATTGCTCAAGGCGGCGGACTTCTTGTACGAAGGTCGTCTCGCCAAAGCCGAAGCTATTTGCCGAGCGGTGTTGAAAAAGGACCCGGTCGATGTATCTGCAATACGAATGCTGGCCAATATCGGCATAAAGCTGAGCCGGTTTGAGGATTCGCAAAAATTGCTCGAGCGATGTCTTGATCTGGCACCCGACTTTCATTTGGCACGCAACGACTATGCCTCTGTACTGAGCAAGCGCCAAGCGCACGAAGAGTCGCTGGCCGAACTCGACAAGCTCTTGGACAACGAGCCTAATAACCCGAATCACTTGTTGCTGAAAGCATCGGTACTCGTACAAATCGCTGAATTCGAAGCGGCTATCGAGATTTATGATCGCGTGCTCGAGCACTTCCCGCGGCAACCCAGGTCTCACCTGAGCAAGGGCCACGCCTTGAAGACGCTCGGACGTCATGCGCAAGGCATTGAAGCCTACCGGGCAGCGATCAGCCACGAGCCAACCTTGGGCGAGGCCTACTGGAGTCTCGCCAACCTGAAGACATTCCGCTTCGAAGAGGAAGAAATCTCGGCTATGCGACAACAGGTAAAAGTCGGTACCTCGAACGTCGAGGACTACTACCACCTCTGTTTTGCGCTAGGGAAAGCCCTCGAAGACCGCGAACAATACGATGAGTCTTTTGCTTGCTATTCTCGTGGAAATGCCGTCCGCCGTAATACTGTGCAATGGAATCACGATGCGTATCACGAGAATACGCAGCGCCTGATCAAGTTTTTCGATGCTGGATTCTTCGACAGCCATCGCGGTCAGGGGGCTCCACATGTCGAACCGATATTTGTCGTCGGGCTGCCGCGTGCCGGCTCCACGCTGCTCGAGCAAATCCTGGCAAGTCACTCACAGGTCGAAGGGACGATGGAATTGCCGGATATTATCTCCATCGCGCGCCGCCTGAGTGACAAAAAACGCGGCTCAGATGAATCCCGATATCCGGATATCCTGGCCGAGATGAGTTCCGCCCAATTGACGGCACTCGGAGACGAGTACATCGAGCGGACGACAATCCAGCGCAGCGGGGCGCCATTTTTCATCGACAAGATGCCGAATAATTTCCCCCACGTCGGCCTGATTCACCTGATTCTTCCGAACGCGAAAATTATCGATGCACGACGCAACCCGTTGGGTTGTTGTTTCAGCGGGTTCAAGCAATTGTTCGCTCGCGGCCAGAACTTCTCCTACAACCTGGTCGATATCGGCCAGTATTACCGCGACTACGTCGAACTGATGGATCATTGGGACAAAGTACTGCCAGGACGTGTGCTGCGCATGCAATACGAGGAAATCGTCGCCGATACGGAAAACCAGGTACGCCGGCTTCTGGATTATTGTGGCCTGCCGTTCGAAGAGAGTTGTCTGCGCTTCTATGAAACGGAGCGCGCAGTGCGAACAGCCAGTTCGGAGCAGGTGCGCCAACCGATTTATAGCGCTGCGGTTGAGCAATGGCGGCATTACCTGCCACATCTCGATCCGTTGATCGAGGCGCTCGGTCCGGTCATGGAAGGCGATACGGCTGATCCTGGTGCAGATGGCTAGATTAGCTTGAGAAAAACTCAATTGAGAGAGAGAAAAAGTCATTTGCCAGCGCGCCCATCAATTTCTATGGTCAATGCTGCCGCATTCCGAGGGGGGAGACGGCTCATCAGCCGGTATCAGGTCCGTCGCCCGTTCGGGCCTGAAGGGAGACAAGCAATCATGAATAAGCATGCCGAGCAGCAAGCTGGGACCACCAACGTTCGATTGAATCCGATAACAGCCGGTATCCGCACCGCGCTGGTGGCGAAACGCCATGCACCACTCGTAGCGACAACGCTACTGGCATCGACTCTGGCCTTCGGCCAGGCTAATGAACCGAAGGTCCTTGACGAGATCATTGTTACCGCGCAGAAGCGTGAGCAATCTTTGCAGGATGTGCCGATCAGCATCAACGTGCTGGATTCTCAGGCGCTGGAAGACCTGAACATCATGCGCTTCGACGACTACGTGCAACACCTGCCGAATGTCTCCTTCCAGGCCGCGGGGCCGAGCCAGGCTCAGATCTATATGCGTGGTGTTTCGGATGGCGGTGACGGCAACTTCTCCGGCACGAACCCGAGCGTCGCCGTTTACCTGGATGAGCAGCCAGTCACGTCAGTCGGGCGCAACCTGGATGTGCATATCTATGATGTTTCGCGAATCGAAACGATCGCCGGGCCACAGGGCACACTTTACGGGGCAAGTTCCCAGGCGGGGACCATCAGGATTATTACCAATAAGCCGGATGCCGAAAAATTTGAGGCCGGTTATGACGTCGGTATCAACAGCACCTCGGGCGGCGATGAGGGTTACTCGGCAGAAGGCTTTGTCAATTTCCCGCTGGGCGAAAGCGCCGCAATTCGACTCGTCGGATGGTACGTTGAAGAAGGCGGCTGGATAGACGAGATAGCGGGCAGCCAAACGTTTCCGTACAGCGGCCTCACAGTGAGCAACTCCGGCAACGCGGACCCCAATCTCAACCAGGTTGAAAATGATGCAAATACGCTGACTACGTCCGGGCTGCGGGCGATGCTCGGCATCGATCTGAATGACAGCTGGACCGTAGATGCGAGCGTGATGTTCCAGGAGCAGGAATCCGAGGGCGTGTTCGCGGATCAGCCAGGCTCAGTGGGTCAGGGCAATGTCCTGCGTTTCTTTAACGATGACCACGTCGACGAGTGGATGCAACTTGGACTAACCATTAACGGTGACCTGGGTTGGGGAAAAGTGACGCTTGCCGGGTCCTACCTGGATCGGGATGTTCAATATGATATCGATTACAC
>Ga0255052_10003613_pt1 | contig 10685 bp, 5 predicted proteins | sample JV7_2_21_MG_FD_188632 | JGI IMG/M metagenome (GOLD analysis project Ga0255052, IMG submission 188632) | Seawater microbial communities from Jervis Inlet, British Columbia, Canada - JV7_2_21 | ecosystem: Environmental > Aquatic > Marine > Inlet | place: Canada: British Columbia | collected...
ACACTTCGTGCTGACCAGTCTTGAGATTCTGGATCTACCGGGCGCTCGTACCATTTGTTTGAGGCGATAACATCAATATCGCCATCTCGATCAACGTCGCCTAAAGCAAGTCCTACAAACGGGTCGGAAATACTTCCCAAGATCCGTGTTTTCGGCCAGGCTCCGGCAGAGGGATTCGTGGGAACGTCATACCAGTAAACTCCTCCATCAACGTAAAGACTGACGACCTCGCCCTCGCCGTCGCCGTCGATGTCGCCGTAGGCCAAATCATGATTGAAAGCTGAAATACTAGCGTCGATGGTCCGTTGGGCCCAGGTTCCCTTTACGAAGACGGTTCCCGGGTTTTCCCACCATGCAAGCTGCGAGTTAAAGTCGGCGGCTACGACATCAAGGTCACCGTCCCGATCAACGTCGAAAACCAACCCGCCATTACCACCGGCATCCGAATTCAACTCGATAGAATGGCGGGCCCAGCCTGGAGCTTCGTACCATTGGAGCGCACGACCTCCTCCGGAGACTATGTCAATGTCGCCGTCACCGTCGATATCTCCGGAGGCGCTCCAGCCTGGTCTTCCGTTGCCTGGGTAATTTCCGTCAACGACATCCAGATCGAAATCGAAGCCACCGGTCGTATTCTCAAAATAACTGATAACGCTATGGCCAGTAGATTCGCTAATCAGATCGATCTTCCCGTCTTTGTTAATATCTACCGGTCGCAACAAATGACTAGGAAATGTGTTGGGCGCAACGTTAGTTCGTTGCCACGAGGATCCACTTCCGAGATTCTCGTAGACATAGACATTGGCTACTTCTTCGCTCCAAGCCGGTTCGCCGGGATCTTCGCCAAAGAACAAATCGCAGCTAACGACATCCAGGTCTGAATCCGAATCAAGATCCAGTACAGCCAGGCATTCCGGATGATGAACATGGCTGCCTCCCTCCTGTGGTTGTCCATAAATGTGGCGTGAAGTGATATCGCCTTGCAATCCGCTAATGTCGTGCCGAATCCATGAACTGGTGGCTGGGCTACCAGTATTTTCAAACCAAAATACACCCTGACCATGATGTCCTGCAGACATGACAAGGTCTTCGTCGCCGTCGCCATCCATATCACGCATGAGCGAGTTCGAAACGCCGTAAATATTCGTGACTTCGTGCCAGGTCCAGGTGCCGTCAGGTCTACCCGACGATTCAAACCAACCGTTGCTCATCGAGAGATCGATATCACCATCGCCGTCAAGGTCGCCTGTGTCTACGCCGGCATGGTTGTTTCTGGGCCCAGGTTGATTCTGTGTAACAGTATGCTTATCCCAGTTCTGAGAAGGGTCGGTCCCCGGCGTAAACCAGGACACGTTGAAAGGCGCATCCCAATAACCAAACTGGCTTACATATACAATTTCCTCGGATTTGCCGTCTTGATCCAAGTCGGCGAGCAAAATATCATGCGCAAACGTGCCGTCTCCGACGTCTAGTCGGTGAAATGTCCATGGTGTGTTGCTGAACGGACCGCCAGGGTGCTCCCACCAACCCTTGTCCGACTCATATTTAGCCGCGACAACGTCCAGATCGCCGTCTCCGTCGATATCGAAGAGAACTGCACCATTTGATCCGATCTGGTTCGTGTTATCCAGGCTTCCGTAGCGCGCCCAGCCACTGTCGGTCCCATTATTTTCATAAATGAACAACGCGCGTCCGCCACCCGCGACCAGATCCAGGTCACCGTCGCCATCCATGTCGCCGGCTCGAACCCACCCCGGGCGTCCATTGCCGCCGTAATTCTGATCTACGTAGGTAAGATCAAAACCAATATCCATGGCGTTCGCCAGCGCTGGGACAAGAAGACCCGAAAGAAAGAGCCGCGAAGAATTTCGTGTAACCCGCAAGCACCTGGAAATGAATCTGGCGTGTGACATGTAAATTACCACCTGAAGTCGGCGCGTATGGCGGACTCGTTTGGGCGCGCCATAAGCCCGAAGTAAAAGTTCTGGTCATTATGCAAAGCCGCGGCATCGCCTGATTCAAGACAGGGCACACAGTGCCCGATTGGAGGTTTCTGCGAATACAAAAACCCTTGTCAGCAGCCCCGCTATCATAGGAGTAACTCCATTAGACCGGTAGCTTTGCGTCCCCATCTTTAGATCAGGTTTGCCTTTGCTCAGCGGTAACTATCGCGCAATCGGGCCGGCCTGACAAGTGTCGCAAATTAGCAACATCTCCGCGGTAATCCATGATGATCGATGCGTCGCGCGGGACCGATTACAGATACAATTACGCCAAAGAATTCAGCAAGCTACATTTCTGGTTCAGTCAGATGATCGTACTCGTCGGGCTTATGTCAGATAGACGACGTCAGGACTGCTGCACAGTTTCGTTCTGCGAAAGGAACGCCATTCGATGCCAAGAACAAAATCAGTCCATTTGCTTGTATTGACGCTACTGGCGGTGTTCGCGATCCAGGCTGTATCAAGCATGCAGCGGAAATCCGTCACGACAGATGAGATCATGTATGTAACGGCGGGTTATTACCATCTGCGTACCGGCGAATTCGACTACAACAGAACGAATCCACCCTTCGTAAAACTCCTCACGGCGTTACCTCTCCTGTACCTCGACCCTGTGTTGCCCGAAGTTGTGGGCAATCCTGAAACATGGTCCGAAGTAGAGCAATGGCAGTACGCGCGACAGTTCCTGTACGGCAATAGCGTTGATGCCGATTCTGTTTTGTTCGCTTCCAGACTCCCGATTGTGGGCCTTGGTTTGCTTCTGGGGTGGTACACGTATCTCTTTGCATTCAGGTTGTACGGGAGCCGTGCAGCTGTTGTCGCTCTGCTTTTATTTGCGTTCTCTCCAAGCCTACTGGCGCACGCGAGGCTCGCGACTCAAGATCTTGCGCTCGCGACATTTGGATTTGTTGCGACCTATTATTTCTGGCGGCTCGTGGAGCGACCGGGTTGGTTGAACCTCTCTAAGGCCTCCGCGTTCTATGCGCTTGCGGTGGTTTCCAAGACAAGTGCAATACTTTTTGCCGTGCCGCTTGTGGCAACGGCCTTGCTTATCGTGATAAGCGGGAAACAGGTTCTTTCAACAGGGTGGTCGATCGGATTGTTCGAGCGAATCCAACGCAGTCGTCTGCGCGAATCAATGTACTTGATTACAGCAATGATCGTCTTCGGGGTAGTCAGTCTGGCCGCTATCAACCTTGTATACGGATTCACAGGCAGTTTCGTACCGGCCGGAAATTATGACAAGGCACAGAAATTGGTGGAGCTGATTGCCCAGAGGGTGCCACTGGTTGCACCGGTGCTTGACGGCTTGTTAGCCATCCCCGTGCCAATTCCGGAGTCTATGATACGAATGCTCGAGTTTCAGGCGTCGAGGGTGTCAGGAGGAAACAACATCTATTTCCATGGCAATCTGTCGCATGCGGGGTGGTGGTACGTAATGCCTGCCGCATTTGCAATCAAGTCCCCGATCCCGTTTCTAATAATGGCCGGATTCGCTGTTGTATTGTTGGTCAGGAAGCGTCAAGTATTGCCAGGAGAGTGGTGCCTTATCGCGCTGGCGGCGTATGTTCTCTGCCTGTTCTCTTACCTGCGAACCGTAAGCATCGGAACGAGGTACATTCTTATTGTTTATCCTTGTCTCCATGTTGTCGCGAGCGGACTGCTCAGAGACGGGGTAGTACTCCGGCGCGCAGCCACTTCAGCGGCTATCCTTCTCCTCGCCTGGTATTCGATCGGGACAATTCGGGCGTACCCAGACTATCTTCCCTATTTCAATGGATTGGTAGGCGGCCCGAAAAATGGTTACAAATACCTGGCGGATTCTTACGTCGACTGGGGACAAGATCTGCCGGCGTTAAAAGCCTATATGGCAGAGAATGACATCGACAAGGTTCGGCTCGCATACTTCGGTAGCGGGGATGCGAGTTACTACGGCATTGACTACGATTACCTCCCTTCCGTCGGACTGGCGCCGACGGAAGAAGGGCAATTCTGGTGGTTTGAAAAAGGGGCCGCCTCGCTGCCGGATCTGGAGCTGGTCGGTGAGCCGATAGCGATAAGTGTGACGTTGCTCGCAGGCGTTTTTTATCCGGGATATTATGCTCCCCTCAGGGAAATTGAGCCTGTTGATAATGTTGGGCATTCAATACTGATTTTTGAGCCGAATAACAAATAATTAATATTTTCGGAGATCTATCCAATGCTAGAGGAACGACTGGAGCAGGAAATCCTGAATGTCGGCGGCGAGGCCAGCCTTGACTTGTCCGTGGTGTGCCCCTTTTACAATGAAGCGGAGATTCTCGAGTCGGCAGTCCGGTCATTCCTCGAAAAGCTCGCCGAACTCGATGTGAATTGGGAATTGATCATCGTGAACGATGGTTCAAGAGACGAGTCTCTGGCGATCGCCGAGGCCCTTTCGCACGGGGAAGACAGGCTGCGTGTCATTTCTTACTCCAAGAATCGTGGCCGCGGCCATGCTCTGCGTGCCGGTATTCGCCAAGCCAGGGGGGAGGTCATTATCACGACCGAGATTGATCTTTCCTGGGGCGAAGATATCGTTGCCAAATTGCTCGACGCGATCCAGTCCCGACCGGACAGCGATATCATAATCGCGAGTCCCCATCTGGAGGGTGGTGGTTACAAGAATGTGCCCTGGAGACGTGTCTTTTTCAGCCGGTTTGGTAATTGGGTGATTCGGACGCTGATGATCAATGCGGCAACGATGAATACTGGAATGACCAGGGCGTACAGGCGAAAGGTTATTCGGGCGCTGCCGCTCGAAGAGGATGGCAAGGAATTTCATTTGGAAGTGGTGCTCAAAGCGCAAGCCCTGCATTACACCATCTCTGAGATTCCAGCCTTGCTGGAATGGAAGGAATACAAACTCGAGAACGAGAAGGTAGAAAGAAAAAGCTCATCCAAGATTAACAAACTTGTGGTTTCACATAGCCTGTTTAGCCTCTTTGGAAACCCGGTCCGGTATGTATGGGCACTGAGTGCGATGTCAATGGCAGCCAGCACGATCTTCCTGGCCGCGGCGATATGGAGATTGATGATTGGTGAAGTGTCTGTGTTCATGGTGATTATTGGTATTGTGTTGGCCATGATTTCACTCATGCTGTTTGCTTTTGGCCTTCTCTCGCAGCAAGCCAATATGATTCAGAAAGAAATATGGACACTGAAACAGCGGCTCGACGGCGTGTCGCCGGATCGCCGCACGACCGCATCGCCTGACGCAAATGAGATTGATCCTGAATCGGGTCGCGACGGCAGTATTGACTAATAACCAAGGATGGAAATTAAGTGCATAGGGGCATGAAGTCGAACCGGCCGAAGGCGGTTGTACATATTGATCTCGATGGAACGAGTGATATCTTTTCGAATCAGGGGCTCAATTGGAAGTCCGATCGTGACCCAGTATTTGAGTCCGGGTTTGGAGCTTGCCTGGACTTTCTTGATGAGGAAGGGCTAACCGCAACGTTCTTTGTAATTGCGCGGGACGTGGACGATCCTCGAAAGCTGAAATTCTTGAGGAACGCTGTAAGCAGGGGGCACGAAATCGCGTCTCATTCGGTGACTCACCCAAAGTTGTATGAATGCTCGCCTGAGCAGAAGAAAACGGAAATATTCGACAGTAAAAAGCTACTTGAGCAGTCTCTCGGCGTCGAAGTAAATGGATTTCGCGCGCCCAGTTATCAGATGGACCGTGAGACATTCGGGTTAGTTTGTGACGCTGGCTATGCCTACGACTCGTCCATGTATCCGGATGCGAATTTCGCGCGGAAGATGCGAACCCCCTCGATATTGCCGGTCCCATGCAGACCGCTGCTGGACCGGAAAACGGTTGAGCTACCGATGCCAGATCACCGGCCGGCACCGTTTCCGTTCCATCCGTCCTACAGCCAGGTTCTGGGCTTGTGGTACTTGAACTGGCGATTGCGCGCTTTTCGCAAGACGGAGTACCCGCTCGTACTTCTATTTCATTTGGCGGATTTTGCCAAACCACTCGACAAGAAAGATTTGCCGAGTCTTCGGGCGAAGATTTTTACTCAGTCACATCTGAGGCAAGAAACGAAAATCGAACATTGTCGAAAAGTAGTTCACCGTGTACGCGAACTCTACGACGTTACCAGAACGGAAAACCTGCTAGAGGAAGGGGAGGTTGCCGGAACGCGCGATTTGGTTTTGGGCATCAGCACAACGCATGAGACAGGCAGCGCTCTGTTCGATGGTCATGATTGCCTGGCGGCCATCAGCGAAGAGCGGTTGGACCGAATCAAGTTTTCCACGAATTATCCGCCCACCAAGAGCATCAAGGCAGTAATCGAGGCTTCCGGGGTAGCCGTAGACCGAATCACCGACGTAGTTGTCGCGGGGTTGCCAGCGTGGCCGTTGCTTGGAAGGTTTCTGCAAAATCAGTGGGCGGATACCCGTGATTTTCATGCGTGGATTGACTATTTCCCGCATTTGAATAAATTACTGTATCGCCTGTTCGCATGGACTAGGGCCGTTGGTTACTCCCGTGTAACGCGTTTCTTGAAAAGAACCTACGGAATAAGTCCCCGACTGCACTTCGTGCCGCACCATCATTGTCACGCAGCCGCCGTATACCGAACGTCCCCATTCGACGATGCGATGGTTGTGACTGCCGATGGGGTCGGTGATTTCACGTCTCTTTCGGTGTCCTATGGATTAAACGGCCATTTGAAATTGAAACACTTGGTGGGGTATCCGCACTCATTGGGTCAGTTCTACACCGCTTGTACACAGGCGCTCGGATTCAAAGCCAACCGGCACGAGGGGAAGATCACCGGTTTAAGTGGTTTTGGGACTCACAAATCTGATTTGTATGACAAGGTCAAATCGACTATTCGAAAGTCGGGACCGGACTTCCAACTGGATAAGCGCTACTACTCTGAAGGAATTGTGCGTAGCTTTTCACTGAAGAAAGCTCGTTCCGGTGAAAGTCTTTTTGAAGCATTTCAATATCGAAACTACAAGACTCCGCTGAAACAACTTTTGCAAGGTTATGATCGGGAGGACGTAGCTTTTATATTCCAGAAGATTCTCGAAGAGGAGTTAATTGAGATAGTTCGACCGTTCGCCGAGGAGACCAGGGCCAAGAATATTTGTCTGAGTGGCGGGATTTTTGCCAACGTCAAGGCAAATGCCGAATTATTCCGGACCCTGGGTTTCGAGAATGTCTACATATATCCGCATATGGGCGATGGGGGGCTGGGGCCTGGGGCAGCATTGGAGCTAATGCAGGCCGAACCGCAGCCGTTCGACAATGTGTACTGGGGACCTTCGTATTCCGATGAAGAAATAGAGCGGGCGCTTAGGAACGCAAGCGAAGCCGGCCTGACTTACCATCGCTCGGATGACCAGGAGGCGACGATTGCCAGGTTGCTGACAGAGAAGAAAGTCATTGCGCGGTTCGACGGCCGCATGGAATTTGGGCCGAGGGCATTGTGTAACAGGTCAATTCTATATAGCGCAGACGAACCGGAAGCAAACAACTGGCTGAATAAACGGTTGGGCCGTACTGAATTTATGCCATTTGCACCTGTCGTTATGCAAGAGCATGCCGCGAAATTATTCAATAACATGGAAGGGACCGAACACGCGTGCAAATTCATGACGATCATTCTTGATTGTACAGATTGGATGAAAGAACGATGCCCGGCAGTCGTGCACGTCGACGGGACTGCGAGGCCGCAAATAGTCAGTCAGGAGATCAACCCGAGTATCCACCGGGTTCTTTCGCTCTATGAGGAAGCGACGGGCGTTCCCGTGATAGTCAACACGAGTTTTAATATGCATGAAGAGCCAATCGTGTGTACGCCGGAGGATGCGATTCGTGCATATCTGGCTTCAGAACTGGACTGCCTGGCGATCGGTCCTTTTCTGGCGACGATCGAAGACAAGAAAGCCGGCGCGTGAGCATAATCAAGAGAGAAGGTTGAGTCAGTGTCTATTCGGCGTGGCATTGTAGTAACGCTGAAGCTCGCCCTTGCAATCGGCCTACTGGCATGGCTCCTGTGGTCTGGCCGGCTGGATTTTCGTGTTTTGAGCACCGCGCAGGCCAACTGGCACTGGTTGGCGGCGGCGTTCATCCTGTCCGGAGTGATTCAGTGGATGACCGCGGTTCGCTGGCGTTGGTTGCTGCTTGTCGTGGGACAGGGTTGTACGAGGTCACGGGCATTTCTGATAACCCTGGCAGGACTACTTTTCAATCAGGTACTGATTGGCTCGACGGGAGGGGACATCTACCGCGTCATGGCATTCGATGTTGATAATGCTCGTCAGAGAATTGCAATTGCTGTCTCGGTGGGAATGGACAGGCTGGTTGGTCTGTTTGCCCTCGTCGTCCTGATACCGGTTGCCGCACTGTGGAATTTTTCCCTGGTTAGTCAAAGCGAGTTGCTTACGGTAATCACAGTTGGCGGCGCTGGCGCCACGATCGGGTTGCCCGCAATTTCGTGGGCGATATACAGGCGCGGATCCGTTGAATTAGCATCAAATCCCCCGGCTGGTAATCAATCACGTGTGGTTCGCTGGATCAGATACCTGAGGGACGGATTAGCCCTGTTTTCCGGGCATTGGCCGATCGTCGTCAGTGCAATGGTATTGTCTTTGCTGGTCCAGGTATTGATCGTTACTGTTAACGTGTTTCTTGTATTTTCGATCCTGGGCACAGGCATTCAATGGTCAGCGATGTTCTTGCTGATTCCTGTTGCCCTGCTGGCAATGGCAATACCGATTAACCCGCCGGGCGCGATTGGCACGGGTGAGGCGGTTTATTCCGTGTTGCTCGAACTGGCCGGCATCGCACAGGGCAGCATTATCTCATTGTTGCAGCGACTGATTAACGTTGTGTGGGCGTTACCTGGTTCCCTGGCTATTTTTGTGCGGCCTAACAGTCGAAGCTTGTCAATTGGCAACAATTCAGAAGAGCTGACCGGACAGGAGAATCCGAATGACTGAGTTGGCGCAAGAAAATACAAACTCTGAGATTTTTTCGGTTGCATTGTTAGCGGAAGAAAACCGTGTACTCGGTATGCTCGACAGAGACGAAAACAGTCGAACTTTTGGGTCTATAGACCGCGTGCACTGGGCGTGGAAGTTCACAGATTTTCCCGGCGCACGCTTTCAAGAGGGTCTTTGTTACCTGGCATTCCTGTATTCGACGAAACTGGACGGCAATAATCTCTATAAGAACGGGCCGGTTAGAAAGTGGCTACAAGGCGGTATTAGTAACTGGGTGGCAATTCAGAGCCGTAGTGGAGACTTTGATGAGGCGTACCCAGGCGAGCGCTCGCTTGCGGCAACTGCATTCACGGGCTTCTATCTCTCGGAGGCCTATCTAATGCTGGAAGGCGATCTCGAAGAAGAGGTGGCGAGTGCTTTCAAGCAGTCCCTGGACAAGGCAGCAGGGTGGCTGTGCAAGAATGACGAGAGTCACGGTTTCCTGTCAAATCACCTTGCGGCCGCGGCCGCGACGTTGTTGCATGCACATCGAATAACAGGGGTCGACACGTACTACGACCGGTATCAGCACTTTCTTCGCAAGATACTCAACCACCAATCTGACGAAGGTTGGTATGAGGAATACGGCGGGGCTGACCCGGGATACCAGACGCACGGGTCTTTCTATCTTGCACGTTGTCATGAGTTGACCGGCGACGCTGAACTGCTGGATTCGCTGGATCGTGCCTGCGAGTTTTTGAAACACTTTGTGCATCCTGATCGGAGCCTGGGTGGGGAATACGCGAGTAGAAATACACAGACATATTATCCTGCTGCATTTGAAATGCTCGCCGCCAGAATTGGATCCGCCCGTTGGATCGCATCTGAAATGCGGCCGTCCATTCTTGACGGACGTGCTGCCGGGCTCATGTCGGTCGATGCCTATAATTACTTCCCGTTACTGAATAATTACGTCTTTGCTTTGCGCGCCTGCCTTGCTGGCGGGGCCAGGAAAGTCGAATCAGCGCCGCCTCCAAGTCATCCATATCGCTTGCATTTTCCAAAAGCGGGTTTGATGAAAATTCGGGAAAGCCGCTTCGATCTTTTCATGGGATTTTCCAAAGGCGGCGTAATCAAACTCTTTGACAGGAACCGGAACAGGCTGGTGTTCTCGAGTAGCGGTTACATAGGACGAGCAGCCGACGGCAAGTTATGCTCCAACCAGGTATTCGATACTGACGTAACTGTGGCTGTATCCGATAAAGAGATCGAACAGCATGCCCGTTTTTTTGGTTTCTCACGCCCGGTCATGACGCCGATCAAATTCTTGTTATTTCGGATATTCAGTCTTTCGACCGGCCAATTCAGTGCCGTTGCGTCCTGGCTTAAACGACTCCTGGTAAAGGTCTTGATATACCGGAGGAATGAACTGGACCTCGAGTTGCACAGGCGAATTAGAATTGACGAAAATGGTGTCGAATTGGCAGACCGAATCGATGGCGGGCACATTGCTCAGCTTGGAAGTCTGCAGCACAAAAGCATATTTACGACGATCCATATGGGTTCATCCCGGTACTTCATTCCGAATGAGCTCGAGGTGCCGGATGTGATCGAATCCAGGGAATTCGAGCCGGGACACGATACCGAATCAGTTGAATTTCAGCTAAGAATCGATGTCCCAGGGGCGGGTGGCTAGCGACTATGTGCGGTATC
>Ga0255052_10003614_pt1 | contig 10684 bp, 8 predicted proteins | sample JV7_2_21_MG_FD_188632 | JGI IMG/M metagenome (GOLD analysis project Ga0255052, IMG submission 188632) | Seawater microbial communities from Jervis Inlet, British Columbia, Canada - JV7_2_21 | ecosystem: Environmental > Aquatic > Marine > Inlet | place: Canada: British Columbia | collected...
GCGAGCAGAACACAAAAGGCCCCGCAAGGGGGCACATTTTTGTTCTACTGGCGGAGAGGGTGGGATTCGAACCCACGGTACGGATAACCGTACTCTTGATTTCGAATCAAGCCCGTTCGACCACTCCGGCACCTCTCCCAAATTCAGTATTTCTATGTCTTTCCGACCAAACCTCAATCCATCGCTGTCGGCTGCGTACTCTTGATTTCACTCGGCACATCCATGTGCCTCGCCCTGCGGGCGTCGCTTCGCGACGTGCAAATCGGCTGTCCTGCCGATTTGTCGAATCAAGCCCGTTCGACCACTCCGGCACCTCTCCCAAATCCAGTGTAGCTATTCTATCCCGGCAAGATCTCTTGCGCTTGCTTTACATGTTCATTCTGTCCCGGCCTCGCCGATCGACTGGCTCCCGCCGCCATCTGACCTCTCCGTGAAAAAAACCGCGTCAGCGATCTCGCGGTGTGTCGGATTCTGTGCGCGGCGAATCAATCTCATCCATATCAACCCTGACCAGCAACCGGTTGCGCAGGAAGTCGATCACAAAGTCTCGCTGGGTGAACAAGCCAGCACCCAGAATCGCGGCAGGGTAGTCGTCTCTATTCAGCGTGGCGAAGACCTCAACATCCGCGATCATGAATGCCTCGTTGCGCCAGGTGATATTGTTCGTCGTTACCAACGCGCCGTTAAGCCGTGCGTTGATGCGGGCGCTGTCAAATACGCCTTCAATAGAGTCTTTTCTTCTGAATTTCTCTGGCTCGATACCGAAGCGGCGTGCGGCCGGCCAGTTGAGCATATTCAAACCAGCGCCGAGATCGAATAACGCCGGTAGTTTTTTCCCGTTGATAACGACCTCAAAAAAATACAATGCCGCGACACCCGGATCGACGGCGAAGAGTTCCAACGGAACAGACGCCCACCCCTTGTAGGATCTGCGGCTGGCCAGGTCCGGTGGATAAAGACGAATTACCTGGTCTCGATTTGAAAACCCGACGGCATAGCGCCGCAGAAAGTCATTGCCAAGAACGCCGTCTAAACCCTGGTCAGCCGCTGTCGTATCGCTTATCAGGGCAACCCGGGGCTCGACCCAAACCTCATCGCCGACCTCAAGGCTGCGTAAGACTAACAGCGGCACGCTTTTCGAGGACAATACGCCACGAATTACGACCGATTCACTCGGATGGTGATCAAGTGCCAGTTCTTCACGCAGGTCACGGAAGACGGCGGTGATACTGGCGCCTGTATCTACGGCGAAGTCAAAAGGCCCGATGCCGTTTATGCTTGCTTCGACGACGATTCGCCCGCTGCTATCGACATGGTAGGGCGCGACAGCAATCGCACCGTCCTGATCGAAGGTCGTCGCGCAACCAGTCAATACGATGGCCGCCAACACACCAACAATTCTAATTGTGCAAGCCATGCACGAGATCATACTGCAAACGAATTCATGCGATGAATTAATTCCTGCGGCTCGCTGTAGGTGCTTGCGACGATTTTTCGTACGCTGCAGACGGCATTTGTATTCAGCTGTCAACAACCGGCCGCCGATGACTGAAAGGCAACGTAAGAATTGCGGCTATTCGTACATCATGTATGGTCCGGGGGCGCAAATTCGCTGTCGTAATGCGATAATCAGCCCGCCGGACAGGGAATCTTGACCGAGTGCTGGCAATCACAATCCAAGAATAAGAAGAACAGCCGAAAAACGGAGAGATGTATTTGCGTTACTTGCTCTACATCGTATTAGCCGCCCTGCTTGGCACCTGTTCGTCGCCTCCCCCATTGCTTGAACAAGTGCTGGACATCGGTGAACTGCGGGTTGTAACGCGTGACAGCCCGACGTCGTATGTTGTTGGTCCCGACGGCCCAACTGGCCCTGAATTCGATCTCGTAAAGGCATTTGCTGATGAACTTGGCGTGGCACTCGCGATCGAGACAGTGGACAGTATCTCGGAGATCCTGCCGAGACTGTTGTCTGGCGAAGCGCACATGGCCGCTGCCGGGCTATCGATGACCGAAACTCGCCGCGAATTCCTGAACTTCGGTCATTCCTACGAGATGGTCGACATGCATCTTATCTATCAACTCGGTACCGGCAAGCCGCGCTCGGTCGAAGACATCGTCGGGCGATCAATCGAGGTACTTGCTGGCAGTAGTCATGCTGAAATGCTGGTGTCGCTTCAGGAAATTTACCCAGACCTCATGTGGACGGAAAATGCCGACGTCGAGGCGGCGGACCTGCTCGCAAGAGTTGCAACCGGCGATCTCGACTACACAATCGCAGACAGCACGGACTTCAATATCCAGCGACATTTCCACCCGGATCTGCGCGTAGCACTGGATCTAGAAATCGGTGATCCGCTTGCCTGGGCCTTTCCGAAAGAACAAGACAATACGCTGCTGAGTCGTGCGGACGACTTCCTGATCGCCGCTGATCGCAGCGACCTGCTTGCACAGGTGAAGGATCGTTACTACGGGCATACGAGAAAATTTGATTACGTCGGCACGCGCAATTTCATCCGGCATTACGCACTGCGACTGCCGAAGTATCGGCAGCATTTCGAGGAGGCTGGCGAGCGCTGGAGTGTGGATTGGCGATTGCTCGCCGCGATCGGCTATCAGGAATCGCATTGGCGCTCGCAGGCGGTTTCACCGACCGGCGTGCGCGGGATCATGATGCTCACCGAGGATACTGCAGCCTATCTCGGTCTCGATGACAGGCTGGATCCAAAAAACAGCATCTTTGGCGGTGCCCAGTATTATGCGCGGCAGACCGAACGAGTCGCTGACAGCGTCGATGAACCCGACCGAACCTGGATGGCTTTGGCCGCCTACAACGTGGGCTTCAATCACATCAAGGATGCTCGCCAAATCGTTGAATGGGAGGGTGGCAACCCCGATACGTGGCTGGATATCAGCACAGCACTGCCGCTGCTAGCCCAGCGAAAATGGTATTCGCGCGTACCGTTCGGCTATGCGCGCGGCTGGGAACCCGTGCTCTATGTCAACAACATCCGCAGTTACTACAACATCCTCAAATGGCTAACGGCAAACGAAGAACCGCAAGACACCGAGCCCGATCCGGCCCCCGCCGAGCTAGCGGCCGACCAAGCAATCGAAGTAACCGAAACAGCGGTTGAATCGACGTAGACTGTAAGGCGGTCATGATCTCGACTCAGGGAATGGACATGCAACAGTTTGAGACCGTGTTGGTGACGGGAGCGACCGGCTATATCGGCGGTCGGTTGGTAGGCCGTCTGCTGAACGCCGGTTACCGGGTACGTACGCTCGTGCGTCATCCCTCACGCTTGCAGGGCCGCCCTTGGGCCGATCATGTCGACGTGGTGCAGGGAGATGTGCTCGACCTGGATACACTGCCCACGGCAATGGCAGGCGTCGACGCAGCCTACTACCTGATCCACAGCATGCGCGATGGCGCCGACTTCCATTACCGGGACCTGCTCGCTGCGCACAATTTCGGCATCGCTGCGCGGGAGACCGGGCTGCGACGCATCATATACCTGGGAGGACTGGGCGAACCAGGGGCCTCGCTTTCGCCACACTTGCACTCTCGCCAACAGACCGGGGCGGTGTTACGAGATTCGAGAGTACCGGTCACGGAATTTCGGGCGGCGGTGATTGTGGGTTCGGGAGGCATTTCATTTGAGATGATTCGCCACCTGACCGAACGCATGCCGGTGATGCTCTGCCCGCGCCTGATCGAAACCCGAATACAGCCGATAGGTATTGGCAACGTATTGCAGTACCTGGTTGCCGCTCTGAATATCCCGCAGAGTGCCGGCGAAGTCGTCGAGATTGGCGGGGCGGATGTGATGACCTATGGCAAGATGTTCCTGGAATATGCTGCTGTCCGCGGATTGCGGCGGGGAATCATACCGGTCCCTGTTCTGACTCCCGGCCTGTTCGCACGTCTGGTGAACTACCTGACACCCGTACCACTCTCACTGGCCCAACCATTGATCGAAGGATTGCGCAATGAGGTGATCGTGCGAGATGACACTGCGCAACGCCTGTTCCCCGGCATTCAGCCGATGACCTATCGGTTGGCCGTGAAGCGGGCGCTAATGCGCCTGGATGCCCATCAGGTGGAAACTACCTGGAGCGACGCGTTAGTCAGCAGCCAGGGGGACCGGTCGCCGGTGGTCCTGACCACGCATGAGGGCATGATTATTGAGCGTCGCCAGCGCATTATTGCCGCGCCACAGGCATCAGCCTATCGGGCCTTCACGGGCTTGGGAGGTGAGCGGGGCTGGCTGTACCTGGACTGGGTATGGCGCTTGCGCGGCAAGGTCGATCGTATGGTCGGCGGGGTCGGCTCCCGGCGCGGTCGGCGTGACGCCAATGAGGTGCGCGTGGGTGATGCGCTTGACTACTGGCGGGTTGAAGCCGTCGAGCAGGATCAGTCGCTGCTGCTCCGGGCAGAGATCAAAGTCCCTGGTCGCGCCTGGCTCCAGTTCAAAGCGGCACCGATCGAGGGCGCGGGATCGCAGCTGGTGCAGACGGCTTATTTCGCCCCCAAGGGGTTGTTTGGCTTGCTGTACTGGTACCTGCTATACCCGGTACACAGCCTGATCTTCTCAGGTTTGATTCAGAAGCTGGCGGATCGGGCCGGCGCGCTGCACGAAGCAGCCCCCCCATTGCAACCTGGCAGAAGGCCACTATCGGGCAAAGAATGTTGATAAAAACACCAACACGATCAGGTTCGGGCCAAAAACCGTTGCCCTTGCTGGTGAAATATCGCTGCGAGATAACAGGTCTGCGATTACCTGGAAGCAGGCAGAAAATCACCCAGAATACTGGCGAATCCTTCGCCCAGGACCGGACGCAATGCACACTGTAAATAGGCTGGTCGGCAATATTCTATGCTGGCTGAATATCCATGATTTCCGCGTCATAACTGAGTCATTCAGCTTTGGCGGCGGCGGTATCGAAACAGTTGAGTGCCGCCGCTGCGGTCAGAGGCGAACCCGCATGGCGTAGTTGCCACAGCGCAAATGAAGAATTGTGGGAGCGGCCTTCAGCCGCTAACAACCCACAATCCATACACTACCGTCGCGAACGGAAAAAGTCGCTCAGCAGTGCGGCACATTCTTCCTCCAGCACACCACCGCTGACCTCGAAGCGATGATTGAAAGCCGGACTTTCAGTCAGGTCGATCACACTGCCAACGGCTCCGGCTTTTGGATCATATGCGCCGAAAACAAGCCGTGATATCCGAGCCTGTACAATCGCACCGACGCACATCGCGCAAGGTTCCAACGTCACATACAGAGTAGCGCCTGGCAGTCGGTAGTTTTTTCGCACGATACCGGCATCGCGTAATGCGATTATTTCAGCGTGGCCGCTGGGATCGGAATCACTAACAGAGCGGTTGTGGCCGGTTGCAACAACTTCGCCGTCCACAACCACGACAGCGCCCACTGGCACCTCACCCGCGGTTGCCGCACTGCGGGCTTGTTGCAGGGCAACCTGCATGTTGTTCGCATCCTGTTCCGACCAGAGCGGTGCCATCTACTCCCACTCAATCGTAGACGGTGGTTTTCCGGAAATGTCGTAGACGACGCGCGAAATTCCATCGACTTCATTAATTATCCGCAACGACACGTTTTCAAGAAACTCATAAGGTAGCCTCGCCCATCGTGCGGTCATAAAATCAACCGTTTCCACTGCGCGCAGTGCAACCACATATTCATAGCGACGGCTATCGCCCATCACGCCGACCGACTTCACCGGCAGGAAAACTGCAAATGCCTGACTGACTTGATCGTACAGATCATTGCTCCTGAGTTCGTCGATGAAAATGTCGTCGGCCAGCTGCAGCTTTTCAACATAGTCGCGTTTGACTTCGCCGAGCACACGAACGCCAAGTCCCGGGCCCGGGAACGGATGGCGGAATACCATTTCTCGCGGCAGGCCCAGCTCGAGTCCGATCTTGCGCACCTCATCCTTGAATAACTCGCGCAAGGGTTCCACAAGTTCCATGCGCATATGTTCGGGCAAGCCGCCAACGTTGTGATGCGATTTGATGACGTGTGCCTTGCCGGTCGACGCGCCGGCTGACTCGATTACATCGGGATAGATAGTGCCCTGTGCAAGCCAGCCGATTCCTTCGAGCTTGCCGGCTTCCTCCTCGAACACATCGATAAACAAGCCGCCGATACGCTTGCGCTTCTCTTCCGGATCTGTAACGCCAACGAGCCCCTGAAAGAACCGATCGGCCGCATTGACACGAATAACTTCGACGCCAAGGTGTTCGGCAAACGTCTCCATGACCTGGTCACCTTCATTCAGGCGCAACAAACCGTGATCGACGAACACACACGTGAGTTGATTTCCGATCGCCTGGTACAAAAGGGCCGCCACGACTGACGAATCAACGCCACCTGACAGACCGAGCAATACCCTGGCATCGCCAACTCGCTTACGAACGGCCGCGATACCGGCGGCTACGATATTGTCAGGAGTCCAGTTACCGGCACAGCCGCAAATGTCGCGGACAAATCGCCGCATGATCTCCTGGCCCTTGGGTGTATGTGTAACCTCGGGATGAAACTGCAGGCCGTAATAATGTCTTGCGTGATCTTCCATTGCCGCCAGCGGCGAGTTCTTGCTACTGGCTGTGATCTCAAAGCCCCTAGGCGCTGTTTCTACACGATCGCCGTGACTCATCCAGACCTTGAGTAATGGATCATGGTCGGTGTCGGACAGGTCACCGAATAAGTTCGAATCGCCGGGCACAATCTCGGCGTAGCCGAATTCACGATGCGATGACGCATCCACCTTGCCACCAAGTTCCGCAGCCATCGTTTGCATGCCATAGCAGATACCGAGAACCGGCACGCCCAGCTCAAACACGGCATGCGACACTCGCGGCGGCGCATCAGTATTGACTGACTCCGGGCCACCTGAAAGCACAACGCCCGATGGTCCGAACGCCCGGATCGCTTTATCGGCCATGTCCCAGGGATGAATTTCACAATAGACCCCGCACTCTCTGACACACCTGGCAATGAGCTGTGTGTACTGGCTGCCGAAATCGAGTATCAGCAGTCGATGCGCGTGGATGTCAGAATGTGCAGCGCTTGGGACCTGGGCGGCCTGACTCATTATGGATCTAATCCCGTGGCTTGGTGCGGTAGTTGGGTGCTTCCTTGGTAATCGTGACGTCATGCACATGGCTCTCGGCCATGCCAGCACCGGTAATGCGTACAAACAGTGGTTTGCTACGCATTTCCTCTATGGTGCCGCTGCCCGTATAACCCATCGCCGCCCGCACGCCTCCGATCAGCTGATGCAAAATTGGCACCAGACCGCCCTTGTAAGCGACGCGTCCCTCAATGCCTTCAGGAACCAGCTTTTCAAGTTCTTCCGTGGCGTCTTGAAAATAACGGTCCGAGGAACCGTGTGACTGACCCATCGCACCAAGCGATCCCATGCCGCGGTAAGATTTGTAGGAGCGGCCCTGGTACAGCTCGACCTCGCCGGGGGACTCTTCGGTGCCTGCGAAGAGACCGCCAATCATGACCGAATACGCCCCGGCAACCAGCGCCTTTGCGATATCGCCCGAGTAGCGAATGCCGCCATCAGCAATAAACGGAATACGTTTCTTGCGCAGCGCTTCGGCGACTTCGGCTACAGCCGTTATCTGTGGTACACCGACGCCGGCAACAACACGTGTGGTGCAGATTGAGCCAGGACCTATACCCACTTTAATACCGTCAGCGCCGGCATCAACCAGCGCCAGTGCCCCATCGGCAGTCACAATATTGCCGCCGACTAATTGCATATCCGGGTAGGCGTCTTTGACTTTCCGTACACGCTCGAGCACGCCCTTGGAAAAACCGTGTGACGTATCGACGATGAGCACATCAACACCAGCCTTCACCAGCGCATCAACGCGCTCATCCGTGTCATATCCCGTGCCGACGGCAGCGCCGACTCGCAGCGCGCCACCATTGTCCTTGCATGCTCGCGGATAGTCCTTGGCCTTCTGGAAATCCTTGGCCGTAATCATTCCGCACAGCTCGAAATTGTCATCCACGACGAGCACCTTTTCGATGCGATGCTGGTGTAGCAGCGATAGCACCTCGTCCTTGTCCGCGCCCTCGCGGACCGTAACGAGGCGATCTTTTGGAGTCATCACAGACGCTGCTGGCGCATCAAGCTGAGTCTCAAAGCGCAGATCACGATGTGTCACGATGCCAACCGTTTCTTTGCCGTCGACGACCGGTACGCCCGATATTCCCATTGCATGGGTCAGTTCGAGGACCTCTCGAATGGTCATGTCTGGCGGCACGGTAATTGGATTCCTGACTATGCCGCTTTCGAATTTCTTAACCTGTGCTACGTGCCGGGCCTGTTCCTCGATAGTCATGTTCTTGTGAATAATGCCGAGACCGCCCTCCTGCGCCAGTGCAATCGCGAGGCGAGACTCGGTGACCGTGTCCATCGCCGCCGACAATATCGGGATATTCAATGAAATTTCCGACGTCAGGCGCGTACTCAGATCAACCTCGCGAGGTAATACGTCGGAGTAACCAGGCTGCAGGAGTACGTCGTCGAATGTCAGGGCTTCTTTGGCGATGCGCATAAGAGTTTTAGTGTCCGGTGGAAGAGTTAAACGGTCAATTGTACGCCGATGATAATATCGGCAAAAGCTTTGCGGTGTTCGTTATACTGGTGAACATGGAAGATTCGGGCCAAGCGAACACCAGCGCGGGCGCGATCACCGTCAGCCAACTTAACCGCCAGGTCAAGGCCCTTATCGAGAACGGCATCGCTCGCGTCTGGGTGCAGGCGGAGATCTCAAACATTTCACGGCCGGCGTCGGGCCATCTGTACTTTAGTCTCAAAGATGACTCGGCCCAGATTAGAGCCGCCTTTTTCCGCCAGCGGCAGCGCGGCCCCACGATAGGCCTCAAGAACGGCGATCAGGTGCTCGCGTTCGGGCGTGTCAGTCTTTATGAAGCGCGTGGTGACTACCAGCTGATTGTGGAGCAAGTCGAACCCGCCGGTGAGGGCGCGCTTAAGCGCCAGTTCGAGGTTCTCAAGAAAAAACTCGCGCTCGAGGGCCTGTTTGACGAGAACCGCAAACAGAGCCTGCCGGTTATCCCGCAACGCATCGGAGTCATTACATCGCCCAGCGGTGCAGCCTTGCGCGACGTCATCAGCGTGCTCGGGAGGCGTTTTCCGGCCGTGCCTGTCGTTATTTATCCCTCCTCAGTACAGGGTGATGCGGCCGCGCCAGAACTGATTGCAGCGGTCGACGCGGCCGTCCAGCGCAACGAGTGCGATGTCCTGATCGTTTGCCGGGGGGGCGGTTCGCTCGAAGACCTGTGGGCATTCAACGACGAAGCGCTCGCTCGCACGATCGCAGCGTCACCGATACCGGTCATCAGCGCTATTGGCCACGAAATAGACTTTACGATCGCGGATTTTGTCGCCGATGTGCGTGCGCCAACGCCCTCGGGTGCAGCAGAGCTTGTCGTACCTGACCGGCAGGATTGGCTGAAAAACCTGAATGTGCTCGTCGCCCGTATTGTTAAACTGGGACAGCGCGCAGTCGAAGATCGAGGCCAGACACTGGACTGGCTCAGCCGACGTCTGCTTCACAGCAGCCCCGCAAATACCGTTAGTCGGCAGAAAGCAGCTCTTCGCGCAGCGCAAACGCGGCTCGCGGCCACGATGCAGCGCAGCGTTCTGCTCGAGGGCCGACGTCTGCAGACGGCGCAAGGCCAGTTGGTGCAAGCCTCGCCTGCAGTTGCCGTGCAGCGGTTAATCACACGACTGCGGCAACTCGGGCAGAGGCTGAACACCGGCGGGCAGGCCACGATCGCTCAGCACAATCATCGACTGGAACTGGCCGTACGCTCGTTGCATTCTGTCAGCCCGCTCGCGACCCTCAGTCGTGGCTATGCAATCGTCGAAGACGCGATATCCGGCAGAGTATTGTTGCGCGCCGATAGCATGAGCGAAGGTGATGATATTCGCGCGCGTCTTGCTCAGGGCAAAATAATTGCCACCGTCAGATCGGTACTCGACGATGCCTGATAGTTTATTGAAAAATCGTTTATTAAAAAAAACACGCGCGGCTTTTTTGGCATCGCCATTTAAAAACCGCGGTTGGCAAGTGGCTGCCGGACATTTGTTCGCTGTTGCATTGCTGTTGTCTGCGTCGCTCGCAGACGCTGCGCCGAATCATTCTCCGTGGCCCGGGGGCGTTGCCTTCGTTGCACTCGGGCCGGTTGACGGCCCTGCCCCGCGCGCCGAATACGCAGGGCATCAGGTCCTGGTAGTTAACGACGGCGAGCATTGGCTTGCAGCAGTCGGCATTCCGCTCAACGCTATTGCCGGTGAAGCATCCGTCACCGTATCGGACGGTCGGACGATTGGATTTCACATTGGTGAGCACGCCTATCGGGAACAACGCCTGACCGTGAATCAGAGTTATGTCACGCCCGGCAAGGAAGCGCTGCAACGCATCGCAAAAGAGCGAAAGATAATTGGCACGGCCCTCAATAATTGGCGCGACACAACGATCGACAGCGTTAGTTTGCGCGCGCCCATTGAAGGCCCGCGCAGCTCGAGTTTCGGGCTACGTCGCTTTTTCAATGATCAACCACGCTCCCCGCACAAGGGGATGGACTTTGCGGCAAACACCGGGGAA
>Ga0255052_10003616_pt1 | contig 10681 bp, 12 predicted proteins | sample JV7_2_21_MG_FD_188632 | JGI IMG/M metagenome (GOLD analysis project Ga0255052, IMG submission 188632) | Seawater microbial communities from Jervis Inlet, British Columbia, Canada - JV7_2_21 | ecosystem: Environmental > Aquatic > Marine > Inlet | place: Canada: British Columbia | collected...
CCCCCCTGGCACTGTACCTACGAATACCTCTACCGATTATTTCAATAAATGTTGGATTTCTGTGAGGGATTGGTTTCAACCTGTACCACCGGTAGAAACTTAGAAATAGTCTTTATTAATTTAATCCTTTGTTAAAATTCAAACAATTATACTTGCGACGCTTGCGATTTTGTCAAATCGTTCCGCTGCTTCACGGGCCACTGGACCTCTGATTTCCGAGCCTTTGGGTTCTCCCTTTTCATCTGTAAGCACGCATGCATTGTCCTCGAATTTCACACGGAGTCAGTCGGGACGCCTGTATTCTTTTTTCTGCCTGATGATAACTGCGTTTACTTTCTGCTTGCGTGTCTCTGGATTGCCCTTTTTTACCGAGGCCACAACGATGTCGCCGATACCTGCTTGGGGTATACGTCTTCTGACGCCGTGCTGTTTTAATACTGAGATGATTTCGATTACCTTTGCACCAGAGTTATCTGCGCACATAATCCTTGCTCCAGCTGGAAGTGGGCGTGTGATATTTGCTTTAACCGCTCTCATCGGCTCGCCTCCACAACTACAAAGCTCTTAGTTTTACTGATGGGTTTACATTCCATGATTTTCACTGTGTCATCAACTGATGCGCCGATGCACGTGGGATTGTGGACACTGTATCTTGACATCCGCCGCTCAGAGCGCTCGAATTTCTCGTTGTAGCGTGTGTATTTTTTCTGAACTACAACGGTCTGATGTGCCTTGTCACTTACAACTTTCCCCTCTATCATCTGGCCTCTAACCTTCAGGCCGCCGTGGAAGGGGCAGTTTTGATCGTTACATTCTTCTTTGGGCTGAGCCACATCGATACCTATGTCCATTTTTATTGTTCCTCCAGTCACTATCTCTTTTTAATTCTGTCCTGCGGTCTTCCGACAAGGGCTTTTCCCGATACCTCGACCGGGCCGTTTTCCACTATGAATCGGAAGATGCATATATATTTTGGGATGATTTTTCTGCTGCCGTCTGCCTCGATTTTCAAGGTCTTCTGAGTTTCATCGACAATCTTTCCTTTCAAGTCTTTCAGCGTGGGATCACTTGAACTTGTAATCTCAACATCTAGGCCGATGAGTTCATGCCTGAGAATGTTTTTCGCTGTGATCATCAGGAAGAGAGCACTATGGAGTCTTCAGAAAAACCGCGTTTTACAAGTGCGGCTTTGACCTTTTTAGTATGTTCACCTTGAAGCTCGATTTTGCCGTCTTTGAAGGTTCCGCCGCATGCGCAGTAGTTCTTCAACTCCTTCACGAGTTCTTTAAGGTCAATGGTTTTAGAGTCCATTCCTTGGATAACGGTCATCATCTTGCCGAATTTTCGCTTCACGGCATAGACCTTTATATGCTGGACTTCTCGTGCTATTTCCTCGCAAACACAGAGCTCTTCTGGGAGCCCGCAAACATCGCAGACCGCCATTTAGGCTTTAACTCCTATTTCAGCTCGTATGGTCTTCATCCTAGCTATCGTCCTCCTAATAGCTTTAATTTTCCCTGGATTCTCAGGCGCGCCTCCAGATGCGATCGTTGTGTTGATCTTTAGGAGTTCCTGCTTGAGCTCTTCAATCTTTGAATCTATTTCCGTAACATTCATGTCCCGGATCTCGTCTTTTCTAAGGATTGCCATAGTATTCGATTATTCCTTTGGTATTAGTTTGGTTATAGCTTCTATAACTGTTTTTCTCTTTTTCCCGGTCTGCTCTGCTTTGAGAAGTGTTTTCAACTCAGGAGCCTTTAAGCTTTTTGCTGTTTTAACTATTTCTTTTGCAGGTTTAGTGAGAATGTCTTCTTCTGCGGCTGGGGCCTTCTTAGGGGCTTTTGCTTTTACCGCTTTTTTAGCCTTTGCTTTAGGTTTTTCTTTTTTCTCGGCAGCAAGCTTAGGTTTTTCAACCGCCTTTTTAGCAATAGGCTCAGGTTTCTTTAAATCCTTCTTAGCAGCTTTCGGAGCCTTATCTGTTTTCTTCACTTCTTTTTTAGCCTTTGCAGGCGCATTCTTCGGAGAATCTGCAGATTTTTCCACCGCTGGCTCTTCAACCACGTGAGCAGGCTCCTCTGGTTTTTCGCTTATAATCTGAATATTATCTGGCATCTTCGCGCCAGGCGGCAAGATCTTGACCTGCACACCGATTCTGCCAAGCTTTACCGCAGCTTCGGCAAAACCTTTGAGAACTAGCCGGTCAGCAGGCTCACCGCAGTATTTGATATATCCGTCAACGAATTTTTCCATTCGTGAGCGCTCACCTGTAAGCTTACCTGAAAGCGTGATATGAGCACCGATTGCGCCGGCATTCATAATGTCTCGAAGCGCTGAATAAGCAGCCCGACGGAAATGAAACCCACGCTCAAGTGATGAAGCGATGCTACGGGCCATAACAGGCGCGCTGAGAGCTGGAACCGCTAGATCATTAACCTCGATCTGCGGGTTGTCAAGACCATATTTCTCTCGAAGAGTCGATGTGAGAGCCTTAATTGTTGTGCCCTTCTTACCGATCACAATACCTGGCCGCTGAGCATGAATAATCACACGCGTGTCCATCGGAGTCCTCTGAATATCAATCTCGCCGATACCAGCCTTCTCCACCTCCTTTGAAAGATACTCCTTCACTTTGAGCTTCTTTATATTTGCTGATATAACCTGTCGTTCAACTGCCAATTAATCACCTTTCGTCGAGCCAAACCTCGATATGGGTTGTAGTAGTATTAAATGGGGTGGCTCTACCCATTGCACGGGGAATAATTCCTCTAATGATTTTGCCTCTTTTTGCCTGAATATGTTTGATGAAAAGCCGCTCTGTATCAAGTCCTTTGAACTCGGCGTTTGCCTCAGAGTTTTCGAGCAGCTTGAGAATATGGGTTGCAGCCTTCACAGGATAAGCGCCGCTGCAGGCATTAGTAAACCCTCTGCGATGGGCAAGACCCTTCACAAAACGCTTATAGGGCACAGCCACTTTGAGATCAGCAACCTCGCGAAGAAAATTCTTAGCATAAGCAAGTCTCTTCCCATTTATCGCCCTGCAAATCTCCACCGAATCCTTGTGAGATATTCGCATCTCCTTGCCGGTTGCGCGAGCAGTGCGCTCTTCGTTGATTTTTTTGTTAAATGAATATCCGAGTTTTGGCATGTCCCTGTCACCTACTTAAGCGGAATATAAAGGCTTGATTTCGTCGCGCCGATACCAGGCATACCGTGCCTGACACGTGTTCTCGTTGGAGCGAACTCCGCAATATAATGTCCAAGCATCTCAGGAATAATCTTCACCCTGACAAACTCTTTGCCAGTGTACACGTTCAACGTTAGATCAAGCATTTCAGGAGTGATTATTGTATCTCTGCAGTGGGTGTGAAGTTTAACCTTTTCACCGGCCTGCGCTTTTTCGATTTTTTCCATAAACTTTGTCTGCTTCTCTGAGCGTCCCCTGAGTAGAGAGCGTCTCTGGCGTGAGGGCAGAAGATTTGCGAACTCCTCAGCCTTCATCTTCTTTATTTCATCAAGTTTGAAACCGCGAAATGTGAATATCTTTTTTGCCATTGTTTACCTCTTACCTGTCCTTTTAGGCGCGATTTTCCCGACTTTCCTGCCTGGTGGCGCGTTTCTTGAAACAGAGTCAGGTTTTCCAGCGCACTGCTTGGATCCGCCGCCATAGGGGTGATTAACTACGTTCATTGCAACACCTCTTACACGAGGCCAGTTCCTGCTTTTCGCCCTTAACGTGTGGTGCTTCTTGCCCGCCTTGAGTAGTGGCCGTTCCTTTCTCCCGCCGCCGCCTACAATTCCAATGGTAGCACGTGAATTTGAATTAAAAGTTTTCATAGCTCCTGATGGAAGCTGGAGGACCGATTTGTCTGCTGTATCATGGGCTACAAGCAATGCATATGTGCCTGCGCTTCGAACGAATTTGCCGCCGTCACCCGGATTTTTCTCAATGTTAAAAACAGGTGTTCCCTCTGGAATCTGGTTAAGCGCCATAATATTACCTGGTTTAAGAAGCTTAGTTGAACCGCAATGGATTAAATCGCCTACTTTCGTCCCTTCAGGAACAATCGCCAAAAAGTCCTCGCCATTCTCAAGCTTAAGTCCTGCAAGAGGCGCGCTACGGCCGGGGTCATGAACAAGCTTCATAACCTTAGCTGTGAGCGAACCATTTTTCTCAGCCTCATCAAGCTTACGATATTTGACACCGCCCCTGGCCTTATGGGATGGAGTCCTGTATACTGAGCTTCCTTTCCCTCTCCTCTGAACAATAAGTCGTTTACCCATAAATATACTCTACCTAAAATATTCCTATACGTGTTGCCAGCTCGTCTGCCTTGTGTTTCTCTCCCAGTTGGATGTATGCCTTTTTAAATCCTTTGGGCGACATCAAGGTGTTTACATCTTTAACCTCTACGTCGTAGAGTTTTTCAAAAGAACTTTTAATATCTCTTTTCGAAGCTGTTCGTGAGACTATAAAGACAAGCTTGTTTTCAGACTCTACAAGCTTCATGCTCCTCTCAGTAACATCAGGTCTGATAATAACGCTATATGGGTCCATTTAGACCTCCTCGCTAAAACGTTTTTCAAGCTCTTTAAGGGCTGACTCTGTGTAGACTGTAAGCCTCGCAGGATTTGAGCCCGGAGCCAGATGCTCAGCATTAAGATCTTTAACAGATGTTACATCAACGCCGCTGATATTACCTGCCGCCTTTGAAAGACTTGCATCTGACGCTGCAACAATTAAAACGCTCTTTTTACGCTTATATTTGCGACCGCGCTTCGTGCCCTTGCCGCTACGAATCGACTTAAGCCGCGCCCTCTCAAGATCAGAGCTAAGCCCAATCTTTGCAAGCGCCAAAGAAACATCTTTAGTCTTACTCAAACCTTCAAACGCATCGACAACAACAACCGGAAACTCGGCTACACCGTCAATACGATGACCACGGGACTGGACAATCTCTTTATCAGCTGTTGCTGCAACTGCAGACGCCGTTGCGAGAGCGCGCTCTTTTTTATTAAACTTTTTACTAAGAACCCTCTCAGGAACCGGGGGATGCGCCCTACGTCCGCCCACAGCATAAGGAACGATTGCGCCTCGTCCGCGGGCCGGGCCACCGCCTGTAATACGGGGAAGCCTTGCTTGACCACTGCCCGGGCCAAATGAAAATGCAGATGTATCCTTTCCAGACAACCAACTCGGACCATAAGCCTGAAGCCGATGCGACTGAAGCGAAATTACCGCACGCTTAATAAGATCTCTTCTCACCTCGGTTTCAAACACGCTTGGAAGCGCAGCATCTGAAACCTTTTCTCCGTCTAAACCGTATACTCCGACCATTTAAATTTAAACTCCCTGCATCGATTCTTTATTAATACTAACTATTTCAGGCGCAGCAACAACGGCAGACGCCTTTTTCCTCAGGGCTGGTCTGAGCATGACAAGCCTTTTCTGCGGCCCAGGTGTTGAGCCTTTAATTACAATATACTCATTCTTCACATCGCCATAATGCAAAAATCCGCCAGCAGGTGTGATTGAATCGTCGCCACCGCTGATCTTTAGAATGCGTTTGTTAAACTCTGTGCGCTGATGATAACCCATCTGACCTGACTGCGGAGTCGTCCACATCATAGCGCCAGGTGTGAATGGACCCAGGTTTCCAGCAGTGCGCCGACCATTTCGCGTTTTACGGGGAAGCTTTTTCGTGCCCCATTTTTTAAGCGGCCCCTGAAATCCTTTGCCCTTACTAATGCTGAGTGTGTCAATATAATCTCCGACATTGAAGGCATCTGAAACCTTGATTTCAGTTCCTAAAAGCTCCTTTGCATTCGCAAGCTTTTCCTCAGAAGTGGTGCCAGCCACTGATATCTCCATTACATCCGGCTTTTTCTTAGGGATTGACTTTATCGCGCGGGGCTGTGTATGAGCAAGCAGCCGTATATCAGTAACCTCTTCAATCATCGCTTCAATCTTTTCAACGCCGTCGCCATCTTTTTTCGGAAGCGGAAAAACCCTGGACAAATCATTATCCAGATCCTTGCTCATAACCTGGCCAAAGCTTCTAAGCCCTGTGTATCCTTTTCCATAAGCCCGTATTCCGAATATCTTCAGCGCCGGGGCTTCAAGTACTGTTGCCACTGTTGCAAGCGCCTGTTTTGACGTTGTGCTATTTGGTGAATCATCAACTACCTCGAAGTGGGTTGTCCCTGCCTTGTAACACGGGAATCCACCGATCTTGGTTCCCTCAGCTAACTCAGGTCTCGCTCTCACTCTTGCCACTGGGCTCGGAGCCCTTTTACGTGGATGATAGGCAAGGGAGCCTCTTCTCGGATGATGTGGTCTTTTACCCATTATCTGTTCCTCACTAATTCATATAAAAATGACAGAATACCAGTTTTAGGTTTCCGTTATGCCGGGTTCTACACTTGTAAAACGGCTCCCCATTTATAACCTTTACGGTTACCCCCTCATGTATGGCTGGCGGTTCTCAGTTTAGCAGGCGGTCTGATATTGATATTGGGTAGTCAGATGTCCGCGAGATTTTAGCTTTAATCTATGCTATAATATATACTATATAATAAGGCGCTGTTCTGTGTCCTGCTGGACTATGTGGAATCAGGGTAGTCGGCGGTCGGGCTCCATGAAATCCAGTCGATCAAGCCCTTGAAGAGCTGGTTGTTCGTGTCACCTGGGACGTCGTTGTGGTTGAAATTGTCGCCAATGTGGGTGAGCTGTTCTTCAGATGCCATGACGTCGCCGGCAAGCGCCCCCCATCTGCAAGACGCGCTATCATCGGGACTGGGCATTCCAATATCTGCGAGTCCAGCCCAATTCTCGCTTGCATCCTGGCCGTCTGTGCCCTGGTCATCGGCATAAATCTTAACTGGTACCTGGGACGCACTGGAATCATAGACAATTCGAATCTTATACCAGTGATTGGCCACGATTGGATATGTGTCAATATTGCTTGCGACCTGGTGCCATCGGACGTCGTTTCCAACATAGGGGTCGTCGGGCCACGCTGGATTCGGGCAGCTGTGGCGGGAGTCGGCTTCAACAAAGTACTTGAACATGACACGGGCTTTGCCTGCGCGCTCAGTTGTGTTGTCACCTGCCCACCAGCCTCGCATAAGTGTGAACTGATAGTTTCTCTTTCTCTCGATAATCCTCTGCTGTGTGCTGGGCTTTTCCCTATCCGGATTACCCGTGTCCAGGTCTACAACTTCAGGTTTGATTCGTGCTTCAAGTGTGAGAGTGTTTGGTGATATGAAGCATGTGGGGCTGTTTTCGTAGTCTACGTAGGTTGCCTGGTTTTCGTCGCCGTGGAAATATCCGTCGCCTTGGATTGCGAAGTCTGGGTTGTTCACTGTTCCGAAAATGAGCCCTGTTTCATCGTTTACAGTTGCGCTGCCCGCCTCTTCGTTGAAGTCAAAGCGCGTCGCACCTGCAGGACAGGAGGCGAGCGTCGTTGTGGTTGTAGTTGAAGTAGTAGTGGTCGTAGACGTTGTCGAGGTTGCCGCTTCCTCACAGGCTCCAAGATAATCGCCGTGCTTTAGATGTGCGTCAACTGCTGAGGCGCCGACTGTAATCGTTTGTGCATTATCAGGATTTCCAGGCGGGAGGTGACAAATCGCAACTTCCTCGCATGCATCACCAACACCGTTACCATCAGTATCTGCCTGATTAGCGTTTGGCGTAGTTGGGCAATTATCGTTGTCGTCAGTTGCGCCGTCACCATCAGTATCTAACGGAGCAGGCTCTATTGCATATTTGTCTATGCCCAGAGGAATATACAATTCGCCTCCGTAAACCTGCCCGTCATTGTAAATGACCTCAACACCGGTTATCGTTTCCGCTCCTTGGTCGAAGTCAAAGGCAAATATATCTCCTTCTGAAAAATGGTTGATTACGGCAAACGTATCTTTATCGATCCACTCAAGGTCATCGAAGGCTGAATCAGTGTTGTCATCACCTGGGACAACGTCTCCGGCTGTTCTATCATTGAATATTTCAACTGAAGCTCCGGTCGTGGGATCCATTAGATATATCTCGCCGTCTAGTGTGGCAATGATCAACTTTCCATTTTCAGTGACAATCAAATCCTGGGGCTCAGACCAACCTGTTGTTTCAGGGTCCGAGATATAACCGACATAAGTTATGGCAAGGCTATGCTCATCTACACTTACGATATAACCGCTATTATCTGCCACATAGACTGTTCCTGTCGCAGCGTCTTTTATCATCCCCTGAGGCATCTTAAGATGTGCGTGGGTTTTTGTATCTAAAATCGCGCCGGTAGCATAATCTATTTTTGACACACTGTCGGCCTGAAAATCGATAACAACAAGATTTCCGTCATCAGCAACCACAACACCAATGGGATGCGGAAGCGCTGTACCTTCATAGATTATATTGATCGATCCGCTGGCAGGGTCAATTTCATAGACAATTCCTTCTGGTGCAGTGTCTCCTTCATGCCAATCTGTCACAACAATCTTTCCATCCTTTGTTATCGCCATGCCCTCCGGATTGTCAATGGGCGCTCCTTTAGCAAGCAAGCTCAAAACCTGTGTTTCAGGATCAAAGACATAGATGCTACCATCATTTATCAGGATTTCAGATATAATGAGATCTCCGTTTTTGACCTCGATTTCTTCAACACCTTCCGGTGTATCGATAACACCAATCCAGTCAATTAGACCGTTGAACACATGCTTTGCGTCATTGTTTACATTACACCCAATCTTAAAATCACCTTCTAGGGCGGTGATTTTGTCTCCTTCATAAAGATGTTTTTCAGGCGGTAACTGAGATTGATCCGAATCCGTACAATCAACATACCCCTGCCAATTACTGTCCAATCCAGCGCCATTTGTTCCTTGGTCTTCTATGAAGATATTTGCAGGTATGCCGCCAATTTTACTGGAGTCCCAAACCAGCTTAACCCTATACCAGTGGTCACTTACAATCGGGCAGGCGTCATAATCACTTAGAACAGGTTTCCAGGGCGTCCCTCCCTGGGCATCGACTTGTTTAGACCAGAACGCAATCGACGCAACACCGTCAGGAGCATTATATGTTTCCCATACATTATTTCTCCAGACCGATAACTGATAATTCGCGCCTTTGTCCCGAGCAAATATACGTTTAATATACAGGTCTGTACCTTCAAGGCCGGTGGGTTTAATCCTTGTTTCTATTGTAAGTGATGTAGATGCCAAAAGATCTTCATTATTGTCGTTAAAGATTGCACAAGTAGTTTCACCATTCCCTTGGAAATATCCGTCACCAGGAATCGCGATATCAGGATTTATTAAGCTGCCTGAAATCAAACCAGTTTTATCGGTAACCTCGGTACTTCCGAATTCCTCGTTCAGCTCAAATATAATCATTCCCTCCGGACACTCATCTTCAGGTCCGCAAATACTGTCACCCACATCAGTTTCTTCGCCGCCGTCTTCAGGATCTTCTCCAGTAAGATTCAAATCAGACCAGGGGGCAGCGAGATTGGTGGTGCTTATGGCTAGGGTTCCAACCTCAACTGCCGCTCCGGTTTGCACATTGACTTTCATAAGTTGGTTAGAGTTTCGAATAGTGTAGAGCTCTCCGGAGGCAGGGTCAAACTCAACTCCAACGCCGCCTCCGTCAACACCAAGAGGACCGATTATTTCGGCAAGCCCCTGGGAATCATAGATTTCAATCGAGTCCAGGTCCGCATCGTTTCTATATACTCTAAATTTAAACTTGGTAGGGTTTATTTGCGTAGTATCGGTGGTCTGAATATTTTTGACTACTGCGCCATCAACAACCATCTTCAGATTTGTTGGAGACCACCAGACCTCAAGAACGTATGCTCTATTTGTATCAATGGACCATCCGCCAACATTCTCATCAACCGTTACACCGCCTACGATCTTTCGAACATTATTGCTCGCACCACCGTACGTTTGAGCAAACTCATTAGCTATGTTAAACCAATAATAATTATCTGCATCTTCTTCAATGAAAAAGTGGACTCGGTTCTGCCAACTCCCTGGCTTGACTCTGTCGAAGTTTATCTTTGCATACCCGCTCGAAGGCAGGTCTATCTCCTTTTCAACACTTACCCAGTCATAGGCAGGGCCATTCGGTTTCGTTTTTATTTCTACTTTCCCCGTTGCCCCGTTCCAAGCATAAGAGCATTCTCCCTCGCATCCCGCACCGATTACCCAATCATATTCAGAAGTGGTGTCAGTTGTGAAATCATCGGCGAAGAATGGAGTCATTTGATCCATTTCCTTGTTTATTTTGAATAGATAATCATTATGAGAGGTAAATCCTGAAATTCCATAGAGAATGTCTGTCTGAAAATCTACGGCCATTCCATTATGGGCGACACTAATGCCCAACGGTCCAACAACGCTAATCGCGCCTGAACCTGTGTTTATCTTGAGCAGCTCTCCTGTGACGCCGTTTATGCCCCAAAGCGTTCCCTGGCTGTCGAAGGCAAGACCGTTTATCCACTGATTATAGTTGGGTGACTGCCCGATATGCTCAACCTCTCCAGACTTTGGATTGACTGTAAACAGGCGGTTGTTAGTGTTATCCCACCCGTAGAGCAAGCCATCAGGGTTGAAGGCAATTGTATTTGCTCTAAATCCCGTGGCACCCTTGAGTGTGGAAACAGTTGAGACATCAGCCGTTTCA
>Ga0255052_10003617_pt1 | contig 10680 bp, 11 predicted proteins | sample JV7_2_21_MG_FD_188632 | JGI IMG/M metagenome (GOLD analysis project Ga0255052, IMG submission 188632) | Seawater microbial communities from Jervis Inlet, British Columbia, Canada - JV7_2_21 | ecosystem: Environmental > Aquatic > Marine > Inlet | place: Canada: British Columbia | collected...
TGCGGCGTTATCCGACAAGGAGGGCAAATCTTCGGCCTCCGCGAATTCAGACTCTGACTTGCGCAGAAGATCCGCGACATCGAGCCCCAGCAGTGCGGCAAGATGCTCGGTCCTCGCCGCCCCGGGTGGATCGTCCAGGTATTCGACAATTTTCGGCCGTATTCCGGCCTCCTGAATTATTTCCAGTGTTTTCCGCGACTTAGAGCAGCGTGGGTTGTGATAGATAGTGATATTCATACCTTTGATCCGTAAGTCATACGCCATCGGCGCCGGGCCAACTCTATCAGGCGCGGAATCCCTCGTCAGGCCCCTATCCTTGCTTGACTGAGTGCCTCAGCGCTTGCTAGCGTTCCCTGGTGCGCACGATAAATCCGAATAATAAAGCCGTCGGGACAGTCGGCAGGATCGGGTGCAGCATCATTCTTGCTGTGCTTTTTGCGTCATGTGGCGTTACGCCACCCGTTCAGGAAATGAGCGATGCCCGGCAGGCGATTGCAGCTGCCAAAGAAGCCGGAGCTGAAGAACGTGCCGCCGAAGATTTGCATGCTGCCGAAGCATATCTCGACAGCGCGCAAAGAAATCTCTCGGAACGCGCTTACAGTTCTGCACGTCGCGATGCGACGCTCGCAAAGGAAAGAGCGAGACAGGCGCTCGAGGTGTCTGAAGGCAGCACCGACAAAGAATAGTCCCGATATTTTTCATGACTAATCAGCAGACTCTCGCCTGCCGTCGGTTTATTGTTACCGGACGGGTCCAGGGTGTTTTCTTTCGTGCCAGTACACGTGACGTCGCGGTCGAACTCTCCCTGACCGGTTATGCGAAAAACATGCCCGATGGCAGCGTCGAAGTGCTTTCGTGTGGCAGCATAGACGCCCTTGGCAAACTAGCTGCCTGGCTGCAAGAGGGACCGCGAATGGCGATAGTCAATAATGTCGATGAAGAGTCCCTGCCATACAGGGAAATCGACAGATTCTCAACGGCCTAGGCGCGATACCATTTCAGTCTGAGTTTATCGAGTACCTTGTTTGGATACTTGCGTTGCCCGAGACTGCCGTTGTAACGGCCGAGCGCCCGTTTCAGATCGCCTTTTTCCATTTCCAGGTAATACTTCAATATCGTGCAGCCGAATCGGAGATTGGTGTCGATGTGAAGCAGGTTGTCCTTCGGCCGACCTATTTCTTCGAGCCAGAACGGCATGATTTGCATCAAGCCGCGAGCGCCGGCAACCGAGATCGCGAAGCGGTCGAAATTACTTTCTACATCGATGACCGCGAGAACGAGTTCCGGCGCAACATCGACTCGCGTCGCTTCAAAATGCACACGCTTCAATATCTCGATGCGTTCTTCGGCGTTCTCGACCTGTCTCGCCAGTCGCCCGGACATATCGCTCAACCAGACCTGTGCGTCGAAGCGGTCGGGAAAGCTGTCGGCCTCGCTGGCTGCGGCGCGAAGTAGCTCGCGCAGCTGCGGGTCAGGATCCGCCTGCGCCAAAGCCATGCCGGACACCAGCAAAAGAAGAAAGACTGGAATGATCGTAGCGATTCGCATACTTGGTCCGATGTTACCCAGAAAAGCTAGCCTATAGACGATCCCCGTAACAAATCGAGAGCAGCTTCACGTTTCAACATCTGAGCTTCCGTATCCTTACGATGCCGGTACTCGAGCTCGCCCGCCTCGAGGCCGCGGTCGCTGATGACCAGGCGCTGCGGTATGCCGAGCAATTCCGCGTCGGCGAATTTGACGCCGGGTCGCGCGTCCCGATCGTCGAACAGAACTTCGAGTCCCATGTCGGTAAGCTCCGAATAGAGTTGCTCGGCCGCCTCACGCAGAGGTTCCGAGCGCTGCATGTTGATCGGCACGAGAACGACATCGAATGGGGCCAGCTGCCCGGGCCATATGATGCCCATGTCGTCATGATTCTGCTCGATCGCGGCGGCAACGATGCGGGTAACTCCGATGCCGTAGCAGCCCATCGCCATCGCTGTGTCCTTGCCGTTCTGATCCTGCACCGTAGCATTCATCGCCTCGCTGTATTTGGTGCCCAGCTGAAATATGTGGCCGACTTCGATGCCGCGGGCGATGCTCAAGATGCCTTTCCCACCCGGCGTTGGATCACCTTCGACGACATTCCGCAGGTCGTGAGTCTCCGGCAGTTCGAGATCGCGCCCGAAATTCACGCCTTTATAGTGCATGTCCTTTTCATTCGCTCCACAAACAAAGTCCGACATTTCTCGTGTCGCGTGATCGAAAAATATCGGAATGTCGAGCCCGATCGGACCTGCAAAACCCGTATCGCATCCTGTCGCTTTGTAAACCGTGCCGGCATCCGCCATCTGCAGCGGCGATGCAACGCCAGCGAGTTTTTGTGCCTTGAGCGCATTCAATTCGTGATCGCCGCGCAATGCCAGCGCAACGGGCCCATCGTCGCCTTCCACGATCAGGACTTTCAATGTCTGCTCGGATTCTACGTTCAGAAACCCGGACAAGGCCTCGATGCTTTTTGCGTTGGGCGTCTCTATTTTCTCGAGGTCCTGCTCGGGCCCTGGCGCTTCTTTGTCGGACGGATACGTCGCTGCAGTTTCGACATTTGATGCATAAGCATCGTCATCGCAGTAAGCAATCGCATCTTCGCCGGAATCGGCCAAGACGTGAAATTCCTGGGAACGGCTGCCGCCGATCTCACCGCTGTCAGCGTCGACAACGCGGAATCTGAGACCGAGGCCTTCGAATATCGCTGTGTAAGCCGCGTGCATTTTCTGATACGAGACTTCCATCGACTGCTTATCGATGTCGAAGGAATAGGCATCTTTCATGATGAACTCACGGGCACGCATGACACCAAAGCGCGGCCTGATTTCGTCCCGAAACTTGGTCTGTATCTGATAAAAATTGACCGGTAGCTGCTTGTAGCTCCGAAGCTCACGGCGTGCTACGTCGGTGATGACTTCCTCGTGCGTTGGCCCGAAGCAGTATTCCCTTTCATGACGGTCCTGCATGCGCAGCAGCAGGGGGCCGTATTCGCTCCAACGCCCCGATTCCTGCCATAGCTCGGCAGGTTGCACGGCCGGCATCACCATCTCCAGCGCACCGGCCTTGTTCATTTCCCTGCGAACGACCTCTTCGACCTTTTTCATAACGCGAAAGCCCAGGGGCATCCACGTGAACAGTCCTGATGCGAGACGACGGATCAGGCCGGCACGCAGCATGAGCTGGTGGCTAACGATCTCGGCTTCCGCCGGAATCTCTTTTAGCGTTGTGAGTCCAAATTCCGTGAAACGCATGTATATTCTCACCCCTCGGCTAGGCGCGCACATTCTAGCCCGAATACATTTTGATATGACAGGGAAGCGGTGATTTGGAAGGCCGTCGAAATCCGATCGTTGCAAGCGAGGGGATACCATTTCTTCTCGTGATGGTACTGCTGGCCATAGCGGCGGCAAATTACTGGGGCATGCTTTACGCTGTGCCGCCTGCGCTTGCATCCATCTATCTGTATCTGATTTTTCGTGATCCGAAGCGGGAGGTGCCGGCCATGCCCCTGGGCGTGGTCAGCCCCGCGGACGGCGTGGTCATTGATGTTGGCGTAACAGACAAGGGTGTCCTGGACTGTGAATCGCACCGAATCGTCATTGAAGTAAACAGCCTGGGGACCTACACGGCGCGCTGCCCGATCGAGGGCAAGATCATGGACCTGCATAGTGAGTCGCTGGAACGAAATGCTGTCAATGACACATACGGACTCTGGGTACGCACCGACGAGGATGACGACGTCGTATTGCAATTCCACGGCTATCGCTTCGGTCTGGCACCGCTTGCTTTGATGCGTTACGGCGACCGCGTGGGGCAGGGCCAGCGTTGTGCGTTTCTCAGGCTTACCCGGCGGGCCGAGGTGCAGCTTCCCATCGCAAGTCGTGTGCTCGTCAAAGTCGGCCAGAAGGTTATGGCAGGCGCCGACGTCCTGGCAAAACTCCCGCAGCCATGAAACCGGCAAAGAAAACCCGGCGTGGCATATTCTTGTTGCCGAATCTCTTTACGACAGCAGCCCTCTTCGCCGGCTTCTACGCCATCGTTGCGGCAGTCGATGGCAATTTTGAGAATGCGGGCGCGGCGATCTTTGTTGCGATGGTGCTCGACGGCATGGACGGTCGCGTTGCACGCCTGACAAATACCTCGACGGCTTTTGGCAAGGAATACGACAGCCTGTCCGACATGGTTTCATTCGGCCTGGCGCCTGCGGTTGTGATGTATCAGTGGGGTGTCGCAAGACTGACAGAGTGGAATGTCGCGTGGGGCCGGGTCGGATGGTTGGTCGCCTTTCTGTTCGCTGTGGCCGCCGCGCTCAGGCTCGCCAGATTCAATTCGCAGGCATCGGGAACGAGTAAGCGCTTCTTCGTCGGCTTGCCGAGCCCGTCGGCCGCCGCGCTGGTCGCCGCCTTCGTCTGGTTCAGCAGTGAACTTGAGCTGGCCGGACTTGGCGGTCTCGCTTTAGCGTTTATCATTACCGCCACAGCAGGCGTACTGATGGTGTCGCGATTCCGCTATTACAGCTTCAAGGAGTTTAATCTCGGGCGCCGCATACCGTTCACCTATCTAATAGGTATCGTATTGATATTTATACTAATTTCTATAGATCCACCGACCGTCTTCTTAGCATTGTTCAGTGCTTATGCGGTCTCTGGCCCGATCTACTGGCTCTGGCGAAAACGGGCAGTCCGGCCGACCGACGGGGGAGACAATGCCGGCTGAGAAGGAAAGACTGGCCTACCTGGACGCGCTCGGCATCGACGTCTGGAAGCCGCGCGGTCAGGAGATGCACCCTGAGGTGACTGACGCGGATCTTGTCGCCGATACGCCGATGCCGGACTGGGATGATCTGCGTTCGACGGTTTCGGCATGCACCCGCTGTCAGCTGCATCAACACCGCACCCAGACTGTTTTTGGTGTCGGCAATCGAGGGGCGGACTGGATGATCATCGGCGAAGCGCCGGGCGCGGAAGAAGATCGCCGCGGAGAGCCTTTCGTGGGGAGAGCCGGCAAGCTCCTCGATGAAATGCTTCGTGCCATCGAACTGGACCGAAGCAAAGTGTTCATCGCAAATATTCTCAAATGCCGGCCGCCGAACAATCGCGACCCCCTGGCAGACGAGGCCGCGTCCTGTCGCGCCTACCTGGAGCGGCAAATCGACTTGATCGGGCCCCGGCTGATCCTCGCGGTCGGCCGTATTGCGGCACAAAATCTGTTGCACAGCGATTCGCCTGTCGGCCGAATGCGCGGTCAGGTGCACTCGCTGAACGACGGACAAGTGCCGGTCATCGTCACGTATCATCCTGCTTATCTGCTGCGCAGCCCGTCCCAGAAGCAAAAAGTCTGGCAGGACCTGTGCCTCGCAAGGCAGATAGTGAATGAGTCGCAGACATGATTACACCGGCACCCGAAGTTCCCGCCCGCATCCGCACCATGATCCATGACGATCTTTCGCTGGTGTCGGATATCGAGCGCCGTAGCTATGAGTTTCCCTGGAGCCATGGCGTGTTCCGCGATTGTCTACTCGCCGCCTACGTTTGCATCGTCCTCGAGCGGGGGGAAGAGGTTGCCGGATACGCGATCCTGTCGATCGCTGCGGGCGAGGCCCACATTCTGAACCTCTGCGTCGATCCCATGTTTCGGGTCCATGGCTACGGAACACGGCTGTTGGATGAAATTCTCGAGCGGGCGAAAAACGCCGAGGTCAGGGAAGTTTTTCTGGAGGTCCGCCCGTCCAATTCGAGTGCCTTGTCTTTGTACCAGAAAAAGGGCTTCCGGCAGATCGCCAATCGCCCGGCCTACTACCAGGCGCAGGAAGGCAGGGAAGACGCAGCCGTCCTCGCCAAAATGATCAAGACCGAGGATTGACCGGGGACGGACTCGCTGGAGTCCGTCTCCAATTCTGCTAGACTGCGCCGCCATTTGCACCGTTGGAATCCATGTCCGAAATCGATACTGAAGTCAGCCGGCGACGAACGTTCGCGATTATCTCGCACCCCGATGCGGGTAAGACGACGCTGACGGAGAAGCTGTTGCTTTTCGGCGGCGCCATCCAGCTGGCCGGCACCGTGAAAGGCCGTAAAGCTGCGCGCCACGCGACCTCGGACTGGATGGCGCTTGAGCAGCAGCGGGGCATATCCGTGACTTCGTCGGTCATGCAGTTCCCGTATCGAGACTGCATCATTAACCTGCTCGACACGCCCGGCCACGAGGATTTCTCCGAAGATACCTACCGTACACTGACAGCGGTCGATTCGGCGCTGATGGTGATCGACTGCGCCAAGGGCGTGGAGCAAAGAACGATCAAGCTGATGGATGTCTGTCGCCTTCGCGATACGCCGATCATGACGTTTATCAACAAGCTCGATCGCGACGGTCGCGAACCGATCGAACTGCTGGACGAAATCGAATCGGTATTGAACATACAGTGTTCGCCCGTAACCTGGCCCATTGGCATGGGGCGTTCCCTGAAGGGTGTCTATCACCTGCTTCAGGACAAGATTTACCTGTACTCCGGCGCAGGTAGGGGCAAGGCCTCGGATATCGAGGTCATCAACGGTCTCGATTCAGCGGAAGCCACGGAAGTTCTTGGCGATGATGCAGAACACTTTCGGGAAGAGATCGAACTCGTCAAAGGCGGCTGCCCCGAGCTTAGCATCGAGGATTATCTTGCAGCGAAACAGACGCCGGTATTCTTCGGTTCGGCTATCTCGAACTTCGGGGTCAGGGAATTACTCGATGAATTCGTAGACAATGCGCCGCCGCCCGGCCCTCGTGAAAGCGAGACGCGCACGATCGAACCTAGTGAAGACGAATTGACGGGATTTGTTTTCAAAATTCAGGCAAACATGGATCCGGCTCACAGAGACCGCATCGCATTCATGCGGATTTGTTCCGGTAAGTTCCAAAAAGGCATGCGACTTACGCATTCGCGGTCTGGCAAGGAAGTGAAAATCGCAGACGCGATTACTTTCATGGCCGCCGATCGGCAACATGCAGAGACGGCTTATGCAGGAGACATTATTGGTCTGCACAATCACGGAACGATCAATATCGGCGACAGTTTTTCCGAAGGAGAAGAGATTCGTTTCTCCGGCATCCCGAATTTCGCGCCCGAGATTTTCAAGCGTGCCGTACTGAAAGATCCGTTGAAGCTCAAGGCCCTGCGGAAAGGCCTGGCGCAGCTATGCGAGGAGGGCGCGACGCAGCTGTTCCGCCCATTAAGAAACAACGATTTGATCCTTGGCGCAGTTGGTCCGCTGCAGTTCGAAGTTGTCGAGCATCGACTGCGTGACGAGTACAAGGCGGATTGCGTATTCGAACCGATTAACGTTGCCACGGCCCGATGGGTTGAAGGTGACGACAAGACGCTCGACGACTTTCAGAAGAAGGCGCACGATAATCTTGCGCTGGATCACGGTGAAAGTCTCGTATACATTGCGCCAACCAAGGTGAACCTGAATCTCACAGAGGAGCGCTGGCCGGATATTCGTTTCCGAGAGACGCGGGAGCACTGAGCGGCCGCACAAAGATGAAACGGATCTTTAGCCGCCAGGTAATGGCCTGGGCGCTCTATGACTGGGGCAACTCGGCATTTGCCCTGAGTGTCCTCGCAGTCCTTTTTCCTTTGTTTCTCGGCAGTTACTGGAGTGCCGGCGACGAGGGCGCCACGGTCACGGCGCGCCTCGCTCTGGTCACATTTCTAGCCAGTATCGTCGTTTCCCTGCTCGCACCGGTACTCGGCGCAATCGCGGACAGCGGAGGCTATCGCAAGCGCTTCCTGTTCATCCTCGCCGTGCTTGGTGCCGTCACAACCGCTTCCCTGAGCCTGATCGACGAGGGCGGCTGGCCCTGGGCACTCGCATTCTTCATGCTCGCGTCAATCGGCTATTACAGCGCCAACGTCTTCTACGACTCGCTCATCATCGATGTCAGCAACCCGAAATACTACAGCCTGGTTTCTTCGCTCGGTTTTTCACTGGGCTATTTCGGCGGCGCGTCACTTCTCGCATTGCACGTGTGGATGCTTCGTGAGCCGGCAACGTTCGGCTTCGCCAACAACACCGAGGTTGTCAAGTTTGCCTTTGTATCGGTCGGCATCTGGTGGATCGTCTTTCTCATGCCATTAATGCTGATCGTTCACGAAGGTAAGGCGGTTGGGATCGCCGGTGGTGGAACAATAAGGGCGGCGTACGCGGCGTTGGTGGATACGTTCAAGGAAATAAAACAGTATCGAAATGTTCTTATTTTCCTGATCGCCTACTGGCTGTATATTGACGGCGTGTTCACCGTCATATTCATGGCGGTTAATTATGGTCAGCGCCTGGGTTTTTCCTCAACAGATCTGGTAACGGCATTGCTGGTGACGAACTTCGTCGGATTTCCGGCGACACTTGCTTTCGGCGCACTCGGGCATCGATTTGGCGAGAAAACGATGATTTATGCCGGGCTTGCCGTCTATGTCGGCGTTGCCTGCTGGGCGGCGTTTTTGGAGGACGTCAAACAATTCTATGCGATGGCTATTCTTATCGGCATGGTGCAGGGCGGCGTGCAGGGCATGAGCCGTGCACTGTATGCATCATTGATTCCGGCGGAACGTTCCGGTGAGTTCTTCGGCTTCTACAACATGCTGACGAAGTTCGCGCATATACTCGGCCCCTTCCTGGTTTTCGTCGTTGCCATCCTCAGCGATGACCCCAGCTACATTCTTGCCGTACTGATACCACTATTTGTCGCTGGCGGGCTGGTCCTGACTCGCGTGAAATAGAATGAAAAAAGTACTCAAAATAATTGCTGCCGGGATCGCCGTGATCTTGATTGGTTTTGTCGGCTTTGTTTGGTATGCGCTCCAACCCCGATTGGATCCAAGGCCACTACCGGGTTCACTCATTGCGGCGACCAGCGAGGCAGGGCGGGCCCTCCTCGATGACGCCGATGCGCTTGCGGACTATGAACAATTGTCGGAATCCTTCCAGCAGCAGCGCCTGATCAGCTATTGCGGCGTTGCAAGTGGCGCGATAGTGCTGAACGCAATGGGTAAAGACGTCAGCCAGCGCAATTTTTTCACCGACGAAGCCAGTCGTGTGCGCTCGCGCTTAAGGGTAATGTTGGGCGGAATGTCCTTGCCCGATTTTGCGTCACTGCTCGACGCACACGGTGCCCGGGTATCTGCCCGGCATGCAAAGGCTTCGAGCGTCGAAGAGTTTCGCGCCGTCGTCGAACGAAATCTTTCCAACAAAGACGACTACCTGCTCGTCAACTATCAGCGCGAAATCCTCGGCCAGGAAAGGGTTGGGCATATTTCGCCGCTGGCCGCCTACGATCGTGACAGCGACAGAGTGTTGATACTGGACACCGCCGGCTACAAGTATCCGCCGACCTGGGTAACAATCGAATCGCTGTTCGCCGCGATGTCTACTGTCGACTCGGCGAGTGGCAAGACGAGAGGTTTTCTGGAGATCTCCGCCGGCGACGACAAGGCCTATTGACCGGGAATCGTCAGTCGTTCCGGCTCGACGCCTGCCTCGGCAAGCCGCGCCGCCAGATTGGGTGTCCAGTTGAGATCATGGAAGAACTTTCCCCCGTAGACGGACGTTGCATACAGCATCAAAGCTTGCGTGCCACCCGGTCGTGCGTCGATTGACCGATATAATGCCTCAGCCTTTTCGCGCTTACCGGCTGCTTCCATCGCCCAGGCAAGGCGCCAGAATCCGTAATCGGGATTGGAAATCCTAGCAAGGACGTCACGTGCTTCGGCCTTGCGTCCGGAATAAGCCAGCACCAGCGCCATCGCCGATGCCTGGTGAGTTTCATTGCCCCCGTAATTTTCGACAGTCGCAAGCGCTTCGTCCGCCCGACCTGCGGCAATCAGCGTATATACGGTCTTGCGTATGTAATTGACTTTGAATTCGGCAGGGCCCTTCTCAATATATTCGAAGGCGCGATCCGGGCCGCCAAGGCCAAAGGCTGCACCCGAGATGTGCCACCAAAGCGATGGATCGTAGGGACTGCGACGTAATGCTTCCTGAAGATAATCGAAGGCGTCCTGTTTGCGCCCCAGGATACTCAGCATATTGTCGATTGCATGGCCGCTAACGGACGCCTGGATGATGCCCTGCACTGCGCTCAGATCCAGCGAATCGATCAAAGCAGGAATTTCGCTCCAGTCGTCCGAGTAAAAAGCGCGATTGAGTCTAAAAAATGTAACTTCCGCCGGATGGCGTGCGAGCGCGGCGGCAGCATCAAAGTCTTCGAGAATTACCTCCTGAGCCTTTTCAGGAGTCAGTCCCCGGGGCGCCCCGTCGGAGTTCTCGCCAAAGACAAAGTGCGTGTATGCCGTGACGTGTAAAAACTGCGCTGCAAGAAAGGTCGGATCGAGTTCCAGCGCTTTTTCAGTCAGCTCAGCCACCCGCCATAACTTGTCACCGACGCCGAACGTCAGGTACCACTCATGTTCCAGCCTCGACGCCTTCGAGTACAATTCCCAGGCCTCGACGTTTCGAGTGCCGAAGGAAAACATGGCCTCGCGTTTCGCATCGTCGAGGAAGATATCGAGCGCCACGGCGATTTTCTCCGCTATCTCCTCCTGCACACTGAATACGTCATCGCTCGATGCAGTATAGGTTTCGGTCCAGATATGGCTGTCATCGGCTGCAC
>Ga0255052_10003619_pt1 | contig 10675 bp, 20 predicted proteins | sample JV7_2_21_MG_FD_188632 | JGI IMG/M metagenome (GOLD analysis project Ga0255052, IMG submission 188632) | Seawater microbial communities from Jervis Inlet, British Columbia, Canada - JV7_2_21 | ecosystem: Environmental > Aquatic > Marine > Inlet | place: Canada: British Columbia | collected...
TCGCACCCTTGCTGGGCGACAATTCATTCAACCGCATGTCAGACTTCCTCCACCGAGACCAGGTAAGAAACGCGATTTATCATGCCGCGATTCTCAGGCGTATCAACAACTGTCACCGTCTGGTGTGTTTTGCGCAAACCGAGTCCAGCAACACAGGCTTTGTGTGTCTTGAGACGGCCGTGTTTGCTCTTGACCAGTGTGACTCTTAGCTCTTTTGCCTTCGCCATGATCTAAGTCTCTGATATTTCCTGGTTACAACCGGGCCTTAGGCCACGATCTCTTTAACTTTCTTGCCACGTTTCGCAGCAATAGCTTGCGGGGAATGAATCTCCGACAGCGCCTTGATCGTTGCGCGAACGACGTTAATCGGATTGCGTGATCCATAGCTCTTGGCAAGAACATTACGCACGCCGGCACACTCAAACACGGCGCGCATCGCACCACCGGCAATAACGCCGGTACCTTCCGAGGCCGGTTGCATATACACGTTCGTGGCACCGTGGCGACCTTTCTTCGCGTACTGCAAGGTGTCATTGTTCAGGTTGATCGCGATCATATTCTTGCGAGCGCTCTGCATTGCCTTCTGGATTGCGATTGGCACCTCACGTGCCTTGCCATACCCAAAACCAACCTGACCCTGTCCATCACCAACAACCGTGAGTGCAGTAAAGCCAAATTGACGACCACCCTTAACAACCTTCGCAACACGATTCACCGTTACGAGTTTCTCGATGAGGTCGTCGCCTGACTGTGTCTGTTCGTTTCTTGCCATTATTGGTCCTTAAAACTTTAATCCAGCTTCACGCGCAGCGTCGGCCAATGCCTTGACGCGTCCGTGATAGCGAAAACCAGAACGATCAAATGCGACCGTATCGATTCCAACAGCCTTAGCTTTCTCAGCAATGCGCGCACCAACGATCGCGGCTGCTGCAACGTTGCCACTTCCCTTCACGCCCTTTCGAACCTCCGACTCGAGCGTCGACGCAGATGCGAGTACCGTGCCGCCGTCCGGCCCGATGACCTGCGCATAAATATGCCGCGGCGTACGGTGAACGCTCAAACGATTCACTTCGAGTTCCGAGATCTTTGCGCGGGCCTTACGGGCACGACGCAAGCGATTTTGTTTCTTATCGAGCTTCATAATGTTCTCGCTAAACTATTTCTTCTTCGCTTCCTTGATCACCACACGCTCACCGGCGTAGCGAACACCCTTGCCTTTGTACGGCTCAGGCGGGCGGAAACGACGAATTTCGGCCGCAACCTGGCCGACCTTCTGTTTGTCTGTTCCCTGTATGACAACCTCAGTCTGGCTCGGCGTCTCAACGCTTACACCTTCGGGAATGTCATAAACCACAGGATGTGAAAAACCGAGCGTCAGGTTCAGTTTGCCACCCTGAGCCTGTGCGCGATAACCAACGCCGACGAGTTGGAGCTTGCGCTCAAAACCGTCGGTAACGCCCTTCACCATGTTCGCCAGTAGCGCACGAGTTGTTCCCGAGATCGCAGTGGCAAATCGTGATCCCGAACGCGGCCCGACCCTGAGCCCCCCGTCTACCTCTGACAGCTCTACCTCGGTGTTCAGTTCCATCGATAAAGAGCCTTTGCCGCCCTTGATCGTGACAACAGTGCCTTCCAGCTTGAACTCAACGCCTTGAGGCAATGGAACAGGTTCTTTTGCAATTCTGGACATAGTCTTGTCTCAAGTAGGCAGGTTCTGACGCATCAGGAAACGATGCAAAGAACCTCCCCTCCAATACCTTTTTCTCTGGCCTGACGGTCCGACATGACGCCGGCCGAAGTCGAAACGATCGCAATGCCGAGGCCACCCAGGACCTTCGGCAAGTCTTCCTTGCCACGGTAAATCCGCAGGCCCGGACGGCTCGCACGATCAATGCGCTCAATTACCGGCACGCCCTCGAAATACTTGAGTTCGACACTGAGCGACTTGCCAGCACCCTCACCGTCCGTCGAGAAACCCGTAATGTAGCCTTCATCCTGTAATACCTTCACCACAGCTTCTTTCGCCTTCGACGCCGGCATTGAAACGCTCACCATGCGAGCTTTCTGGCCATTGCGAATGCGGGTCAGCATGTCAGCGATCGGATCAGTCATACTCATGTTCTATCTCCGCCTACCAACTGGCCTTTGTCAGCCCCGGTATTTCGCCATTCAATGCGGCTTCCCGAAGCTTGTTCCGGCCGAGGCCGAATTTGCGATAGACGCCGTGCGGGCGTCCCGTAATTGCGCAGCGACTGCGCTGGCGCGTAGGGCTGCCATCGCGTGGCAGCGCATTTAGCTTCGCCTGCGCAACACCACGCTCATCATCTGAACTATTGATATTGCGAATGACCGCCTTGAGCGCAGCACGCTTATCCGCCTGCCTCGCGACCAGCTTGGCGCGCTTCAATTCGCGTTGAATCATCGATTTCTTTGCCATGTCTTTCCTATTCTTCCTGTCGTCGTTTGTCGCGTTGACCAGCAGCGCTTTTACGATGCTTTGTCCTGTTTCTTGAACGGGAAGTTAAACGCCTCGAGCAGCGCCTTACCTTCGTCGGCGTTCCGCGCAGTCGTCGTAATCGTTATGTCCATACCACGAATCGCATCAATTTCGTCGTAGTTGATCTCCGGGAAGATTATCTGCTCGGAGACACCCATGCTGTAGTTGCCCTGGCGATCAAACGACTTCGGATTCAGGCCGCGGAAATCACGAATCCGCGGAATAGCGATATTCACGAGACGGTCCAGAAACTCGTACATCCGCTCCCGCCGCAAGGTCACCTTGCAACCAATCGCCATGCCGTCACGAAGTTTGAACGTCGCAACCGACTTGCGGGCCAGACGAATGACCGGACGCTGCCCGGAGATCTTTTCCATGTCGTCGCGTGCCTTGTCCAGTATTTTCTTATCGGCAACTGCTTCACCCACACCCATATTGAGCGTGATCTTGGTAATGCGTGGCACTTCCTGAGAGTTCGACAGGCCGAGCTTCTTCTGAATCGCGCCGGCAAGTTCCGCTTTATATTGTTCCTGTAATCGAGACATCTTAAATATCCACCACGTCGCCGGTACCACGGAAAATCCGCACCTTGCTGCCGTCGTCTTCAACACGAATACCGACTCGTTCGCCCTTCTTCGACTTGGGGTTGAACACCAACACGTTCGAAACATCGAGCGGCATAGCCTTGTCCTGGATGCCACCTTGCTCACCGATGTTCGGATTCGGCTTGGTGTGCTTCTTGGCAAGATTGACGCCTTCGACAAGCACACGCCCGTCGTCAAAAATTTGCAACACTGTGCCGTGCCGGCCCTTATCTTTGCCGGTCCTTACGATGACTTCGTCGCCTTTTCTGATTTTGTTCATATCTTTTTCCTACAAAACCTCAGGTGCCAACGAGATAATCTTCATAAACTGGCTTGTGCGAAGCTCGCGCGTCACCGGCCCGAATATGCGAGTACCAATGGGCTCGAGCCGCGAGTTCAGCAATACCGCAGCATTGCCATCAAAACGAATCAGAGATCCATCCTTGCGACGAACGCCCTTGCGCGTACGGACAACAACCGCGTTGTAGATCTCGCCCTTCTTAACTTTGCCGCGCGGAATTGCGTCTTTCACGCTCACCTTGATCACATCGCCGACGCCCGCATAGCGGCGCTTCGAACCACCCAACACCTTGATGCACTGCACACGACGAGCACCAGAGTTGTCGGCCGCATCAAGAACTGTCTGCATCTGAATCATGACTGCATCCCTAAATCAAACGTGATCCGCGGCCCGTTCGACGACGTTCACCACTTCCCACGATTTGTTCTTCGAAATCGGCTTGCACTCGGAAATCGCCACGCGATCGCCAGGCTTGCACTCATTGCTCGCATCATGCGCAAGCACTTTTGTCGTCCGGCGAATGAACTTGCCGTACACCGGGTGCTTGATCAGACGTTCAATGGCAACCGACACGGTCTTATCCATCTTGTCGCTGACAACACGCCCGACAACCGTCCGCCGCCCTTTCTTTTTCTCTTCACTCATTTGCTATCACCCGCTGCACGACCAAGTTCACTAAGAACTGTTTTGACCCGTGCAATGTCTTTCCTCACACGACGATGCTCGTGGTTCCGAGTCAGCTCGCCGGTTGCATTCTGCATACGCAGATTGAATTGCTCACGCCGCAAGGCGAGTAGCTCCTCATCTAGCTCGTCTACTGATTTTCCTCGAAGTTCTTTCGCGTCCATCACATCACCTGCCGTTCAACAAACGCGGTCTGGAAGGGAAGCTTGGCCGCAGCCAGGCGAAACGCTTCCCGAGCAATCTCTTCCGACACACCTTCCATCTCATAGAGCACCCGGCCTGGCTGAATCTGGCATACCCAGTACTCAACATTGCCCTTGCCCTTACCCTGACGCACTTCAAGCGGCTTCTTCGTAATCGGCTTGTCCGGAAATACACGAATCCAGATTTTGCCGCCGCGCTTGATGTGACGGGTCATCGCACGACGAGCCGCCTCAATCTGGCGTGCCGTCATACGACCGCGACCGACTGCCTTTAGACCGTAGGTCCCAAATGCCACCGTACTGCCACGCAACGCGAGTCCACGATTGCGCCCTTTGTGCTGTTTACGAAACTTTGTTCGTTTTGGCTGTAACATCTCTCTATCCCCAGTAAACGCGAGTGCCTAAGAACGCGCGCCTGCTGCAGCATCAGCGGACTCAGCCGCCACCGCTTCGGGCTTGTCAAAAACTTCGCCCTTGAAAATCCATACCTTGACGCCGATAACGCCATACGTTGTATGCGCCTCGGCCAGTCCGTAGTCGATGTCCGCACGCAATGTATGCAGCGGGACGCGACCCTCGCGATACCACTCCGAACGCGCGATTTCCGCACCGTTCAGACGACCACCTACCTTGACCTTGATACCCTCAGCTCCAACACGCATCGTGTTTGTTACGGCACGCTTCATAGCACGACGGAACATGACGCGACGCTCTAGCTGCTGAGCGATGCCTTCGGCGACTAACTGTGCATCCAGCTCGGGCTTGCGAACTTCGCTGATATTGATGCGCACATCAGAGATGTTCATACCGATCATCTTTGCAATCTCAGAACGAAGCTTCTCGATATCCTCGCCTTTCTTGCCGATCACAATTCCCGGACGTGCTGTGTGAATTGTGATGTTGACTTTCTTTGACGGGCGCTCGATCGCAATCTTGCTGACCGACGCATCTTTAAGTTTTGTCTTGATCAACATACGAATCTGATAGTCAGACTTGACATAATCAGGAAATGTCTTCGAATCGGCATACCACTTGGACGTCCAGTCCTTGACGATACCGAGGCGAATGCCGGTTGGATGTACTTTTTGACCCATACTCTTTACTCGTCCCCAACGTGAACAGTGATGTGGCTATTCCGCTTGATAATGCGTGCGCCACGGCCTTTAGCCCGAGCACGAAAACGACGGAAAGTCGGTGCCTCATTTACTTCGATGGTCGAAACCTTTAATTCATCTATGTCAGCACCGTGATTGTGCTCGGCATTGGCAATAGCCGACTCAAGTACTTTCTTCACAATGCGGGCGCTCTTCTGCGGTGCAAAAGTCAAAGTCCGCAGAGCATCGTCAACAGTTTTGCCGCGAATGGCGTCAGCCATCAATCGGCACTTCTGCGGCGAGATACGCGCGTATCGAAGCGTTGCTGCAACTTGCATGAACCGGCTCCCTTATTTCGTCTTACGGTCACCGGAGTGACCGCGGAACGTTCTGGTGACCGCAAACTCGCCAAGCTTGTGGCCAACCATGTTCTCTGAAATCAAAACAGGTACGTGTTGACGACCGTTGTGAACGGCAATCGTCAGACCGACCATATTAGGCAGCACCATCGAACGTCGCGACCAGGTCTTGATCGGGCGACGATCATTCTTGGCTGTCGCTTCGGCTACCTTCTTCGCCAGATGTGTATCGACGAATGGCCCTTTTCTCACACTGCGTGGCATTTGAGTATTCCTGTCTTCGTTTATCGCGCTGCAAGCAGCGCTCCTACGATGCTTTTCTACAATTCCTATTTGCGCTTGCGACGACGAATAATCATGCCGTCAGTGCGCTTGTTCGAGCGTGTCTTGGCACCCTTCGTCGGCGTGCCCCAAGGGCTCACTGGATGACGACCACCCGACGTACGGCCCTCACCACCACCGTGTGGGTGATCAACCGGGTTCATCGCCACGCCACGAACTGTCGGGCGTACACCCCTCCAACGCGACGCGCCGGCCTTGCCGAGCTTGCGAAGGTTGTGTTCACCGTGGCCGACCTCACCGATCGTTGCGCGACAGTCGACATGAATCTTGCGTGTCTCACCCGAACGTAATCGTACTGTCGCGTAAGCGCCTTCGCGTGCTGCAAGCTGTGCCGAGCCTCCGGCTGAACGCACGAGCTGTCCGCCCTTGCCGGGCTTCATTTCGATGTTGTGAATAATCGTACCGACCGGAATCGCCCGTAATGGCAACGCGTTACCCGGCTTGATCGGCGCGTCTTCACCACTGATGATCGGCGCGCCATCACGAATTCCTTTCGGTGCAAGAATGTAGCGCCACTCGCCATCGGAATACTTGATCAATGCGAGGTGCGCACTGCGGTTCGGGTCATACTCGAGCCGTTCGACAACACCCGAAATACCGTCCTTATCGCGTTTAAAATCGACAACGCGATAACGCTGCTTGTGCCCACCGCCCTTGTGTCGAACAGTGATACGACCATTGTTGTTGCGACCACCCTTCGACGTTTTCTTGTCGAGAAGCGCGCTGTGCGGCTTGCCCTTGTACAAGCCCGGCGTCTTAACCGCAACGACGAATCGGCGTCCAGCTGATGTCGGTTTTGCTTTATGAAGTGACATGAAAAGACCTTATTCCGCGCCGAGGAAGTCGATTTGACTACCTTCAGCCAGCCTTACGTAGGCTTTTTTCCAATCATTGCGGCGACCGCGGGTCTGACTAAAACGCTTGACCTTGCCGCGGTAGTTCATGACCTGAACGCCGTCGACTTTTACCTCGAACAGCATTTCAACCGCGTCACGAATTTCGCTTTTTGTCGCATCCTTGCGGACCTTGAAAACGATCTGATTGTGCTTCTCAACAGATATCGTGCTCTTCTCGGAGAACACTGGCCCCTGCAAGACTGTCATCAGTCGTTCCTGTCGGGCTGCAACACTCATGACAAACGCTCCTCAATCAGCTTCAGCGCCGGGAGCGTCACCAGCACTTTGTCGAAGCGGATCAGTACGACCGGATCGATTGAAGCCGCGTCGCAGATCCCAACGTTTGGCAGATTTCTTGCTGCCAGAAATATCTTTTCATCGAAGACCTCGTTCAGGATCAAGACGCTGTCCAGTTCGAGCTCCTTGAGTTTTGTCGCCAATAGTTTGGTCTTCGGTGCTTCGAGCGCGAGCTCTTTGATAACGACGAGACGATCCTGGCGCACCAATTCGGAAAAGACCGAACGCAATGCAGCCCGATACATCTTCTTATTGACCTTCTGCTCATGGTTGCGCGGTCGAGCTGCAAAGGTACGTCCACCGCCAACCCAGATCGGGCTGCGAATCGTGCCGGCGCGTGCACGGCCGGTGCCCTTTTGCTGCCATGGCTTGGCGCCACCGCCACGAGCTGTCGAACGGTTTTTTTGTGCCTTCGTTCCGGCGCGGCCGCCTGCGAGATACGCTGTGACAACTTGATGGATAAGCGCCTCGTTGAATTCAGCACCGAATGCAGTATCGAGAACGTCAACTGAACCACTGCCTTGCATCTTCAATTTCATGACAGCGCCCCCTGATTCCTGGCCTTGATGGCCGGGCGAACAATCACTCGCCCGCCGCTGTGACCCGGGACTGCACCTCTTATCAAAAGAAGGTTGCGTTCTATATCGACCCGTACGACCTCGAGGTTTTGTACGGTGCGACGAACGTTACCCATGTGACCCGACATCTTCTTACCCTTGAAGACGCGGCCCGGTGTCTGGTTTTGGCCAATAGAACCGGGGGCTCTATGTGACAACGAATTTCCATGCGTAGCGTCTTGCATCGAGAAATTGTGGCGTTTGACAGTACCTGCAAACCCCTTACCAATTGATGTACCGATGACGTCAACCTTCTGGCCTTCTTCGAAGAGCTCAACCGTCAGCTCACTTCCCGCGTCGAATTCACGTTCTTCGGCATCATCTAGGCGAAACTCGGTCATCAAATCGCCGGCTTCGACTTTTGCACTCGCAAAGTGGCCAGCTGCTGGTTTTGACACGCGAGAGGGCTTCTTGCTGCCAGCAGTAACCTGCAGCGCACGATAGCCATCGTTCTCAACGGTCTTCACCTGCGTGATCCGGTTTGGCTGTGCCTCAATCACGGTAACCGGGATTGATACCCCGTCCTCCGTAAAGACACGTGTCATGCCGCACTTGCGGCCAACAATACCCATCGTCATCTTCAAAACCTCTCACTGACTTCGATTGGTCAGCGCCTAATTCCTAAAAACTCTCTCACCGACTCGACTACGATTGGCCGAGCCTGTTTCAGTTGGAGCGCCTCTCGAGGCGCGAATGAGACAGACGCGAATCGGCCTACGATTTCGCTCCGCCCAGTCGTGCGCCAAGGCGCGCTCCAACAACGTGCCCAAATTTCAGACACGCGAAAGGGCCAGCCATCGCCGAGAACCTCGTGCTCTCCATGCTCTGGGGCTGACCCTGCCATCCGGTCCGAACTTCCGCTCGGCCCGGCAGTTCCGGGATTTGCCGTGTCGCCTTCGATTGCCCGGCGACCTAGTGCTTTCAAGCGCCAAAAAGCAGTGCTTCGTAGCGCCTTTTCTGAATCTGGCCGACTCCCGGCCCGGCCAAATCCAGCGAGCCAGCAATTATACCGCCGAAAACCGCTTAATCAAGCGGTTTTCGGAGTATTTTTTGTAAGAACGGTGCTCGTCACCGCGAAGCTTCGCGGCCTGCCGCTGCAGTCGCGCCACAAGCAGCGCTCCTACAGGGTGAAATCGCTCAATTCAGTTTGATTTGAACGTCGACTCCTGCCGGGAGCTCCAGTTTCATCAGGGCATCAACGGTCTTGTCAGTCGGATCCACGATATCCATGAGGCGCTTGTGGGTACGAATTTCGTACTGGTCACGGGCGTCTTTATTGACATGCGGTGAAATAAGGACCGTGAAGCGCTCCTTTTTCATCGGCAGTGGAATCGGTCCTTTGACCGTAGCCCCTGTACGTTTGGCTGTGTCCACGATCTCGCGCGCCGAATTGTCGATCAACCGATGGTCGAAAGCCTTCAAGCGAATTCTAATATTCTGGTTCGTTGTCACATTTTTTCCTTAACTCGATAAATCAGATGTCATTGCGAGCCGGCAGGGCGAAGCGATCTTTTTGCTCTGCCAACTCGTCAAGAGATTGCTTTGTCACTGTATCATTGGGGTCAGAGCCCTTTTGCCAAAAAGGGCTCTGACCCCATTTAATTACTCGATGACCTTCGCCACCACGCCGGCGCCTACGGTACGTCCGCCTTCGCGAATGGCGAAGCGCAAGCCGTCTTCCATGGCGATCGGCGCGATCAACTCAACGACCATCTTCACGTTGTCACCCGGCATCACCATCTCGGTGCCCTCCGGCAACTCAACCGCACCCGTTACGTCCGTCGTGCGGAAGTAAAACTGCGGACGATAGCCCTTGAAGAACGGCGTATGTCGACCACCCTCGTCCTTGGTCAGAATGTATACCTCTGCCTCAAACTTGGTGTGTGGCGTAATCGATCCGGGCTTGGCCAGTACCTGACCACGCTCAACCTCTTCACGCTTCGTGCCTCGCAGCAGTACACCAACGTTGTCACCGGCCATGCCCTGGTCCAGAAGCTTGCGGAACATCTCTACACCCGTGCAGGTCGTCTTCGCCGTCTCTTTGATACCAACGATCTCGATCTCGTCACCCACATTGACCACACCGCGCTCGATTCGACCCGTCACAACCGTGCCACGACCCGATATCGAGAACACGTCCTCAACCGGCATCAGGTAATCACCGTCAATCGCGCGCTCAGGCATCGGAAAGTAACTGTCCATTGCCTCAACCAGCTTGATGACCGACGGTACGCCAATGTCCGACTCGTTGCCTTCAAACGCCTGTGTCGCTGATCCGGTAATAATCGGTGTGTCATCGCCCGGGAATTCGTACGTCGACAGAAGATCACGAACCTCCATCTCCACCAGTTCCAATAGCTCGTCGTCATCAACCTGGTCAGCCTTGTTCAGGTACACCACGATGTGCGGAACACCAACCTGGCGAGCCAGCAGTATGTGCTCGCGCGTCTGTGGCATCGGCCCATCGGCCGCACTCACCACCAGGATCGCGCCGTCCATCTGCGCCGCACCCGTGATCATGTTCTTCACGTAGTCCGCGTGTCCCGGGCAGTCAACGTGCGCGTAGTGACGATTGTCACTCTCGTACTCCACGTGCGCCGTCGCTATCGTGATGCCACGCTCGCGCTCTTCGGGAGCATTATCGATCTCGTCGTAAGCCGACACTTCGCCACCGTGCTTCTCCGCCATGACTTTTGTCAACGCCGCTGTCAGCGCCGTCTTGCCATGATCGACGTGACCGATCGTGCCTACGTTGATGTGCGGTTTTGTTCTTTCAAACTTCTGTTTAGACATTGTCCCTG
>Ga0255052_10003621_pt1 | contig 10672 bp, 9 predicted proteins | sample JV7_2_21_MG_FD_188632 | JGI IMG/M metagenome (GOLD analysis project Ga0255052, IMG submission 188632) | Seawater microbial communities from Jervis Inlet, British Columbia, Canada - JV7_2_21 | ecosystem: Environmental > Aquatic > Marine > Inlet | place: Canada: British Columbia | collected...
ATCGATCGTTTGCAGAATCATAGCGGTAGCTATGGTTCAAGAAGGATCGGCCATTGGACAGGAGTCCCGGTGCCGAGAAGCACATGGATGTGCGAGAACGGCCGAAATGTGAAGCCAGATGCCGTGCAAAACCGGATAGGACAAACTGTAACTGCCAGAAATACTCAAAAACATTCTCACTCTCTTGATGATACGACAAATTTATCATTTTACGGTCCGCCTTGGTGAAATGTCCGGGTTAGCTATCCCCTGGTTCAAACAGGCGGTTAGCGGCTTTTAACAACTCATAATCCTGTTCTTCCGCCGCTTGCCGTAAACGCGTACTGGGCAGGTGCAGAATCCTCTTGGCCAGGGTGTTGGCCAACTGTGTAATGACCTGTTCCGGGTCACTGCCCGCGGCAATTTTTCTCAGTGCTTTTGCGGCAAGCTCCTCGCTGTTCAGACGGGCGTGTTTGTGCAGGTTTTTCAAATACACGGCGGCCCTGGCACTGTTGAGCCAGCGCATGAATTCATCCACTGATTGTTTTACATCATCATCGGCTGCCTTGGCCGCGCGGTTGCGTTTGGAAAGGTTTTTATCGACCACTTTTTGCAGGTCATCGATAGTGTAAAGATACACATTTTCGAGTGAGCCCGTTTCGGGTTCAATATCCCTGGGCACCGCTATATCCACCAGGAACATGGGCTGGTTGCGACGCTGGTGCAGCGCAGCACTCACTGATTCTGCGCTGATAACCGGTTGCTGGCTGGCGGTGGAACTGATCAGGATATCGGCCTTGTACAGCAATCCAGGCAGGTCTCTTAGCGCAACCGCGTGAGCCTCGAACTGGACAGCCAGTTCAACGGCGCGATCCAGGCTGCGATTTGCAATGATCAGATGGGATACTCCCTTGTCATGCAAGTGTCGGCCGCACAACTCGACCATTTCACCTGCACCCACCAGGATGACAGTTTTGCTGGCCAGATCCCCGAATATCTGTTTTGCCAGTAACACCGTGGTGTAGGCCACGGATACCGGGTGTTCGCCTATGCCGGTTTTACTGCGAATACGTTTGCCGGTGCCAAATGCATGTTGGAACAGGCGGTCCATGACCTTTCCTACACCGCCGGCTTCACGCGCCAGTTGCCAGGCTTCCTTGAGTTGGCCGACAATTTGGGATTCACCTAAAATCAGTGATTCGAGACCACCTGCCACACGGAAAAGATGGCGCACTGCGCTCTCACGTTCACGGGTAAAACAGTGTGCATCCATTTCGGCATCGCTCAATCCACCCGTGGATTGCAGCCATTGGCGAGCCTGTTCAGCGCCATGGTGTGGGCCGATGCTGTAAATCTCGGTGCGATTGCAGGTGCTGACAATCACGGCTTCCTCGATTCCGTCCAGCGCACATAGTTCCTTCACCCTGTCTGGATTATCAGCACGGCCGATCGCGATCTTCTCCCGGGTTTCGAGTGGTGCGGTGTGGTGGCTGATTCCTGTGGTCAGAAGTGGCATGGATATTGATCGGTATTAAAAACCGAACCGATTCTGCTTGCCCGAGACAACAATATCAAGTCCCGCGCGGCCAAATTGTGGGTGGAGTGCCCAAATAGGTGACTGGAATGCGACTGGGGATTGGTTCACTGGCTGCAAGCAGTTATCCTTCAGGTTATGAATTCTGACCATTGTTTCACGAAAAGGGTGCCCTGCGCGTTCATTTTTGCATTGTTTTTGATGACGGCGTGTTCTGTTTCGCCCGAATTGCCGCCGCCGGCGGTAGTGGAGACTGCCGATGGGCCGGCACAAATCAAAGTCGAAGGCACCCCGGACAAGACATTACCTCCTACCGATCCGGATGTGATGCAACACGTTTTTGCGGCTGAATTGTTCGGTGCCGAAGGCGATTTCTCGAACGCTGCAGCCGAGTATCTCAAAGCCGCCCTGGCCTCAGATGACCCTGAGATCGCAGAACGCGCGACCCGGGTGGCGGTATCTGCCAGTGAATGGCAAATGGTAGCGCTGGCTTCCGACCGGTGGGCAAGCCTGGATTCGACCAGCCTGGACGCACGGCAGTTGGCCGCGGGTTCAAGATTGAGAGAGGGCGATTATGTGGGTGCCGAGTACCAGCTTGCCCGGTTGCTTGAACTCACCGCCCATGATCAGGCACATGGCTGGCGCATCGTTACATCGCTACTGGCACCGGCCCATGACCAGGTAAGGGCCAACAAAGTATTGAATAACCTTCTGCAGGATTTTGACGCTGGCTCAAATGTGGATGCACTGTTCGCGCGCAGCCAGTTCGCAGCCCACGCAGGTGATCTGGAAAAGGCCACTGTTCTGATCAATGAGGCTATTGTGCTGGAGCCAGGGCGAGCGGCATTTCTGGCCTGGTCTGGTCGGCTGGCAATTAACCGCAAAGATGAAGCGCTGGCATTGCAACGCTACCGGCAAGCCTGGGAGTTAAGCCCCGGTGACCAGGCAATTGCCATGCCCTATGCACAATTGCTCAAACGTAACAGTGAGGCAGGTCCGGCGCAGGAGGTTCTGGCGCAGTTGCCGGACGCGCCTGAAATGAGGTTTACCCGGATCATTTTCGCGCTGGATGTGGATGACAGGGAAACCGCGGAGTTATTGTACAAAGCATTTGAAGACACCCAATACCCCAACGCTTCAGATACCGCTTTCCAGGCAGCGCAAAGCGCTGAGCTGCTTGATTATCCTGACGAGGCCATCAACTGGTACAAGCAGGTCACCGATGAACGCATGTCAAGGGCTGTGCTGCGCCAGGCCTTATTGCACGCCGGCCTGGGAAACCTGGAAGAAGCGCGCAACCTGCTTGCACAAGTGCGTTTTCAGTCCGATAACGACACCTTGTCACAAAGCTACCAGGCCGAAGCACAGATACTTCAGGATGCCGGACGCGGAGATGAAGCTTTGCAGGTTCTCAATGATGCGTTGGAAACCCTCGCCGAAGATGTTGCGTTGCGGTATGCGCGTTCCCTGTTGGCTGTCGGGTTGGGCCAGTTGGAGTTGGCTGAAAAAGACTTGCGGCGAATTATTGCGGTCCAACCGGATAATGCAGCGGCACTGAATGCGTTGGGATATACGCTTGCCGATCTTACAGATCGTTTTGACGAAGCGGAGCGGTTAATCCTCCAGGCCTACGAATTGCAATCGCAGGATCCCTCCATTATTGACAGCATGGGCTGGATTTCTTATCGCCTTGGACGTCTGCAGGATGCCGAAAAGTATCTTCGTGAGGCGTGGGAATTGTCGCGCAATGCCGAGATAGCAGCCCATCTGGGCGAGGTATTGTGGACCATTGGACAAGAAGATGAAGCGCGCAAAATCTGGAATTCGGGCGTCGAAATTGATAATGAAAATGAGGTCCTGATAAAAACCATGCACCGATTTGGCGAGTCACCTTGATCAGGTGGGTCTGGCTAACGCCCTTTCTGGTATTGCTCTATGGCTGTTCCGGTGTAGCGGTGAAGGAAGGGGTCGGCAGTAATACGTCTGCTTACCAGGAACGGTCTCAGAAGCTCGGCGCAATGACGGATTGGAGCCTGGCCGGCAGGATATCGCTGGATGACGGTAACCAGGGCGGTAGCGGCAAGTTGCAATGGAGGGTTGAAGGCGATAACAGCGAACTGGATTTTCACGCCGCCATGGGCCGTGGTGCCTGGCATTTGCAGATCGACCCGGAAGGTGCGCTCCTCAGAGAGGCCAATGGTACCGAACAAACTGCAGCGGGTGTCAACGCTCTGATTCAACAGCGTATGGGGTGGCCGATTCCGGTGGACGCATTACAATGGTGGGTACGTGGGCTGGCCGCCCCGGGGGATGTCGAGGAACTGAACATTGACACCCAGGGTCTGCTCTCAAGCCTGGTTCAGTTTGGTTGGCAGGTCGATTTCAACCGTTATGATTCAGTTACCGGAATGGCTTTACCGGTGAGGCTGGATGCCCGCCGGCAGAATTACCGGGTGAAACTGGCAATCAGTCGCTGGCGTCTTGGTGGTGGCCATGCCACCGCAAACTAGCCCCGCAGCCAGAGCCTGGCCGGCCCCGGCCAAGTTGAACCTGTTTTTGCACGTCACCGGTCGGCGCGCGGATGGTTACCACGAGCTGCAGACCCTGTTTCAGCTACTGGACTGGGGTGATGAATTGGAAATTTCTGTCAACCACAGTGGTTTGATCACACGCAGTTGTAACACCGACGCCATTGCTGAGTCCGATGATCTCTGTGTCCGGGCAGCACAGCTGTTGAAGACACTCTGCCCGGTGCATGGGGGTGCCCATATTGGGTTACGAAAACGCATTCCGGCAGGTGCGGGGCTTGGCGGAGGCAGCTCAGACGCGGCCACGGTGCTGGTTGCGCTGAATCAACTATGGTCGTGTGGGCTGTCGCAGGAGCAATTGGCCGCAGCGGGTTTGCAACTGGGTGCGGATGTACCCGTGTTTGTCCGTGGCCACAGCGCCTGGGCACAAGGCCGCGGTGAATTATTACGTCCGGTGTTGCTGGGCAGGCGGCATTATGTCCTGATATTTCCGCCATTCAGTATCTCCACAGCAGACGTGTTTCAGCATGGCAGGCTTAAACGGAACTCGAAATCGCTGGATTCGGCATTGACCAGCCTGCAGGCGGGTCACAATGACTGCCTGGCGGTGGCGTTGGAACTGTATCCACAGCTGAAAAGCATCATGCAGGATTTGCGTTCCGTGGGACGCCCCCATATGAGTGGGACCGGCAGCACCTTGTTTTTGCCTTTTGATAACATAAAGTCTGCAATCAGCGCGGCAGCCGAATTAAAATGCCGATATAATGTCCGCGCAGTTGGCGGTGTCGATAGATCACTTTTGCTGGACAGGTTGTCTGCCGAGGAGTAATCCCGACACACAGTGAACGAATGGGACGTGGCCAAGGTGGTTAAGGCACGGGGTTTTGATCCCCGCATTCGCAGGTTCGAGTCCTGCCGTCCCAGCCATATTAAGCAATAAATAATATAGTTCTGGAAAAAAACACAGTGTCCAGTGCTTCCCTGATGATATTTGCAGGCAATGCAAACCCCAAGTTGGCAAATGATATTGCCAGGGAACTTGGCGTTCCCATGGGTAAAGCAGTCGTCGGTCGTTTCAGCGACGGCGAAGTGATGGTCGAGATCATGGAAAATATCCGTGCGCGTGACATATACGTGATCCAGCCAACCTGTGCACCGACAGCCGACAATTTTGTCGAACTGCTGGTCATGGTTGACGCCTTCAAGCGTGCTTCAGCGATGAGGGTTACCGCCGTCATCCCGTATTTTGGTTACGCCCGCCAGGATCGCAGGCCCCGCTCGGCGCGCGTGCCGATCACTGCCAAGGTTGCGGCAAAGATGATCAGTGCCGTTGGAACCGACCGGGTGGTCACCATCGATCTGCATGCCGATCAGATCCAGGGCTTCTTCGATATCCCGGTCGACAATGTGTATGCTTCGCCGTTGACGCTGGCCGATATCTGGCAGCACCAAGGTGCCGAAGGACTGGTGGTCGTGTCACCGGATGTTGGTGGTGTGGTGCGCGCCAGGGCAATTGCCAAACGCCTGGACGCCGAATTGGCCATCATCGACAAACGCCGGCCGAGGGCGAATGTTGCCAAGGTGATGAATATTATCGGTGACGTCGAAGGCAAGAATTGCGTCATGGTTGACGACATGGTGGATACCGCCGGTACTCTGTGCACCGCTTCCGGTGCGCTGAAGGATCAGGGTGCGAACCGGGTTGTGGCTTACTGTGTGCACCCGATATTATCCGGTCCGGCGATTGATAACATCCTTGGGTCCAGGCTGGATGAACTGGTTGTTACTGACACGATTCCATTGAGTGAAGCCGCCCGCAAGTGTGACAAAATCCGCCAGTTGAGTGTTTCCCAAATGCTGGCGGAGACCATTCGGCGCATGGCCCAGGGCGAGTCGGTCAGTTCAATGTACGTGGACTAAACCGTATTCGGCACCCGTTGCCCGGATAGTTGACAAAAAATCGGGCAAGTGATTCAGATAATCCACGACTACGCGCAGAATCCATGTCCACGCTCACCACGGCAAAGTAATTTTTTCAGTGACTTATTGCATCGACCCATGGTGTATGCGGTATAATGCCCGGCTTTATTTTAGCGCTGTCCCTGGTCGCGGGGATGGATGAACCGCCGTTTTTACGGTTTTTTGCTTCGGGTCTTCTTGCCTGGCTGTGGTTTTGGGCTTTTCAGGTTCGACATTTGAGGCAAGTGAATATCTATTTAGAGGAACGTCATGACTGATTCAAATATTATCAACGCGGAAATCCGTGAAGACGTGGGGAAAGGTGCGAGCCGCCGCCTGCGTCGTCAGGGGTACATTCCTGCGGTACTTTATGGTGGCAAGAAAGATACGGCCACACTGTCTCTGGAACACGAACCTACTGCGCACGCCGCATCACAGGAGTCTTTTTATTCCAGTATCCTGGAAATCAGGGTGGGTGACGGACGGCAACAGAAAGTTGTCGTTCGTGATGTACACCATCATCCTTATAAGCAGCAAATCATGCATCTCGACTTCATGCGTGTTTCCGACGAGGAAGTACTGAAGATATCTGTGCCTATCCACTTTGTCGGGGAAGATGAGTCGCCTGCCGGCAAGATTTCAGGTCTGGTGATCCAGCACCTTGTAACAGATGTTGAAATCGCCGCGTTGCCGGCCAATCTGCCGGAGTACCTGGAAGTGGACCTTTCCAACATGGAGGAGGGCGATGTGGTGACCTTGTCCGAGGTCAAACTACCCGAAGGTGTTGAAATTACGGCACTGTCCGGGGCTGATGAAGACGAAACGATGATCGCCAACACGGTCCACATCAAGGAATCTCAGGGCACTGGCGTTGCAGCAGCAGAGGAAGCAGCGGCTGCAGAGGGTGAACTGGAAGCAGCAGTTGACGAGGTCGATGCCGAGGCTGAGGCTGATGAAGACGCAATCGCGGTTGATGCCGCTGACGCTGACGCTGACGATGGTGACAAGGAATAAACACCGGAGTCGATATTGTCCGGACTATTCCTGATTGTTGGACTCGGTAACCCGGGGTCCAGATACAGCCAAACCCGGCACAACGCCGGGTTTTGGTTTTTGGATTCCCTGCTGGAGGGCCACGACTCGTTGTTTCGTACCCAGGCGAGGCTCTCAGCGGAGGTATGCCGTACCCGGCTGTATGGGCGTGACTGCATAGTTGCAAGGCCGACCACGTTTATGAATCACAGTGGCCAGGTGGTCAGGGCAGTGGTGGATTATTACCGTGTACCGGCCCAAAACCTGTTGGTGGCCTACGATGAACTGGATCTGCCCCCCGGAACGGCCCGATTGAAACAGGGTGGTGGTCATGGTGGACACAACGGACTTCGGGATATTTTCCGGCACATGGACGATACCGACTTTTTGCGTTTGCGCATCGGTATCGGACACCCTCGTATCAAGGATGCCGTAACAGCTTATGTATTGAGCCGCGCACCGGCCGGTCAGGAAACTGAAATCATACGTTCAATCGGCGAGGCTTTGGCGGTTGTGCCGGATTTGTTGGCGGGCAATGTCGCAAAGGCCATCAAAGATTTGCATACCGGTCCGGTTGTGCCAGACAGCCAGTCTGGTCAGGACAGGACCTAACGTCAGAAACAGCGATCGTGTGACGCTTGTCAGTCGTTCCTGGGTAGTTTTTAATTTATACGCCCGCGTTTGTGAAATATTCGGGCTAATCATCTTGGATATGGATCATGGGTTTTAAATGCGGGATTGTCGGGCTGCCAAACGTGGGCAAGTCCACCTTGTTTAATGCAATAACCGAATCCGGTATCGCTGCGGAAAACTATCCCTTTTGCACAATTGATCCAAATGTCGGTATCGTACCGGTCCCGGACCAGCGGCTTGATAAACTGGCAGCGATAGTGAAACCCGCAAAAGTGTTGCCAACCACCATGGAATTCGTGGATATTGCAGGGCTTGTTCAGGGCGCTTCAAAGGGTGAGGGCCTGGGAAATAAATTTCTTTCCCACGTCAGGGAATCCGATGCCATCGCGCATGTCGTGCGGTGTTTTGAAAATGACGATGTCGTACACGTGGCAGGCGGGGTCAATCCGGTTTCAGATATAGAGGTAATCAATACGGAACTGGCGCTGGCGGACCTGGATACGGTCGAGCGTGCGTGGCAAAGGGTGGAAAAGCAAACACGCAGCGGAGACAAGGAGATGTTGGCGCGGGCGGTGTTGCTGGCGAAGGTCAGGGACAGTCTTGATAAACGCGGTACCGCCAGGCACCTCGAATTGGATAAAGAACAGAAAAGACGGGTGCGGGATCTCCACCTGTTGACCATGAAACCGGTGGTGTTTATTGCAAATGTCACAGAAGACGGTTTTGAGGATAATCCGTTGCTGGACCAGGTCAGGGAATTTGCAAGCGGGGACAATGCGAGTGTCGTACCCGTGTGTGCTGTTGTCGAAGCCGAGGTCATTCAACTGGACAAACACGACCGGCAGGATTTCCTGTCGGCGTTGGGACTGAAAGAGTCCGGTCTAGCCGGTGTGATTCGCGCGGGTTATGAATTGCTGGATTTGCTAACTTTTTTTACCGCCGGTGAGAAGGAAGTCAGGGCATGGACGGTCACAAGTGGCGCAACGGCGCTAAAGGCAGCCGGAAGGATCCACACGGATTTTGAACGTGGCTTTATACGGGCCGAAGTTACAGCATTTGATGAGTTTATCCGCCTTGACGGAGAGCAGGGCGCCAAGGAGGCGGGCAAGCTTCGCCTCGAAGGTAAGGACTACGTCGTACGGGAAGGTGATGTGATGCATTTCCGCTTTAATGTCTGACCCGCATACTGCAGGAAATTTGCCGGATTTGGCTGGATAAAACGAGTTCAGGACAGACCAAACAGTGGTTCAGGCGTAAACAGTTTGAGGACGTATGTGAATTCGCTTGCCGGAAGCGTGGAAAATCGTTACACTTCGCCGCCGATTCGGGTGTGCCAATTCTTGACAGCTATAAATAGCTAAGAGAAAATAGACGGCTTGCTTGAGGGAGGGGTACCCAAGCGGTCAACGGGGGCAGACTGTAAATCTGCTGGCTATGCCTTCGGAGGTTCGAATCCTCCCCCCTCCACCATTTGAACGGTGTAACCGTATGGGTTTTGGGTCTTGTGTTTTGGGAGTTAAGGCGGGTGTAGTTCAATGGTAGAACCTCAGCCTTCCAAGCTGATGATGTGGGTTCGATCCCCATCACCCGCTCCAAATCCTCCGGCTTGGTGCGGTGGTTACAGGAGCTTGGGAATTGGGGGCCGGGTTTGCCGGTATTTTGAATTGGCCCACATAGCTCAGGTGGTAGAGCACTCCCTTGGTAAGGGAGAGGTCACTGGTTCGAGTCCAGTTGTGGGCACCACAAAGACATATGGCCTGCGTTTTTGGCATATTTAATTTTTTGGCAGTTTAATTGCGGTTGTTTTGGAGACAGGCATGTCCAAGGAAAAATTTCAGAGAACAAAGCCCCATGTAAACGTGGGAACGATTGGTCACGTTGACCATGGCAAGACGACTTTGACGGCGGCGATGACCAAGATCTGTGCCGAGGCACACGGCGGTGAGTTTATCGCCTTTGACCAGATTGACAATGCGCCGGAAGAACGCGAACGCGGTATCACGATTGCGACGGCCCATGTCGAGTACGAGTCGGAGAACCGGCACTATGCGCACGTGGATTGCCCGGGTCACGCCGACTATGTAAAGAACATGATTACGGGTGCGGCGCAGATGGACGGCGCGATACTGGTGGTATCCGCCGCGGACGGTCCGATGCCGCAGACGCGCGAGCACATTCTGCTGGCACGCCAGGTGGGTGTGCCGTACATCCTTGTGTACATGAACAAGGCCGACCAGGTAGACGATGATGAGTTGCTGGAACTGGTTGAGATGGAAGTGCGTGATCTGCTGAGTTCGTATGATTTTCCGGGTGATGACGTTCCGGTGGTGACCGGGTCGGCACTCAAGGCGCTGGAAGGTGACCAGTCGGATATTGGTGTTCCGTCCGTTCTGAAACTGATTGAAGAGATGGATCGTTACGTACCGCAGCCTGAGCGTGATACAGACAAGCCGTTCCTGTTGCCGATCGAGGATGTGTTCTCGATCTCCGGTCGTGGCACGGTGGTGACGGGTCGTGTTGAGCGCGGTATTGTGCGGGTCGGCGAAGAGATCGAGATCGTCGGTATCAAGGAGACGACCAAGAGTACGTGTACGGGAGTTGAGATGTTCCGCAAGTTGCTGGATGAAGGCCGTGCCGGGGATAACGTGGGCGTGTTGTTGCGTGGTATCAAGCGAGATGAGGTTGAACGTGGCCAGGTGCTGGCGCACAAGGGAACGATCAACCCGCACACCAGGTTTGAGGCCGAGGTGTACATTCTGTCGAAAGACGAGGGTGGGCGTCACACGCCGTTTTTCAAGGGTTACCGTCCGCAGTTTTACTTCCGTACCACGGATGTAACGGGCGCGGTTGAGTTGCCCGAGGGTATCGAGATGGTAATGCCCGGTGACAATGTGCAGATGAAAGTAGATCTGATTGCACCGATTGCGATGGAAGAAGGTCTGCGTTTTGCGATTCGCGAAGGCGGCCGCACGGTAGGTGCTGGCGTCGTTGCCAGGATCTTCGAATA
>Ga0255052_10003624_pt1 | contig 10670 bp, 7 predicted proteins | sample JV7_2_21_MG_FD_188632 | JGI IMG/M metagenome (GOLD analysis project Ga0255052, IMG submission 188632) | Seawater microbial communities from Jervis Inlet, British Columbia, Canada - JV7_2_21 | ecosystem: Environmental > Aquatic > Marine > Inlet | place: Canada: British Columbia | collected...
CTTCATTTGATTCGGTCGAATGGTCTCCGGGCACGGACGTGCGGATATCGCTCGTCGTCCCAATCCTCATAGTACGGATCCTCGAGCCAGTCGTAGCCGTACGAGTAGCCGTGAGCCCAGCGATTCACCGTGATGCCCTCGATGTCCCGGGCCGGGTCAAAGTCGCCGCCCGCAAGCACGTCAGCAAGCTGGCCGCGAATATTCCGTTCGATGGTCTCAAATGAAGTAGCAAGCAGTTCGTGACGTCCCAGTCGGCGCTGTTCGATCTCTGTCAGACCCTCGTTGGGCCGATGAAAAAAACGCTCCATGTGCACGGTAATCGGGTCATCGGGATCAGCAACATACTGATAGGCACCGAGGCTGACCGGAAAATCGAGCATTGCATTGACATGGTAGCTGCCGGACGACACGACGGCCCCAACGCCCAGCTTTTTCCACGCTTGCCAGTTTCGTAACGCGACATTCGTATACAGCATCGGCGCCTTGACCTGCTTCGCCAACGCCTCACGTTGCGGTGCCGGTAGCTCAGGGCACATGAAAGGAATCATGCTGTTGTAACAGGCCAGGACGCAATGGCGAGCGTGCACACGATATGCGGAACCGTTCTGAACGTAGGATATATTGACCTGTTTCGCAGATTTCGGTTTACCGTCGTTTTCGACGTGCGTGACCGTGCTGTTGAGGCGCAGCCGCACAGACGAGGCCGGCAGATCCAGCTTGCTGTAGTCGAAGCGGGCCGTAACGATGTCTTGCATCGTTGAACCAGTGGCGACGCCTGGAATCATCTCACGCACCAGCAGGCGCGCAATCGACGCGTTGCCATCGGGAAAATGGTGAATATAGGGTTCGTCTTCTTCGTCCCCTGCCATGCCCGCGGCCTTGACGCCCGGCAAATACATGTAAGAGAGCGCAAATCCCGCTGTCGTCGCCTCGATGCCGACGCTCGAATCCGTCGTGAGTTGTTGCAGCGCGGCGAACACTGCCGGCTCGTGAATGTCCAGATGCTTGCTCAGAAACTCCCGGTAGCTGATCGAATACAGGTATTCCTCTTTGTCGTCGGCCGACATTTCAGGCAGCTGATCCTCTTCCGTCGTGAGCAGTCGCTGCATCTCACCGCGCGCAGCATCTGACATCGGCATTTGTCGAACCGCCTCGGCCGCGGAAAGCGGCGACGGCGCCAACGGCAGGTAACTGCCAAGCGCGCCGAGGTCGTAGCGAACCAGGCGATCCACGCCCCAGTCTTCGCGATTGAAAAACGTTCCACCGCCGAGACCGTGTCGTTGGTAGAACGCCCGGTCGTACGCCGTATCGAATCGACTCAGGTCGACCCCAAGATCGCGCAATAACTGCTTCACAGTATCGCTGTAGCCCGAGGGCGCCTCGAGCGATTGACTGCCACCGTAGCCGATCATGGTGCGACCACCGATGTCGAATTCGTTCCGCTGGGCATGACCACCGAAATCATCGTGATTATCGAGTATCAGGACACGAGCGTCCGGATTCGCTTGCCGATAGAAATAGGACGCAGCCAGGCCACTGATTCCGGCTCCAACGACCACGAGATCATAGACATCGGGATCAGGCTCCCCTACCGAACCCCAGTCGCGCCTACCTTCGCGGGCAAGACCGTGGGCAACTTCGAAAGAACCGTCATGATCACCGCGCAAGCCTGTCAGGGCGGGCGGATAGCCAGCAGCCCCACCCGTCTCCACAGCAAGTAACTGATCTGCCAGAGTTTTTCCAGGCACAAGCGAAGCCGTCGCCAACGCACCCACGCCGTGCAGGAGGTCCCTGCGCGAAATGCGTCGATCCATTCCCAGGTTTCGGTCTTTGGTTTTCACGGCTTACAGATCCGGTGGATAGTCACTAGTGAGATTCTCGACAATGGCGTACATACTGCACTACCGCGCCTATACGCTCTAGCGCCTGATGGCATCGCGTTAGAGTAGAATTTCCCGTCCCTGGAGAAAAAATCTACCGGGCGCTCGAACAAGATCAGTTCCAGGATCAGCCGATGAAAGACTACGACGCCATCGTAATTGGCGCAGGCCATAACGGCCTCACCAATGCCGCATTTCTCGCGAAAGCGGGGTTGCGCGTGCTCGTGCTTGAAAAGAACAGTTATCTCGGCGGCACCACTGCCAGTCGGGAACTGCATGATGGGTGGATGTACTCGCAGTGTTCCTACGTCTGCAGTCTTTTTCGCCCGGAAATATACAATGCTCTCGACCTCGGCCGACATGGCCTGAAAGTCATTCCGCTCGTCAGCAGCATGACGTTCAAGCAGGACGGCGATTTCTTCGGTAGTTACAACAACCCGAACGTTCGACGCCGCGAATTGATGCGCCACAGCCTGCGCGATGCGGACGCAGCCACACGCTTCGATGCGGACGTTGTGCGATGGTGCCGATTAGTGCGTGGTTTTCTTCTCCGGACGCCTCCGGATCCCGGTTCGTTCCGGCCGCGTGATGCGTTTGAGTTCGCCTACCTGATGAAGAAGTTCTATGAACTCAGTGAATCGCAGATTTATGAGTTCATCCGTTTCTTTACGATGTCGATCGCCGAATATCTCGAGAATTACTTCGAGAACGAAGCGATTCTCGCGCACTATTCCGGCGGCAGCATTATCGGCACCGGTCTCGGCGTCTATTCGCCCGGCACCGCCTATGTGTTGCTGCATCACGCAATGGGCGATGTCGATGGCAACATGGGCGCCTGGGGATTTGCCCGTGGTGGCATGGGCGCAATAGCGGATGCCCTCGCTTCGTCATTTCGGTCAGTTGGGGGCGAAATTCGAGCCGATGCCAAGGTCAACCAGATACTCGTATCCGGCAACAAGGCCACCGGCGTGCGGCTGGCGTCCGGTGAGGAGATTTCGGCGAAGACGGTGGTATCCAATATCGATGCCAAGCAAACCTTCACGAAGGTAATGGACGAGAAGGACGTGCCACCGAAGCTTCTCGAGCGAGCGAAGAAGTTCAAGATTCGTGGCTCATCCGGAAAGGTGAACATTGCGCTCGATGGAATGCCTTCATTTCCTTCGCTACCCAAGGGATCGCCGCTGGCACTGGGCCATATGCATTTCACGGATACTCTGCGGCGCCTCGAAAAGGCCTACGACGACTGGAAGGATGATCGCTGGTCCGCAGACCCGTACTGTGACACGCTGATTCCGTCGCAATATGATCCGACACTCGCGCCGCCGGGCAAACACATGATGAGCGTATTCGTGCAGTACTGCCCGGTCGAACCCGAGGGCGGCTGGTCCGACGAGAAACGCGATCAGTTCGGCCAGACCGTTATCGATCAGATTGCAGACTACAGTCCCGACTTCAAGGATTTGATGCTGCACGCACAGATTCACACGCCACGAGAACTGGAAGAAGAGGTGGGGCTGACCGAAGGAAATATTTTCCAGGGCGAGCTGACGTTTGACCAGCTGGCATTCAATCGGCCGTTTCCCGGTTACGCGCAATACCGCGGCCCGGTCAAAGGCATGTACATGTGCGGCTCCTCCACGCACCCGGGAGGCGGCGTCATGGGGGCGCCCGGGGCCAATGCCGCACGCGAGATTCTTCGCGACCTGAAGAAACCGGACACGACGCCGGAGGAATACAGCGATGACTAAGCGTACGGACGCAATCGTTATCGGCGCCGGTCATAATGGTCTGGTTTGCGCCTCCTACCTGGCTCGTGCCGGCATGAACGTCGTGATACTCGAGGCATCTGACACGGCCGGCGGTATGTCGGCACCACGCACGCTCGGAGATGACTATCACTTCCCCGGGCTCGCGCATGTGGCTTGTCCCGTATCGCCAGCGATACGCCGTGATCTCAAACTTGAAAGATATGGATACACGCCCGGCAAATCGATCGACACGATCGCACTGGCCGAAAATGGCAAGCACCTGACAATCGGCAGCAATAGTATATCGGGTGATGGTCTGCCGGAATCGGACGGGAAAGCTTATACCGAATTCCGTAATCAATACCTGGCTTTCGCGAGAACGTTGCGACCGCTGTTTGAGAACAAGCCGCCGCGTCTCAAGGAGATTCCCTTCGCGGACAAAGCCACGCTGGCAAAACTCGGCTGGAACATTCGCTTCGGGCTAGGTCGCGAAGGCATGAACGAATTCCTGCGCGTTGCGGCGATCAACATCTACGACGTTCTGAACGACACGTTTGAAGACGATTCTCTGAAAGGTGCCATCGCTGTCGATGCGGTTCTGGGCAGTGCCATGGGGCCACGCACGCCCGGTACCGTATTGACCTGGCTGCAGCGGCTGCACGGTGAACTCAATGGACCCCTGTCCCTGCAATCGGGCGGGCAGTCACAACTTGTGCATGCCCTCACCCAATCCGCGGAAGATGCAGGGGCGACGATACGATTCAATGCACATGTCGACAGGATCCTCGTCGATAATGGCAAGGCATTTGGCGTAGAACTGACGAATGGCGAAATGGTAAAGGCCAGGATCATTATTTCGAACGCCGATCCGAGAGCCACTTTCAGTCGGCTTGTCGGTGCTCCGCTACTCGATACAATGTTCGCTAATCGGGTGACAGAGATCCGCGGCTCCGGGGTCGTGGCGAAACTACATCTTGCACTCAGCGGCATACCGGAATTCACAGGGCTGGCTGAATCACAATTAGGTCATCGCCTGCTTGTTGCCCCGACAATGAGATACGTCGAGCGCGCATTCAACCATTCGAAGTACAGTGAATGCTCGGAGCACCCCGTGCTCGAAGTCACGATACCCAGCCTGCACAACGATGCGCTTGCACCGGAAGGCCATCACGTCATGTCCGTCAACGTCGCCTACGTACCGTATGACCTCGAAGGCGGCTGGGAGGAAAAGAAATCCACGATTGCCTACAAGGTGATTTCACAACTGGGGCAACTCTCTCCGAACCTCACGTCGCTTGTCGTCGATCATGAGTTCCTGACGCCACGCGACATCGAAGAACAGTTTCACGCGGTTCAGGGACACTGGCACCATGGAGAACTGTCCATTCACCAGTCTTTCATGATGCGCCCCCTGCATGGTGCCGCACAGTACGACACGCCTATCGAAAAGCTCTTCCTGTGTGGCGCCGGCAGTCATCCGGGAGGAGGTTTGACGGGTCTCCCAGGCCGCAATGCGGCGAAGCGTGTCCTTGAACTCGGGGGAGCGAAATGACCAATTCGATAACAATTGATCGAGCGCATTTTCGCCGGGCATTGCAGCGCACTCCGTTCCACGACCGTTTTGTCGCGCTGTCCACAGCCGAGGAGTGGATGGCCTGGAATACCTACAAGGTGCCGCGTGTCGTAGACAAACTTTCGACCGAGTACTTTGCCGTACGCAGCGGATGCGCGGTTATGGATCTCACTCCGATGGAGAAATATCGCATCACGGGTAGAGGTGCTCGTGAGTTTCTCGATCGACTGGTCACACGCGATATCTCCAAACTCAGACCCGGTCGTGTTACTTACGTCGTCTGGTGCAACGACGAAGGCAGAGTCATTGACGACGGCACATTGTTTCAGTTCGCCGAGAGCGAATACCGACTTTGTTCGCAGCACCACCAGCTCGACTGGTTGTTGATGTCCGCCAGTGGTTTCGACGTCAATGTCGAGGTGGAAACGCACGATGTGGCGGCACTGGCTGTACAGGGCCCGACTTCATACTCTGTGCTCACGGCCGCAGGCATCAACGATCTGGAGCAGCTGAAGCCGTTCGACATTGCCGAGTTGCATTGCGGGGACATTCCAGTCACTGTCTCACGCACGGGCTATACAGGCGATCTCGGTTACGAGCTGTGGACAGACCCTGCACATGCGTTGCACCTATGGGATGCGATTTTCGGTGTACAGGGCCGATTCGACATCCACGCGATGGGGTTGTCGGCGCTCGAAATGGTACGCATCGAGGCCGGCTTCGTCATGCCCGGATTTGATTTCAATACTACCGAATCAGCCGTGCGTAACGGCTACGATCGCTCGCCCTACGAAGTTGGTCTGGGTTGGGTTGTGAACCTGGACAAAGGCCACTTTACGGGCCGCAAGGCACTGCAGGCGGAAAAGGCGCAACCGGCAAGAAGGCGGCTAATAAAAATCGTCGTCGATGGCAACAAGCCCGTCGGAGAAGCATTCATCTACACCGGCAAGAAAGGCAAACTGATCGGGGAAATCAAATGTACGACCTGGTCGCCAATACTCAAGGCCAATATTGCCCTGGCTGACATCGACTGTATCAACGGTCATCTGCCCTCGACGCTGTGGGCAAGATTCGACTACCAGCGCGAATTGAAATGGCGGACAGCCTGGGCCGAATGCCACGCACAATCGAAACCGTTCTACAATCCTGAGCACCGGTCGGCCACACCACCGGCCACCTGCTAGCCAAGAGTCCCACAACGTGACCGAAGAACGTAGCACCTTGTTGCATCGCCGAACTGTATTCGACGGCTGGCGATCTATCTCTCTGGCAGTGTACATGGCGCTGGTCGGCTACGGCGTGATGGTCGGCATACCTGTGATCAGCAGCGCCTGGGTCAACTTGCTCGGTTTCACGGAAGTCCAGGTCGGGCGAGTTGCCGGTGCCGACCTCGGCGGTTTGTCGGCCGGCGCGATACTGGCTTCATTGCTGGTGGCGAGATTCAATCGACGTTACCTGGTGCTTGGTGCTGCCGCGATTGCGATCGGCGCGAACGCGCTTTCCATGGTAACGGTTACCTACGAACAAGTCCTGTGGTTGCGTTTCACTGCCGGATTCGGTAGCGGCATCTATACGGCCATAGCCGTCGCAACGCTTGCTGGAACCTCCAAGCCCGCGCGAGCCTTCAATATTCTCCTGTTCGCCTTCGCCTTCTCGCAAGCGCTGGAATTGCACGTGCTGCCGCAGCTTTCGATGAACGGCATCTACCTGGCGTTCATCGGCAGCTACGTGGTGGGCCTTCTTTTTCTGCCTTGGTTGCCACCGCGACCCATCGACAAAGGTCTCGATGTCATTGTTGACGTCGCGGAAGATGACACTGAGCATCACAGCGAGCACGTCCACGTGCCGGCGTATGTCCCGTGGCTCGTGCTAGCAGCGGTTTTTGCGACCTATGTCAATATCGGCGCGTACTGGACGTACATCGAACTCGCGAGTAATCCTCCGGCCGAAATGGCCGAATGGGCTGCGAAGGTAAGCGCAACGCCGGAATGGGTTGCCAAGGTGCTCGTTTGGGCGTCATTCCTGTCGATCGTTGGCTGCCTGTTTGCGACAGTTCTCAGCAATCGCTTTGGACTTGCCCGCCCATTACTCGTAACGCTCGTCTGCCAGGCAATCATCGTGGTCATGCTGGCCAACGGCATCAACAATGTGAACATCGTGATCAGCATGTTCAGTTTCAACTTCCTGTGGATTTTTGCCGACGTCTACCAGTCGGCGACGATTGCGAATGTCGACCACTCCGGTCGATTTGCGTCACTCTTGCCCGGCGCGCAAGGCCTCGGTCAGATCGTCGGCCCCAACATCGCAGCTTCAATTCTCGCAGCAGGACTTGGCTATGGCGGCGTATTCGTCATGTGTGCCAGTGCATCACTGGTCGGTATGCTGATTTACCTGTTCATGTATCTGCGCCTGAGGAAGACCATACCGGCGCTTGCTGACGCTTCCTGATCGTTTGTCGACTGAACGTGGTGCGAGACTCGTGACTCACCAAGACGAATACCACGACAACATGGTCAAGATGCTCGAGCTCATCTGGGGCAAAGGCTACATGGCACCCGGTGGACCCGACAATGTCGCCAAATTGCTGGACGGTACTGAACCCGAAGGCAAACGGATTCTCGACATCGGCTGCGGAATCGGCGGTCCTGCAATGGAGATGGCCCGCCTGCACGGTGGTGTAGTTGTTGGAATCGATCTCGAAGCGCCGCTGATCGAACGGGCCAGAGCTGCGGCAGAGGAGTCAGGACTGCAAGATCGTTGCACATTTCGATGCGTGGCTGCCGGACCGCTGCCATTTTCTGATGGGTCCTTTGACATCGTCGTTTCATCGGGTGCAGTTACGCAGACGGAAGACAAAACGCTTTTATTCGATGAAATCTACCGCGTACTCCGGCCTGGCGGACACTACAGTTGCTACGAATGGATGACTTCCGGAGCCCACTGCTCCGACGACATGCGCTACTGGCTCGAGCTCGAAGGCCTGACCTATGCCTTCGAAACACTGGCCGATTACGGGCGGCGCCTTAGCGAAGCTGGCTTTGATGACGTCAGGACCACGGATGCCTCGGGCTGGTACCGGGCGGAAGTTCGCCGCGAGTACGAACTCATCAAGGGTGAGCTGTACGATTCCATGATCGAACTCCTGGGTAAAGGGGATGCCGATCATTTCGTCGAAAGTTGGCGCGTGATGGCCATCGTCTGTGAGTCCAGCGAAATGCGCCAGGGCTACTGCCGCGGTCGTCGACCGTAGCATAGCTGTTATCTTCGGCCGCACTTGATCTTGAGTAGCGGAAAATCCTGGACATAGGCCGGCGCGATTGACGCATTCCTGCCGGCCACTCCAATCCCTGTAACGGCGTCCTCTTCAGTTTCCGGGTCCAGTCTCATCCAATTACCAAACCTGATTTCGCTATTAACGTGATAGGACGGCCGCACGGACCACCGGTACGTCTGGCAGCCTTCGAGCTCGATGGCAACGGTATGGCTGGGCTCTCTTACTTGCTTCTCGGCGTACACAAGCCGGTGATTTGTATATATTTCTACGTCGTAGAATATGGCTGACTCATCGATCGTACTGGCCCACGGCACGGACGAATTCTCCGCGTCCAAAGCTAATTCCCACGCCAGAGTCGGGCTCGCCGACTTGCTGACGAATTGCTGCTTGTTCTTCTTGTCCGGAACCGCCGTGTCCGTCTTCTTTGGCTGCAGTTCGTGCTTGAGTACAATTCGATCGAAAAGCGCAGCGGAAATTTCACGCCCGAGGTAATGCGCAGCGAAGTTGGCGTAGTTTCGCCACAGCGCGTTGTCGTTTTCGGTCCAGTTACTCAGCGTATCCCTGTCCTGGTAGCGGGCAATCGTCTCGTACAATTTGTAGCCGTCACTTGCGCGACGCAGCGTCGCTTTCGCCGAAACCGTGAGGATGGCGTCGTTGCCCTGCACATCAATTCCAACGTCATCGAAACTTACGAACAGGACCGCATCCGTATCGGTCGGAATTGGTGTTGTTCGCGCGAACAGTTTTGCCTGGAGACCCGGCAATTTGCCGAGTTCCTGGTAAACGTCCAATGCCAGGCCATCGTTCGTCAACGGCTTGCTTTCGGCATTTGCGAGTTCCTCGGTCAGCGCGTCCCGTAACTCCTGAATCTCCCGCTGCGTTACCCCCGACAGACCACCGAATATTGCACCCGGGATAGTCAGTATCGGAATCGGGAAATTGATATTGACTCCACCAATCTCCTGCGAAACGGTCCCCAGCCTCGAGCCCTCATTCATCCCACCAATAAGCCCGGCCGTTTCTTTTTCATAACTTCCGCTGATCTCATCGCTGGGCGGACTCTCCCCCGCGATGACAACCGCCTTCTTGATCGATGACCGGAGAGTCTCCGACATGTGCGCGTCTCGCTCGATTGGAATCGCTTGCGGGATCGTCGTCGCCGGCTCTACACTACCTTGACCTTGAGCAGCGCAGCTGAGGAAGAGCATTGACAGCGTGCCGAAAAGCAAGGACGTAGCTTTGCTGATCGAAGTTCTTGCCAGCACACACCTTTTCTCTGCGGTATTCATCCCACGTCCCATGCAATCAGGAAAAGCCAGTCACTGCATTCAAGTGTACCAGCTCGGGAAATGTACACATTGCGACGGTTCCGTTTCCTGCTTTTGTATATCATTGCCAACCACACCAGAGGCGTACAAGAGATTCTATTTACGACATGTCTAAAACCCATCCGTTCATGAGTTACGCCTTTCGGCCGTTTTTTCTTCTGAATAGTCTTTTCGCCATCATCGTCGTCTCACTATGGGTGATGGCTCTGCACGGGTCGAAACTCGCACTGGTCCCCGCCAGCATGCCGTATTGGCATGGCCACGAAATGGTAGTCGGTTTCGGGATGGCTGCCGTGGCAGGTTTCGTATTGACGGCGGTAGCCACCTGGACCGGTCGTGCGCCGGTGCAAGGCATGTGGCTGGGCGTTCTGGTTTTCTCGTGGTTAGCCGGGCGACTAACGATGATGGCCGTAACTCAACTGCCTTATTGGCTGGTTGCTTCAATTGACATGGTTTTTCCCTTTCTGTTGGCAGTACTGATGGGAAAAGAGGTTGTCGGAGGCGGTAATCGTCGCAATTATCCCATCGTCGGATTAATCCTGGTCCTGGCGACTCTGAATCTGCTGTATCACCTGGGTAGCATGCGCGTCCTGCCCGGCGTCGACCGCCTGGCTTTGTACTTGTTGATTCACCTTCTACTACTGATGATTACGATCATAGCCGGTCGGATTATCCCCAACTTCACGGCCAACTGGTTGCGTGCCCGGGGCCACGAGCGATTGCCCGGCAACCATCCATTGATCGATCGGATAACCATTGCGGCAACAATCGCAACAGGTGTGTCCGTCAGCCTGACTCCTCTCGGTTCGGTTACCGGCATTCTCGCAATAGTGGCGGCGCTGTCTCACGCTATACGCCTCGCCCGCT
>Ga0255052_10003625_pt1 | contig 10669 bp, 7 predicted proteins | sample JV7_2_21_MG_FD_188632 | JGI IMG/M metagenome (GOLD analysis project Ga0255052, IMG submission 188632) | Seawater microbial communities from Jervis Inlet, British Columbia, Canada - JV7_2_21 | ecosystem: Environmental > Aquatic > Marine > Inlet | place: Canada: British Columbia | collected...
CGGAGGACTGCGTCTGGGTCCAGGTGGGGGCGTTCGGCGATTCGGCGAATGCCTACCGAGCCGAGGCTGAGCTCGAGCGGAACGGTGAGACGGCGGTGGTGTTGGAGGGGTTCGACAAACTCTGGCGGGTCCGCGTCGGACCGTTCGACAAGGAGAAGCTGGCGGAGAAGGCCCGCAACCGGATCACCGACGCCTGGCCCGGCGCCCATGTCATCCCCTGCGGCGGCTGACCCCTTTTTTCGTTCCAATCGACCAACCACAGAGACACGGAGGGCACAGAGCCGCACAGAGGATAAGTAAGAAAATCTCTCTGTGCGTCCTCTGTGTCTCTGTGACTCTGTGGTTTAGACGACTGCGATACCATCTGCAGGTGAGCAAAAAAGCAATCTCCCGTCTCGCGGTTGTCGGTGTCGTAGGTTTCCTTTCTCTCGCATTTGCTTGTCAAAGCGGTCGTCCGCCCGAGATTCGAGCAGAGCGGGTGGTGATGGTCTCCTTCGACAGCCTCGGCGCTGATCTCGCCTGGCGGTGGATCTCCGATGGAACCGTCTTCTCGCCCGATGGCCTGGCCGGCATGGCGCAGCGTGGATTCTCCGCCGAGCGGTTGCGCATGGTCAATCCGACCCTGACGGCGGTCAACCACATCTCACTGGCAGCCGGCCGCGACGCAGCCGGCACCGGCGTTGTCGGCAACAGCTTCAGAAGACCCGGGATGCCGATCAACGAAAGCTTTTCCGGCTTCAACACATCGAGCGACGTCGAGACCCTGTGGACGGCGGCCCGTCGAAACGGTCTCCGCGTCGGAACCCTGGTCTGGCCGGGGGCCGATGCGGGAGCGGTCGATCGGTTGGGCGATTTCGGCGTCATATGGCCCGGTCCACCGCTGGCTTCATCCGAGATCGTCGAGCTCGACCCCGAGACCGCCGAGACCACCGGTGAGGTGCCGTCCAACGACGGTCTCGAGCCGTTGCTGTGGCGCCTGGTCGTCGGCCTCGGCTCAGCCGCACCGAGTGACCAAGAGGTGCTGATTGCGCTGGTCGATGCCGACCCCAACGGTCGCCCCCGCTACGACACCGTTGCGGTGCGCCTCGCCGACGGGGACGACTGGCGCTATGTCAGTGAGATGGAATGGATCCCGATCGATTTCGAGGCACGGGCGGGAGATGATCTCCGTCCGCACCTCTATGGTTCCTGGTGCAAGGTCCTGCATATCGACCGCTTCACCGGCGCTCTCCACTTTTACCGCGGTGAGGTCAACCGCCTCCACGCCTATCCCGATGCCTTCGAAGATCGTCTCACCGAGGCTATTGGGCCGTGGCCTGGAGAGCCCGACCGGGCGGTGGCCGACTGGTGGCTGGATCTCTCTCAAGGCATCGACCTCGACACATTCATCGAGCAGGGCGAGCGGCTCAACCGTTATATCGACCGGATGACCGAGTGGGTGCTGGCGGAGGAGGATGCCGACCTCCTTCTCGCCTACCACTCGTCCCTTGACGTGTACCTCCACGCCAGCCTGATCACCGATGAGCTGCAGTGGGCATACAGCCCGGGACGGGCGCTTGCCGCCCGCGAGGGCCTCAAGCGGATGGGCCGCTCCATCGACCGATCGGTTGCGTCCCTGTGGGGCGCCCTCGAGCCCGAGCGTGACGCCCTGGTGGTGGTCTCCGACCATGGCCAGATGCCAATCTTCGAGGTCGTGCGGCCGAATAGGGCGCTCGCCGACGCCGGCCTCGTGAAGGTGGTCGAAGAGGGCGGCCGTTCTCGAATCGCTCCCGACACGCCGATGGTTGCAGCCTCGGGCGGCGCCTTCATCCACCTCTATCTCAACCTCTCCGGACGCGAGCCTGGAGGTGTCGTGTCCATGGCCGAGGCGCCGGAGCTGCTGCGCCGCGCGGCCCGTGTGCTGGCCGATCTCGAGGCCGAGGGCCGACCGGTGGTGGAGAAGATCTTCACCCGCGGCGAGGCGGCTGCGATCGGTCTCGATCACCCCTCGAGCGGCGATCTGGTGGTCTTCCTGGCCCCGGGCTTCGCAGGCGCGGGCGGGCTCGAGGGGCCGGCGCTTGAGCCCAGCCGCTATTACGGCCAGCACGGCTTTCTGGCGTCGCACGACGAGATGTGCGGGGTCCTCTTCGCGCGCGGTGCAGGCATCAAAAAGAAGCGCTTCGGCGAGGTCGAGGCGACCTCGGTGGCGCCGATGATCGCCCGCTGGCTGGGCTTTGAGCTCGGTGACCTGCCGGAAACCACGACGGACCGCTGACTGTTGAGAAATCGACGACTGGGTAGAAGGCGTCAACCCACGAGTCTTAACCCGCATATCTCACCGGGTTTCGTCGCGAGGTCGGCGAGGTGCCGTGCCCAGTGGGTTTTGCGACCTAGAGGTCCGGCCGGGGTCCCCAGTACCGTCCGCCGATGGGGCTCGTGAGCCGAGATCAAGGCGCGAGGAGGAAGTCGATGCCCGAGCATCGTCGACGACGAGCAACGACGAGATCGGCCACGACCCCCGTCGGCCCGAAGGGTTGCGGCGGCATGGCCCCGGCTTCGTCGTTGCCGCTCCTCGGCGATGGAGGGACATCGCCGTCGTCGCGGCGCCTAGAATCCGGACCCATGGCGCACGCAACGGACGGTGCTGGGGACCCCGGCCGGACCTCGCAGGGCGCGGAGCGCGTACTTGCGGTACGTTACTGCGCGCCTTCGGCGCTCGTGTCTCACCGCCACCAGTGCGTGGCCGATGGGCTCGCCTGGGGGCGAGCCTTCGGCCACATTGCGCTGTCACGGGTATCTCCCTTGGTAAGGTGAGGGTATAATTAAGCCATAAATACCGCAGGGGGTACTGAATGAACCAAGAAGACCTGTGGCGTTCGTTTCCGACGACGGCGACCGAATTCGAGGCGATGTTTCCAGACGAGAAGGCGTGTAGACGCTACCTCGTTGAGGTCAGGTGGGGTGGCCGGCCCCGATGCGGGAAGTGTGACCACGACCGGGTCTGGGAACTCAGGAACGGCCGGTTCGAGTGCCGACAATGCGGTCACCAAACCAGCGTCACCGCAGGAACGGTTCTGCACAAGACCCGGAAGCCCCTCCGAATGTGGTTTCGCGCCATCTGGGAGATGAGCGTTCGCAAGAACGGCATCAGTGCAAAGGAGCTTCAGAGAATCCTCGGGTTCGGGTCGTACGAGACCGCGTGGACATGGATGCACAAGCTTCGAAGATGCACCCGACGTGAGGGTCGAGACCGGTTGGACGATGACGTCCAAGTCGATGAAACATATGTGGGTAGCCGCTGCCGAACCCATGGGCGGGGCACGAGCAAAGCCCTGATCCTCATCGCTGCAGAGCGCGGAGGACGAACGCGACTGGAGCACGGCGTCAGCCTCAAGGAGACTGATATGGCTGGGTTCTTTCGCCGCAACATCGCACCGTCTGCGACCGTCACCACCGATAGCCTCCAGAGCTACTCTCAAAGGGCCGTCGCGCCTCGCAATCACCACCGAGTCAACCTCAAACAGCTAGACGTCAAGATCGAGGATCCGCTCCATCAGTGCCACCGCGTCGCGAACCTCCTCAAACGGTGGCTACTCGGGACCTATCACGGAAGCGCAAGCCGTAAGCACCTCGCTGCTTACCTGGACGAGTACGCGTTTCGTTTCAACCGGCGCAAGACCCGCGGCGTCGGGAGGATCGCCGCTCGACTGATTCAGCAGGTCGTCGCCGTACGACCCATCACCTACAGGACCATCGTTCATTCGCCAGTTACGCCCTGATTCGGACAAACCTGAGGAAAGGGGATACCCGTGTTGCGCTGTTGTCGGCGGGGAGAGCACCCCGAGGCGAGAAAACACCGCCGGGTGCGATGCATCGCCGGCCGCAGCAGAAAGCTGGTGAGATATGCGGGTTAATTCAAGGAGAAGTCGATGAGGCGAAGGATGGTGAGGATTTCGGTAATAGTCATGCTTTCTGTGGCTGTTGTGGGAGTCGGCGCAGAGGAAATGGAACTTGATCCGTTGCTCGAGTTGCTGGTCGAGCAGGGTGTGATCACCATCGAGCAAGCGCTAGCGGTGCAGGCCGAGTACGACCGCCGGAGGGCGGCCGGGCAGCCCTCGGCTGTCGTGCCTCAACAGCCCGACCTGGCGAAACCGTCGGCGCCCCCGCTTATGGTGGAAGCCCCTTTTCCGGAGGAAACGAAGGAGGAGAAATGGTATGACCGTATCGACTTCAAGGGGGATCTGCGTTTGCGCGCCGAGTTCTTCAAGGTCGAAGGCATCTCACCCACCAACCACCGTGACCGATTCCGAGCACGGATCCGGCCCGGGATCTACACCAACGTGACCGACTGGATGGAGGTCGGGCTCCAGCTCAGGAGTGGCGATCCGTTGGATCCGGTGTCCGACAACAGCAGCTTTGACGGCGGATTTGGTTTGATACCGATCTCGATCTCTGAAGTTTTTGCGGCATTTCACCCCAACGACTGGCTGGGCCTCACCGTCGGGAAGTTCGACGCCAAGAAGAAGTGGGTCGTCTCCGACATGCAGTGGGACGACGACGTGACGGTGGAAGGCGCGATGGAAGAGTTCAGATTCGGTCCGCTCAAGGCCAATCTCTACCAGTACATCCTCGAGGAGGCGAAGGACAAAAAAGACGCCCACCTCCTCGGCGGTCAGGTCTACGGTAAGTTCGGCTCCGACTCGGTCGGTTCGTTCAAGGTCGGAATGGGCTACGACAGTTGGCGTCGCCCGCAACTGGTCGCGGATCTCACCCTGAACGGCGAGCTCCACGGCAACAGGGTGACGAACCTGCTCGACGACGAGGGCCAGCTGATCAGCGACTTCCAGATCGTCAACGGGTTCTTCAGCTGGAGCTGGACGAAAAACGAGCGCTGGCCGATCACGTTCTACGCCTTCGGCTACTCCAACACCGGGGCCAAGGGCCTCGGCGAGGAGTACGACACCGGCTACTTCCTGCGCTTCCAGGTCGGTGATTACAAGAAGAAGGGCCAGATGATGTTCCGCGCCAGCCGCTACTACTCGGAGCCCGACGCCCTCTTCTACGTCTTTGCCCAGTCGGACACGACCATGGCCTCGGATGTCGACGGCTATCGGTTCGACCTCCGTCTGGGCTGGGTCATGAGGAGCTACTTCAACTTCACGTGGTACCACACTGAGCCTGCGAGTGACCTCGTCGACATCCCCGTTATGGATCGCCTCCAGGTCGACTACATCATCGTTTTCTGAGACGCGCTCTCTTTGTGTTGAAGCTCACTCATCGTCCTGTGGGTTCGCCAGGTCGTCATCTCGGAAGCCGATGCGATCGAAGGGGTTGACGACGCTGGATGCGATGTTCATGAGGTGGGCCGAAATCCTCTTCAGAAACCGCACGTAGAGCGCTGCGCTCACCGCCTCGCCGCACACCAGGTCGGGGTCCTCGCGGACGATCAGGGAATTGAGGATCTCGTCGGCACGGCGGGCGATCCACCAGTGCTCCGACATGACCTCTTTGGCCTTGGCCTCGTCGCCGTTCGGGAGCGCCTCGATGAGCAGGGTGAACATGGTCTTGACCGTGGTTTCGATCTTGCGGACGTCGGGTTCCAGGCTGCCGCAATCGAGCTTGCCCGGGTGACGCAGGGCGAGATCAACGATGTTCTTGGTGAGGTCGCCGATGCGCTCGATATCGATGACGATGCTCACCAGCGCGAGGCCCGCAGCAATGCTCTGGCTCGACGTGAGCGCGAGATGGGTCAACACTTTTCGTCGCACCTCGCGCTCGTAGGCGTTGATCAGCTGGTCCTTGGCATAGATGTCGATCTCGATGCGCGCGTCGTCGTGCTCCCGCAGCGAGCTCGAGGCGGCGAGGAACATCTCCCGATCAGCCTCCAGCATCTCGAGCGACCTGTCGTAGGCCTGCTGCAACATGTTGTCTTTGCGGAACAGCTCGAAAAATTGCTTGAACATGGTTTCACCTCAAAAGGAGAATCGCCGCGAACGGCACGGCATAGAAACAGACGAGGATGTAGGCGATAGCCATCCAGCGGTGATTCGCCGCGATTGCCGCGAAGCTTTCGGCAAGACGAAGCGGGATCCTGCGGATGGCGGGAACGGGCCAGATCAGGACTATGCCGCAAATGTTGAAGAAAAGGTGGGCAAAGGCTACCGTCACGGCGCTGATCTCGCCCACCGCAAGCGCGGCCAGCATCGCCGTGATCGTGGTGCCGATGTTGGTGCCGAGAGTATAGGGGAAGATCTGGATGAGGGTGAGGATTCCGGCGCCGGCGAGGGGGACCGCCAGCGAGGTGGTGATACTGGACGATTGGACGAGGACAGTGATGAAGAGACCGAAGAGCATTGCTCTTCCAGCGTTGGCAAAGAGGGTCCGATCGAAGAACGCCTCTACGCGACCGAGGACGATAGATTTAAGGGCCACCACCAGATATCTCAGCGAGGCGAACATGATCACCAGGGCGAGAATGAGCAGGGTCCACGGGTGTCCGTCCAGGAGCTGGGCGACTGCCTTGACCGCCGGACCAGTGACCGCCTTGAGCGGGCTGGCGAAGGTCATCCCGCCAACCTCCGCGAACAGATTCGCCAACTGTGATGACAGGGTCCCGAGGAAGTTTGTCGCCATCTGGAGCGGGAAGAGCACGATAACCGCCAGGATGTTGAAGAAATCGTGGACCGTCGAGGCGGCGAACGCCCGCTCGAACTCTCCTCCCCGGCCGATGTGACCGAGACTGACGAGAGTGTTGGTGACCGAGGTGCCGATGTTGGCGCCCATGACGATCGGGATGGCGGTGTCGATGGGCATGCCCCCGCTGCCCACCAACGCAACCACGAGCGAGGTGGTGGTCGACGACGACTGCACCAGCGTCGTTGCCAAAACGCCAACAAACAGGCCGAGCAACGGGTTCGAAGCGCTTGCGATCAGACCGTCGACGAAGCCGCCCGAAAACATCTTGAACGCCTTGCCGAGCATGCCGATGCTGACCAGAAACCCGTAGAGAAGCAATAGAAGGGTCAGCAAGCGGGCCCCGGTGCTCTGCCAGATCGATATCGCTGTTCCGCGCTGTGTCTGCGTCTCGCCGCTGTCGCTCATATGTCGGGAGACCTCCGGTCCCAAAAAAGTGCCGCCGGACCTTTGAGGCGGGCGGCCTCGTAATTACTGCATCATGGTAGCAGCGGCCGGGTGCGATGCATCGCCGGCCGCAGCAGAAAGCTGGTGAGATATGCGGGCTAGGGTCGGAATGGATCTTCAAAGACTGTCTGGAGGCTGGCCGTCTGCTCGGCGATCTTCAGACAATCCCATGCGAGGCTGTAGGAAAGGATGCTCAAACGCGTCTTCGATGTGTTGTCCTGAATTCGGCGAATCTGGTTCCGGTCGAATTCGTGGACCAGCTCGCGAATCTCGCGAGTCAGCTTGGCGACGACTTCATGGTCCGGCGGTGCCTTGCGCGACATGGTATCTGCGGTCCGGTCGAGAATATCGAACGCGATCCGTGATATGCGGTCCAGCTCCTCGATCTGCGAATCCAGCAGACCCGAATGGTTGTTCGAAACATGAATATAGGCTCGCAGGGCGACGTCGCGAACACTTTCGCTGATCTCCTGGAGCGAGCTGATCGCTTGCGCGAATCGTTCGGTGTCAGTGATCCTCTCATCGCGGCCGAGGAGACGAAGCACCTTGAATATGTTGGCGGCGATGATGTTGGACCAACGTTGAAGCTCTCGCTGCCCCTCGCGGGCCGTTTTGAGCTGCGGTCGGTCGAGGGCAAAGAGCCCCGAGAATGCCGTTTCGAGGACCGTGCGGACCTCGCGCAGAAAGATCCCGGTATGCTCGAAGGTGGTGCGGGCCGCGGCTGTTGCGTCGCTGATCTTGCGCAGGTTGAACACATCCAGGGCGGTTTCCTCTTTCTCACGAACACGGTGGAGGTCTCGGGTGCGAACCAACAGTAGGATCGCCACGGCGCCGATAGCGATGATTCCCCAGATCTTGCCATAGTAGAGGATGACCGCAAAGATGCCGGAAACGGTAAACGCCATCATGGCGGTAAAGAACCAACCGCCGATCACCGTCAGCACACCGCTGACGCGAAAGACGGCGCTCTCCCGTCCCCACGCCTGGTCGGAAAATGACGTCCCCATGGCGACCATAAAGGTGACGTAGGTGGTGGACAGCGGAAGCCTGAGCGAGGTGGCGAGAGAGATCAACGCACTCGCCACCATGAGGTTGACGGCGGCGCGGACCAGGTCGAATGACGGTACGGTACCGTCGTCGGCCGGCGGTGGGCGGAACTCTGAACGATCGAGTCTTCCGTTTGCCCACCGACGAATGGCGGACGGCGCCAGCCGCCCTCCGGTTTCGACGACCGATGACACGAGTCGGACAACGGCGCGCGACAGTGCCGTGGACTCGAATCTCTCGTAGCCCTCCTCTTGTCGACCGAGGCGCACCTCCGTTCTCGTGACGGTTCTCGCTTTGCGGGACAGCCACAGGGTCACGACCATGATGAGGCCGGCGATCAAGAGGAAGAGGGTATTGGACTGGACCGGTTGCCGCAGCGCCTCCATCGTGGCGGTCATCGGATCCGCTGCGGCGCCGGCCTCCGAGTACGCGGCCAGACCGGCCAAGGGCACGCCGATGAAGTTGACCAGATCGTTGGCCGCAAATGCCATGGCAAGGGCAAATGTGCCGACCAGGACGACAACCTTGAGAACGTGGACCCGGGTGAGGAGCATCAAGAGTTGGAGCAAGACGGTGAAGAAGGCAAAGGATGCCAACAGGATGAGACCGCTGTGGCCTTTGATCCAGGTAAGGGTCTCGGGAGTTATGAAGGAGGCTCCTTTGGCGCCCTTGATGAGAATGAAGTAGATGATCGACGCAAGGGCCGCACCACCCCACAGGGCCCCGTATCGTTTCAACCTTCTCTCATAGTCGAAGGTGAAGAGGAGTCTGGTGGCGATCTGCACCAGCGCCCCGACAATGAAAGCCACCACGACGGACAACAGGATTCCAAAAATGATGGCCAGGGCCTTGCCCGTGTTGATGTAGTTGACGACCTCGCGGAAGGGGGCTCCAGCCTGGCTGATCTTCAGAAGGGAGACCGCGACTGCCGCACCGAGAAGCTCGAAAACGATCGAGACCGTGGTCGAGGTCGGTAGGCCGAAGGTGTTGTAGAGGTCGAGCAGAATGATGTCGGTCAGCATGACGGCGAGGAAGATCGTCATCAGCTCGGGCATGGTGAAGAACTGCGGGTGGAAGATGCCCTTGCGGGCCACCTCCATCATGCCCGATGAAAAGGTCACGCCGGCGAGCATGCCAAGGCTTGCTATGACCATGATCACGGTGCGTGGCGCGACCCTTGAACCGATCGACGAGTTGAGGAAGTTGACCGCGTCGTTGCTGACGCCAACGATTAGGTCGGAGATGGCGAGCGCGAAGAGGACGAAGATCGCAAACTCGAACATGTTCACCTCGGTAGTTTGTGTTGTGCGACCCCTGGTCATCAAAGTTCGACGCGATGATTCTACACGGTGTCTGGAAGTATTTTCGCCGGTCGCGGTTCTCTCCCGGAGGGGGGGCATCGAGTGCCCGCGGCACCGGCCGTGTCTGTTACGCTGCTGCGGTGAGGATCATCGTCAATCCGGCGGCGGCGGGTGGCCGGCTGGGCCGTGAGTGGCCGCAGACAGCTCAACGACTGGCGGGTTGGGATCTCTCAGCACCTGTGGTCTTCACTGAGGCTCCCGGCCACGCCACCGAGCTTGCGGCCGCGGCGGTTGGCGAGGGCGTTCAACGCGTCGTGGTCGCGGGCGGTGACGGCACGGTCTGCGAGGCGGCGGAGGGGCTGCACCGTGCCGGGCGTGGTGAGCTCGCGATCCTCCCCCTCGGCACCGGCAACGATTCCGCGCGTACCCTCGGCGTCCCGGCGGACCTCGAAGAGGCGGCACGGGTCGCGACAAGCGGCCGATGCAAACCCGTAGACCTGATCCGGATCGGCGACCGGATGGTCCTCAACGCCATCGGCGTCGGTCTCACCGGCGACATCAACGACCGCGCGGTGCGGATCAAGTGGGTCAGGGGCTTCACCGTCTATTTGATCGCGGCGCTTTCGGCCCTCTTTCGTTTTCGCACGCAGACGGTCCGGATGGTCACCGAGGAGCGAAACTACGAGGGCACCATCCTGATTCTCGCGGTCCACGGCGGACCAACCACCGGTGGTGGGTTTGCACTGACGCCGGGCGCTGTGCCGGATGACGGGCTGCTCGACGCATGCCTGGTGGAGGAGGTCGGTCCCCTCGGACGGCTGGCCCGGTTGGTGGCCGCGATGCGGGGCACGTTGGGCAGGAAAAAGGGAACCCACGAGCTGCAGGCGCCGTGGCTCGAGCTCCACTTCTCAAAATCCATGCCGGCGCACCTCGATGGCAACTCGGTGACCCTCGATCCTCCGCTCGCCCGCTTCGAGGTTGTTCCAGGAGCCTTGAAGGTGGTTGTTCCGCAGTAGCCTGCGCTACTGCGAAACGGGTACAGGGCGCAGGGTGCAGGTCCCACCCGCCCACCCGTTGCCAATGGAGAGATGGGTTTGTGTATTGGTGAACCCTGAACCCTGAACCCTGTATCCTGCAGTCAGTGTCCACCATTCAAGGTTTTACCGGTGTCAACCCCTGAAGAAGTTGAACGTCAAAGGGAT